>LNFM01003849.1_pt1 | contig 28732 bp, 20 predicted proteins | sample 596031 | NCBI WGS metagenome assembly LNFM01 (sample SAMN04254537, study PRJNA301005) | activated carbon metagenome | isolation source: dual media filters at the Ann Arbor, Michigan drinking water treatment plant | place: USA: Ann Arbor
CTCAAACTGAAAGGCCTGAGCCCAGTTCAGTACCGGACGCAGGCCTTGAGCTCCTAACCTTCAACTGTCCAACTTCTTGGGGTCAGTTCAACTGGCCGGGCTTTTTCTTGGGTCAAGCGGATCAGAAGTCGCCGCCACCGGCCAGACTCTCGAAGCGCGTGAGCGTGTTCAGGAAAGTCAGCTTGACCACCCCCGTCGGCCCGTTGCGCTGTTTGCCGATGATGATTTCGGCCACGCCCGGCTCTTTGCAGGCGTCTTTGGTGTAGTACTCGTCGCGGTAGATGAACATGATGATGTCCGCGTCCTGCTCGATGGCGCCGGATTCGCGCAAGTCGCTCATCATGGGTCGCTTGTCGGTGCGGGTCTCTACCGAGCGGTTGAGCTGCGACAACGCAATCACCGGGCACTGCAGTTCTTTGGCGAGCATCTTCAGGCCGCGCGAGATCTCGCCCAGCTCGGTGGCGCGGTTGTCGCCGCCGTCGGAGCTGGAGCCGCTCATGAGCTGCAGGTAATCCACCACGATCAGGCCCAGCTTGCCGCACTGTCGGGCCAGGCGCCTGGCGTTGGCGCGCAGCTCGCTCGGCGTCAGGCCGGGCGTTTCGTCGATGTGCAGCGACACGTTGCGCAGCTTCTCGATGGCCTCGGTCAGGCGCGGCCATTCGTCGTCGGTCAGCTTGCCGGTGCGCAGGTGGCCCTGGTTGATGCGGCCGATGGAACCGACGATACGCACCGCCAGTTGCGACGCACCCATTTCCATCGAAAACACCGCGACCGGGAGGCCTTCGTTCAGCGCCACGTGCTCGGCGATGTTGATGGCGAACGCCGTCTTGCCCATCGAGGGACGGGCCGCCAGCACGATCAGATCGCCAGCCTGCAAACCGGAGGTCATGCGGTCCAGATCGATGAAGCCTGTGGGCACGCCGGTCACGTCCATCGGGTTGTCGGCCATCTCCTGAACCCGGTCCAGCAGATCGACCACCAGGGTGTCCATGCCCTGGAAACCCTCTTTCATGCGGGAGCCTTCTTCGCCGATCTTGAAGATTTTCTGCTCGGCCTCGTCGAGGATCTTGGCCACCTGCTTGCCTTGCGGGTTGAAGGCGGCGGTGGCGATCTCGTCGCTGGCGGCCACCAGTTTGCGCAGAATTGCCCGCTCGCGCACGATCTCGGCGTAGCGCCGGATGTTGGCCGCGCTGGGCACGTACTGCGCCAGCGAGTTCAGGTAGCCCAGACCACCCGCTTCTTCGGCCTTGCCCAGGTTTTGCAGGTGCTCGAAGACGGTCACCACATCGGCCGGTTTGCTGGCGTTCACCAGCGCGGCGATGGCCGAGTAGGTCAGGCGGTGCTCATAGCGGTAGAAGTCGGAATCGTTGACCAGATCGGCCACGCGGTCCCAAGCCTGGTTGTCGAGCAGCAAGCCGCCCAGCACGCTGGACTCGGCCTCGATGGAATGGGGCGGCACGCGCAGCTGGGCGAGCTGGCGATCGGACCCGAAACCGGCCTCGTCCAGAGCGGCGTCGAAGGAAGAAAGGGGACTGGAAAAGACGGCAGACATGGCATTCCTGAAATTGAGCGTATGGTACGCCCCACCCCCTTCAATGTCATGGGACAAACCTGTGGACAAGGGGTGCACAGCCGGGGGAAATCGCTTGCGCCCAGCGGTAGGAGCGAGCGCGACCGGCAAAAAAAAACCGCCGGCCCGAAGGCGGCGGTCTTGGCAGCGCCGGCGCAGGCCGGAGGCTGCTGGATCAGGCGGTCTCGCCCAGCACCGAGACGGCAACGTCCACGTTCACGTCGGTGTGCAGGTTCACGCTCACCGTGTAGTCGCCCACGTTCTTGAGGGGGCCATTGGGCATGCGAACTTGCGACTTCGCCACGGTGAAGCCTTGCTTGTTCAGCTCTTCGGACACGTCGTGGTTGGTCACGGAGCCGAACAGACGGCCATCGACACCGGCTTTTTGCGACAGCTTGAGCGCCACCGCGGACAGCTTGGCACCCAGCGCCTGGGCTTCGGCCAGCTTGGCGGCGGCGACTTTTTCGAGTTCGGCCCGACGGGCTTCGAATTCGGCAATCGCGGTTTGGGTGGCGCGGCGGGCACGGCCCGAAGGAATCAGGAAGTTGCGGGCGTAGCCGTCCTTGACCCTAACCACATCGCCCAGGGCGCCGAGGTTGACAACTTTGTCGAGAAGAATGATTTGCATGTCAGTTTCCCTTTCAGACGCGGTGCTGGTCGCTGTAGGGCAGCATGGCCAGGAAGCGCGCGCGCTTGATGGCGGTGGTGACCTGGCGCTGGTAGATGGCACGGGTGCCGGTCAGACGCGCGGGGATGATCTTGCCGTTTTCGGCGATGAAGTCGCGCAGGACGTCCACGTCCTTGTAGTCCACCTCTTCGACGTTCGCCACGGTGAAGCGGCAGAAACGCTTGCGCTTGAACAGCAGCGATTGGGTGTTGCGCTTGGGGCGCTTGTCTTTGTTGAAACGTTTGGGGGAAGCCATGATGGGCCTTTCCTATGTTTTGCTGAAATCTTGGATATGGAACACAACGCCTTTGCCGTTGCGTGCATTCGCCAGGAAACCGTGAAACTCACAAACCGAATCCAGGCCCTGTCGGGACAGTGTTTCGGCCTGCGCACCAAAGGCCACAGCCCTCAGTTGCAGTTTCACCAGCCTCGGGGTATCCATTTCGGTGACGGTGGATTCGTGCTCCAGCACGAGGTTCACAGCCGGGATGCCTGCCGGTGTGTAGCGCAGGCTTTGTACCTGCACCACGACGGCGGACAACTGGAAACGGTTACCTGCTGACGGCGTCACGCTCCTGATCAGGCTTCGGCGCGTTGCTCGCGGGGTTCGCGCGGCTCGCGGGGCTCACGAGATTCGCGGTGCTCACGCTGTTCGGGAGCGGCCAGCTTGCGGGCTTCTTCGCGCTCGACCGACTTCATCATGCTCGAAGGGCCGGTTTCGGCTTTCTTCTTCTGCACGGTCAGGTGGCGCAACACGGCGTCGTTGAACTTGAAGGCGTGCTCCAGTTCGGCCATCACAGCCTGATCGGCTTCGATGTTGACGCACAGGTAGTGGGCCTTGGACAGCTTGTTGATCTGGTAAGCCATCTGACGACGGCCCCAGTCTTCAACGCGGTGGATCTTGCCGCCACCGGCGGTGATCATGCCCTTGTAACGCTCCAGCATGGCCGGAACCTGTTCGCTTTGGTCCGGATGGATCAGCAAAACGATTTCGTAATGACGCATAGACTCTCCTTGTGGATGACACCGGGCCGCAAACGGCCCCGGTTTCTGATGAACAGCTGCCCCCAGCGTCGTATTGGGGTGCAGCAAGGCAAGCCCGCGATTCTAGCAAGTTTCGGATGACCTGCCAATCGCGGGGCAGGAGGCGTGTTCACGGCCCCTGGAGATGGGGGTAACGCACGTGCTCCACCATCTCCTGTTCCTGGCGGGTGGGAGGCGGGGTCACCAGGCTCACCAGGATGATGACGGCGAATCCCACCGGCACACCGAACACACCGGCCGAAATCGGCTGGATGTCCCACCAGAGCCGGATCGGGCCGGTGATGCCGAACACCTCTCGCAACCAGGGCTGGGTGGTGAGCATGTAGTAGAAGGTGACGCCCAGGCCGGCCATCATGCCCAGCGCAGCCCCCAGACCGTTGGCCCGCTTCCAGAAAATCCCCAGTACCAGCGCCGGAAAAAACGCGGACGCTGCGAAGGAAAACGCCGCCGACACCAGAAACAGGATGTCGGCCGGCTTCTGGGCCGCGACATAGGCCGCCGCCAGCGCCACCACCAGCAGCAGCACCTTGGAAATGGTGACCCGGCGTGCGGTGGACGCGTTGGGATCGATCATCTTGTAATACAGGTCGTGCGAGAGTGCGTTGGCGATGGTCAGCAGCAGGCCATCGGCGGTGGACAACGCCGCGGCCAGGCCACCGGCCGCGACCAGACCGGACACCACATAGGGCAGTCCGCCGATCTCGGGCGTGGCCAGCACCACGATGTCGCCGCCGATGGTCATCTCGTTGAGCTGCAAGATGCCGTCGCTGTTGATGTCGGTGATGGACATCAGGCCGGGATCGACCTTGTTCCAAGACGCCACCCACGATGGCAGCTGATCGAGCGGTGTTCCCACCACCACGTGGAACACCTCGTACTTCACCAGCACGGCCAGCGCCGGCGCGGTGACGTAGAGCAGAAAGATGAACAGCAGCGACCAGGTTACCGACTCCCGCGCTTCACGCACCGAGGGCGTGGTGTAGTAGCGCATCAGGATGTGGGGCAATGCAGCCGTTCCCACCATGAGGCAGAACACCAGCGCCATGAAGTTGCGCCGGGAGGCGTCGAAGATCTGCCGGTCCTCGGCATCGCCCTGCGGATCTCCCGCGTACTGCTGGGCGTGGGGGGCCATGCCGTTGAGCGGCAGGGATTTGGTCTCGGCCGACTCGCGGGCACGGCTCCAGGTTTCACGGGCGGAGGCACTGTCTCTCGGCAAGGCCGACAGGTTTTTTTCAGCGGCCGATATGGCTTCCGACGGCGCGTCGGCTTCGCGCAAGGCGGTGAGGCGGGCTTCGGCGGCGGCCTTGTCGGCCCGCAAAGCCGCCGCCGGGTCCTCCAGTTTGGCGGCCAGCGTTTGTTCACGCTGCCGGAAGAGTTCGCGGACTTCCAGCTCTTTGGGGTCGTTGCTGAGCAGCTTCTCCTTGGCGCTCACTTTCTCCAGCTGAAAACCGTAGCTCAGCTGAGGCACGGGCGAGCCGGTCTGTTTGACCGACAGCCACACCACCGGCAGCAGGTAGGCCACGATCAGGATGATGTACTGGGCCACCTGGGTCCAGGTCACCGCACGCATCCCGCCCAGGAAGGAGCAGACCAGGATACCGCCCAGCCCGAGGAACACCCCCAGTTCGAAAGCCACACCCGTGAGGTGCGAGGTGATCAGACCCACGCCATAGATTTGCGCCACCACATAGATGAACGAACACAGGATCGCCGCACCAATGCCCAGCAGGCGCGGAAGGTTGCCTCCATAGCGATCGCCGAGAAAGTCGGGGATGGTGAACTGCCCGAACTTGCGCAGGTAAGGCGCCAGCAGCAACGCCACCAGGCAGTAGCCGCCAGTCCAGCCCATGATGAAGGCCAGACCGTTGTAGCCGCTGAGGTAGATCGTGCCGGCCAGGCCGATGAAGGAGGCGGCCGACATCCAGTCGGCGCCAGTGGCCATGCCGTTGTAAACCGCAGGCACGCGTCGTCCGGCCACGTAGTACTCCGCCGCGTCGGTGGTGCGACTCATGATGCCGATCACTGCGTACAGGCCGATCGTGGCGAGCAAGAAGGTGAAACCGATCCACTGGCGCGAAACGCCCAGCTGCTCCAACAGCGCCAGAGCGAGAACAAAGACAAAAAAGCCACCGGTGTACCAGCTGTAGACCTGGTCCAGTTGCCGCTTGAAGGCGCGGTTGGCCGACGTGCGGGTGACGCGGGGCTGGGATGGGTCGCTCATCGCATCAGTCCTCGGGCTCCTGCACACCGTGTGACACGTCCAGACGGTGCATTGCCCAGGCGTAGAAGGCAATGATCAGGCCGTACACCACCAGCGAGCCTTGGGCCGCCATCCAGTAACTGAAAGGCCAGCCCAGGAAACTGAAGCTCAGTTCCCGCGCGAAGTAGCTCACCCCGAAAGTGACCGCGAACCAGATCAACAGCAGAACGCCGGTGAGGCGCAGGTTCTTGCGCCAGTAGCTCCGGTGGTTGCCGTTCAGGTGCATGGTGTGTTCCGCATGCCGTGCGCGGTCACCGGCTCGGGCATGGGCCGGTCAGTGTCCGGCAGCCCGGGGCACGGTTCTGCTGGCCTTGTCCACCTTGCTGGGGCTGCGCCCTCGGGTCCGACGGCAGCAGGACGGCGATGGCCGTAATGGCACAGGGCCATGAACAGGGTCGACATGCCGTCTCTCTTGGGGTTGCGTGCATTCTGGGTGGGGAGCTTACCAAGTTCTTACGGGGTATCCGCGCAGTCGCTGACTCAGGTCATACCCCGAGCGGGTTTACCCGGCGTGCCGGGCGATGCCGGGTGTAGCATGCTGGCACCCCCCATTTGAAGACCTCCGCTCCATGTCGCAGCCAACCGAATCCGGCCTCGCCTCGCTCCCCGAACAACTCCAGCGTCACCGCGTGTTCGGCCTCTTGTCCGAACCCGGCCGCCGCGCCCTGCTGAGCCACCTGAAGGTGCAGAACATTGGCGCGGGTGAAGAGTTCGCCGACGACGACAGCCTGCACGAGCAGCTGCACTGGATCCTCTCGGGCACGGTGAGCCTGCGCGATGCACAGCACAACGAGGTGGTCACGCTGAAGGCGGGCGAGCTGTTCGGACTGCAGGCCGGTTCGCAGCTGGGTGTGAACTCGGCGCTGGCGCTCGGCGCCTGCACGATCGCCAGTCTGGAGGGGCAACATCTGGACGACCTGCGCCATGAACTGCCGGCACTGAACTACCTGCTGCCCGGCCTTGGGGCCAGCGCTGCGGAACGTCCGCGCCCGGGTGCCGGTACCGCCTCGGCCGATCCGGCGCTCAACCTGATGACGACCCCGGTGCGCAGCCTCATCAAACGCGCACCCATCACACTGCCGCCGAACACCAGCATCCGCGATGCCGCCCAGCTGATGAGCACGCAACGGGTGTCCTCGGTGCTGATCGTCGAGCAGGACCACCTGTTCGGCGTGGTCACCGACCGGGACCTGCGCAACCGGGTGCTGGCGACCGGTCTGGACCCGGCTCGCCCGGTGGCCGACATCGCCACGCTGGCGCCTCTGAGCATCGACGTGCAGAACCCGGCGTTCGATGCCCTGCTGCTCATGGCCCGCCACAACATCCACCACGTGCCGGTGCTCGACGGTCAGCGCATCGTCGGCATGATCACCGCCACCGACCTGACCGAGCAGCACAGCACCTCGGCGGTGTACCTGGCGGGGGACATCTACAAGCAGACCACGGTCGAGGGCCTGCAAGCCGCGGCCGGCAAGATCAAACGCCTGCAGCAAAGCCTGGCCGGTGCCGATGCATCGGCCTACAGCACCGGCCACATCATCACCGCCATCACCGACGCCATCACCACCCGGCTGCTGCAGCTGGGCGAGGCGAAACTCGGCCCGGCGCCGGTGGACTACGTGTGGGTGGCCGCCGGCTCGCAGGCGCGCAGCGAGCAGACCGCCAAGTCCGACCAGGACAACTGCATGGTGCTGGACGACGCCTACGACGAGGCGCAGCACGGCGCCTACTTCAAAGCCCTGGCCACCTTCGTTTGCGACGGACTCGACGCCTGTGGGTACATCTACTGCCCGGGCGAGATGATGGCCATGACGGACGCCTGGCGCCAGCCGCGCCGCCAGTGGGCGGACTATTTCGCACGTTGGACCAGTCAGCCCGATCCCAAGTCGCTGATGCTCACCTGCGTGTTCTTCGACCTGCGCGCCATCCACGGCAAGTCCGCCCTGCTGGAAGACCTGCGCCATGACGTGCTTGAGCGCACCCGGGGCAACAGCATCTTCCTGGCCTTCATGGTGGGCAATGCCTTGCAACACCAGCCGCCGCTGGGCATGTTCAAGGGCATCTCCACCATCCGGAGCGGCGAGCACAAGGGCAAGATCGACCTCAAGCACACCGGTGTGGTGCCGATCGTGGACCTGGCGCGGGTGTATGCCCTGGCGGGCGGCCACAGCGCGGTGAACACCCACGACCGGCTGGTGAGCGCCGCCGCCGGCAGCGCCATCAGCGAACAAAGTGCGCGCGATCTGCGCGACGCCCTCGAGTTCATGGCCGCGATGCGCATCCGGCATCAGGCCCGCCAGATGGCCAAAGGCGAAAAGCCCGACCACCATCTTGACCCGGCCGAGATCTCCAACTTCGAACGCACCCAGCTCAAGGACGCCTTCACCGTGGTGCAGTCGCTGCAGAGCGTGCTGGCCCAACGCTATACACGGTGACCCCCCGCGCCGCGGAACTTGGCCCACCCCCGCCGCGCTTCGCGCGACCCCCTCAAGGGGGCGGCACTGGCGGCCCGGCAAAGCCGGTTCCGCGGTGCCCTGGGTTCAACTCCCCCTTGCCGCTCCGGCGCGCGTGGTCTGACCCAGGATGCGGTGGAACCGGCTTTGCCGGGCCGCCAGTGCCGCCCCCTGGGGGGGGTGACGCGCCCTCCGGGCGCGGCGCGGGGGGAGTCAGTACTTGATTCGGGCGTAGTAGGTTTTCTGCGCCGCCTCGCGGGCTTCGCCCAGGGTGTGGATGCCCTTTTCGGCCAGCAGCGGGATCAGTTTCATGAACACCTCGGCCGTGACCATGGCGTCGCCCAGGGCGGTGTGGCGACCGATGATGGTGACGTTGAAACGCTCGGCCACGGCTTCAAGACGGTGTGAATCCTGGTTCGGATGCACCACCGCCGACAGCAGCAAGGTGTCGAGCACCGGGTGGTCGAACACAGCACCGGTCTGCTGCTCCTTCAACTGCAAAAAGCGCATGTCGAACGCTGCGTTGTGCGCCACCAGCACGGTGTCCTGCGCAAACGCGTGGAAGGCCGGCAGCACCTGGGCAATGGTGGGTTGCCCACGCACCATCTCGGGCTGGATGCCGTGGATCGGGATCGATGCCGCAGGAATCGACCTTTGCGGATCGACCAGCTGCTCGAAACATTCCTGGCGCAGCAGCTTGTTGTTGACGATGCGCGCCGCACCGATCTGGATGATCTCGTCACCCTGCGACGGGTTCAGCCCCGTGGTTTCGGTGTCGAACACCGTGTAGTTCAACTCGGAGAGCCGCCGGTCGTCCATCGTGCGGGTCTGTTCGGTGGTCTTGAAGAGGTCGAAGTCGTAGTACTCGGGCCGGCTCTCGCTGTGCACGAAGGCGGACGGGTCCACTTGCTCCTGCGGGTTGGCCAGCGGCAGCAGGATGCGAAAGAAGGCCTGGTGACGCACGCGCTCGCGCTCGAACCAGAAAGCGCCGCCGTGCCGTTCCACCACGTCGCGCACGGTCAGGCGCGTGCTCTCCGCACCCACCTTCATGGCGTCCATTTCCCAGCTCATCACGGTTTCGGTGCTCATGGCCTGGCCGGCCCAGATCAGGTCCAGCTGGGCCTTGCCCGGGCTGCCGGTGGCCGCCTCCAGGCGCAGCTGTACATAGCGCACATCGAACTCGTCGGCCAGCCGCCCGGCCAGGTAGCTCAGCGCCTGCAGCAGCGAAAAACTCTCCACCTTCAGCCACAGCGAGGCGTCCACATCCAGCGGTGTGGCCTTGAGTTCGGTGATGGTCTCGATGCGCCGGATGGCGGCGTTCACCAGGTCAGCACCCAGCATGTCTTCCAGCGGCCATCGCGTCTTCAGGCTGTCGGCGGTGCCGGCTTCCAGGCGGGCAATGCGCTGGCTCAACGAACGCGTCTCGTCGCGGATCACACCCATGAAGCGCTCGCGCATCGGCGCTTCGATGTCCGGGTAGTCCAGCATGTCGATGGCCGCCTGCATGTTGGCCAGCGCAGCTCGGCTGCCTTCGGTCAGGCTGTGCAGGACCTGGTCACGCGCCGATTCGGCCTCGAAGTCGCGGGTGATGTTGTCAAGCATGAGCACGAAACCGGTCAGCTCAACCGGCGGCTCGCTGCTCGCGCCCGGAGCCTGCGCGGCGCGCACAGGCGCCATCTGCACCCGCAGCAGCTGGCCAGCGGGTGTGGTCGTCACGAACTGGGCCGAAGGCTGCGCCGCGCCGCGCTGCATGCGCTGCTGGATGTTCTCCAGCGCGTGCATCACCAACTTGCGGTCGAACACGCTGTAGATCGAACGCCCCAGGCCGATCAGCTCCGCACCGCCGGCCACACCGGGCGCCTGCGACAGCGCCCTGAACTGCATGCGCGCCCGGTTGTTGTAGAGCAGCACGCGCCCGTCCAGGTTGCATACCACGACACTTTGCGTGAGCTCGGACATCAGCGCGGCCAGGCGCGATTTCTCCTGTTCGATGCCTTGCGCCGCGTCGCGCACCTTGGCATCCATTTCGCGCCGCAGGTCCTCGCGCTGGGTCACCAGCTGGTTCATCAGACCCACCAGCACCTTGGTTTCCGTATTGCCCTTGGGCTTGAGTTCGCGGACCACATCGGTGCGCAGCAGCACCTGCGCCTCTTCAGCCAGCTGCACCGACGGCGTGACCCAGTGGTCGAACCACCGTTTGAGACCCCAGGCGATGACCGCCATGCCGGCACCCCAGGTCAGGCTGATGAGCCCCAGCCGGTCGCCCACCGTCTGCAGCACCGCCTGGCGCTCCAGCGTGTCCATGGCCGAGCCGATCAAGCCGAAGGTGACCGCCAGCCAGGCCAGCGAAGCCAGCGCCGCCGCAGCCACCAGCCACCACAGACGCGGATCGGTCTTCTGCTGGGCACTCATGGCGCAGCCCCCGGTGTGCCCGCCAGCAGTTCCTGCACCTTCTGCACCAGTTCCTTGGTGGAAAACGGTTTGGTCATGTAGGCGTTGGCCCCCAGGGCCAGGCCTTTGGCCACGTCGGTGTCGCGCCCTTTGGCGGTGAGCATCACGATCAGGGTGTCCTTGATCGCCTCGTCGGCGCGGACCTCGTGGCAGACGTCGAACCCGGTCTTGATCGGCATCATCACGTCCAGCAGCACCAGCGCCGGGCGCTCGCGCCGTATCGCGTCGATGGCTTCCTGTCCGTCGCGCGCCAGCACCACCTCGTGGCCTTCACGCTTCATCAGGAATTCGAGCGAAATCAGGATGTTCGGCTCGTCGTCGGCAATCAGGATCTTGGGCTTCATGTTCTGTTCTCCTCTTTATGTTGTGTGCATCGGTTCCGGCAGCGCATCGCCGCGCGGCAGCGAAAACCCGAAGGTGGCGCCCGCGCCGGGCACGGACGCCAGCCACATGCGGCCGCCGAAATGCTCCACGATCTGGCGGCTGATCGGCAGGCCCAGGCCGGTTCCGCCGGGGCGGTAGTGGTCGTCGCCGGCCACCTGCCGGAACTTCTCGAACACCAGCGCCTGCTGGTCTGCGTCGATGCCCGGTCCGTTGTCCTGCACCTCCACCGTCACACCGTGTTCTTCGTCGATCAGGCTCAAGCGCACCTGGCCGCCCTCGCGCGGCGTGTACTTGGCCGCATTGGACAGCAGGTTGAGCACCACCTGGGTGATGCGGTCCGCATCCGCCTGCAGCGGGGCCACCCGGGGCGGCAAATCCAGTTGCAGGACGATGCCGCGTTCACGCAACAGTTCGGCCATGCTGCCCGCCGCCTGTTCGAGCAACTCGCGCATGTCCACCGCCGTGTTGTGCCACTCGGCATGCCCGGCCTCGATCTTGGCCATGTCCAGCACCTGGTTCACCAGCCGGCTGAGGCGCTCGGCCTCTGCCACGATGATGCCCAGGAACTGCTGTCTCTGTGCGGTCTCCATGGTGTCATCGTCGCGCATCATTTCCGACAGGGCCCTGATCGAAGTCAAAGGCGTGCGCAGCTCGTGCGTCACCGACGACATGAAGTCGTCCTTGAGCCGGTCCAGGCTCTTGAGCTGTTCGTTGGCCTGGCGCAATTCGCCGGTGGCGCGCTCCAGCGACTGCGACTTTTCTTCCAGCGCGTGCGAATAGGCGCGCAGCTGCGACGCTTCGTCCAGGATGCGCATCACATCGTCCAGGTCCAGCGCTTCCTCTTCCACCGCCGAAGCCACCATCACCCGGGCCGACGCGCTGCCGATGGCGCCGGCCAGCTGGGTTTCCACGAACTGCACCAGCCGCGCATCGGCCGGGATGTCCTCCACCGTGGGCGCACCGCGCTCGACGGCATAGGCATCAAACAGGCGCCAGGCGCGTTCGACACCCAGGAACCGGCCCATCAGGGCCTGCAATACATGCACCTGCGCCCTGCCCTGCCAGAACACCGGGCGCGCGCCTTCGGTGCGATGGAAGACATCGACGAACAGCAGCGCCTGGCTGGTCTCCGCCGCCGACGGCACCCGCCAGAGCGACACGCCCACGTAGGCGCCGATGTTCAGCAGCAGGCTCCAGAACAGCGAATGCGTCAGGTTGTCCAGCCCCTGCAAGCCCAGAAATGCCTCGGGCTTGAGCCAGGCCCAGCCGAACAGGCCTTGGTGCAAAAAGTCATCGGGCAGCCAGCCCGACTTGGCCAGCGAAGGCAGCATCAGCGTGTAGGCCCAGAAGGCAAAACCCAGCAACAGGCCTGCGAACGCGCCACGCTGGGTGCCGCCCTTCCAGTACATGCCACCCAGCAACGCGGGCGCGAACTGCGCCACCGCGGCAAAGCTGATCAGACCGATGCTCACCAGCGCATAGGCTTCCCCCGCGAGGTGGAAGTACAGGTAGCCCAGCAGCAGGATGGCGAGGATCGCCAGCCGGCGGATCAGCAGCAGCAGGCGGGTGAGGTCGCCCGCGGCCCGGGCACCGAAGCGCCGCGTGCGCAGCAGCAGCGGCATCACCAGGTCGTTGCAGACCATGGTGGAGACCGCGATGGCCTCCACGATCACCATGCCGGTGGCTGCCGACAGACCGCCCACAAAGGCAAACAGCGCCAGGGTGGTGAGGCCTTCGGCCAGCGGCAGCGACAGCACGAACACCTCGGCGTTCATGCGGCCGGGGCCAAAGTACAGCAGGCCGCCGATGGCAATGGGCAACACGAAAAGATTGATCAGCAACAGGTACAGCGGGAACACCCAGACCGCACGCCGCAGGTGGGACTCGTCGACGTTCTCCACCACCATCACCTGAAACTGCCGCGGCAAAAAGATCACCGACAGCATGGCCAGCAAAGTCAGCCCGAGCCACTGGGCATGGGCAAAGGGCTGGCCCTGGTCGAACTGCAGCAAGGGGCGGATCACCTCGTTCGCATAAGCCTGATCAAACAGGTCGCCCAGACCGTTGAACAGCCCGTAGGTGACGAACAGTCCCACCGCCAGAAAAGCCAGCAGCTTGACCAGGGACTCGAAGGCGATGGCGGCGACCATGCCTTCGTGGCGCTCGGTGCTGTCCAGGTGCCGGGCGCCGAAGACGATGGTGAAACCGGCGAGTGCCAGGGCCACATACAGCGTGCTGTCGCTCCACCACTGCGGGGCTTGTGGCGCCACCGCGCCCAGCGGCGAGGTCAGCACCGCGTAGCCGATGGCAATGCCTTTGAGCTGCAGCGCGATGTAGGGCACGATGCCCACCACGGTGATCAGCGTCACCAGCCCGGCCAGCAGCGGGCTCTTGCCGTAGCGGCTGGCAATGAAGTCGGCAATCGAGGTGATGCGGTAGGTGCGCGCGATGCGGATCATCTTGCGCACCACCATCCAGGCCAGGATCATGGCCAGCATCGGGCCCAGGTAAATCGGCAGGAACCAGACGCCCGACGTGGCGGCCCGCCCGACACTGCCGAAATAGGTCCAGGCGGTGCAGTACACCGCCATTGACATCGCATACACCCAGGCGTTGCCGATGACCGAGCGGCCTTGCGCAGCGCGCTGGTCGGCCCAGTGGGCGATCGCAAACAGCAGCAGCAGGTAGGCGAACGAAACGCCGATGACGAGGGGCGCAGCAATCATGGAAGCGCGCTCCCTGCCATCAGTCGGTCGAGCGGCCGGCGCCCGGACCGCGCTCGACCACCCAGGCCAGCACCGCGATCAGCAGCGCCCAGATCAGGAACAGGGCCGCCGGAAACAGCGGCAGGCCCAGGACGCGCGCGTCGTGGTCCCAGAGGGCCAGCAGCGGGAAGTTCAACAGCGCCAGCGCAGCGGCGAACAGCGCCACCAGGCGTTGCGTGACCAGGCCTTCGAACATGCGTGTCTCCTCTTGCGGTGGGCCCAGTGCATCGCCAGGCCCTTGAAAGCCATTGTGCCCCAGGCACTGACCCCCGCCTTACGGAAAAAACAGGCGCAAAAAAGGCGACCGCAGCCGCCTTCCGTTCGCGAACGGGTCATCCGGTCATTGGCTGGAGGCCAGCAGCTGCCAGGTGTCCACCACCGAATCCGGGTTGAGCGAAATCGAACTGATGCCCTCGGCCTGCAGCCACTGGGCGAAGTCCGGGTGGTCGCTGGGGCCCTGGCCGCAGATGCCGACGTACTTGCCTTCGGCCTTGCAGGCGCCGATGGCCATCCTGAGCAGCGCCTTGACGGCCGGGTCGCGCTCGTCGAAGTCCTTGGCCAGCAGCTCCAGACCGGAGTCGCGGTCCAGACCCAGGGTGAGCTGGGTCAGGTCGTTGGAGCCGATCGAGAAGCCGTCGAAGTACTGCAGGAAGTCCTTCGCCAGCACCGCGTTGCTCGGGATCTCGCACATCATGATGACCTTGAGCCCGTTCTCGCCGCGCTTCAGGCCCTTCTCGGCCAGCAACTCGGTCACCCGCTGCGCCTGGCCCAGCGTGCGCACGAAGGGCACCATCACCTGCACGTTGGTCAGGCCCATGTCTTCGCGCACGCGCTTGAGGGCCTCGCACTCCATGGCAAAGGCTTCGCGGAAGTCTTCGCTGATGTAGCGCGCCGCACCGCGAAAGCCCAGCATCGGGTTCTCTTCGTCCGGCTCGTAGCGGCTGCCACCGACCAGCTTGCGGTACTCGTTGGACTTGAAGTCCGACAGGCGCACGATCACCGGCTTGGGCCAGAAAGCCGCGGCGATGGTGGCCACGCCTTCGGCCACCTTGTCCACATAGAAAGCGCGCGGCGACGCGTGGCCCCGGGCCACCGACTCCACCGCCTTTTTCAGGTCGGCGTCGATCGCGGGGTAGTCCAGGATCGCCTTGGGGTGCACGCCGATGTTGTTGTTGATGATGAATTCCAGACGGGCCAGACCCACGCCGCCGTTGGGAATCTGGCAGAAGTCGAAGGCCAGCTGCGGATTGCCGACGTTCATCATGATCTTCACATCGACCTCGGGCATGACACCGCGCTGCACCTCGGTGATCTCGGTCTCCAGCAGGCCGTCGTAAATGTGGCCGGTGTCGCCCTCGGCGCAGCTCACGGTCACCAGCGTGCCGTCTTTCAGGTGGTCGGTGGCGTTGCCGCAGCCCACCACAGCCGGGATGCCCAGCTCGCGCGCGATGATGGCCGCGTGGCAGGTGCGGCCACCGCGGTTGGTGACGATGGCGCTGGCCCGCTTCATCACCGGCTCCCAGTTCGGGTCGGTCATGTCGGTCACCAGCACATCGCCGGGTTGCACCTTGTCCATCTCGCTGATGTTGTGCACCAGGCGCACCGGGCCGGTGCCGACCTTCTGGCCGATGGCACGGCCGCTGGCCAGCACCGCACCCTTGCCCTTGAGCTTGTAGCGCACCTCGGCCTTGCCGGCGGCCTGGCTCTTCACCGTCTCGGGGCGGGCCTGCAGGATGTAGAGCTGGCCGTCGGTGCCGTCCTTGCCCCACTCGATGTCCATCGGGCGGCCGTAGTGCTGCTCGATCACCATCGCGTAATGGGCGAGCTGCTCCACGTCGGCGTCGCTCAGGCTGTAGCGGTTGCGCTGCTCGACCGGCACGTCCACCGTCTTCACCAGCTTGCCCCTGAGCGCGCCGTTGCCGGCCTTTTCTTCGGCGGTGGTAAAGGTCATCTGGATCAGCTTGCTGCCCAGGTTGCGGCGGATCAGCGCGCGCTTGCCGGCTTTCAGCATGGGCTTGTGCACATAGAACTCGTCGGGGTTCACCGCGCCCTGCACCACCGTCTCGCCCAGGCCGTAGCTGGAGGTGATGAAGACCACGTCTTCAAACCCGGATTCGGTGTCGATGGTGAACATCACGCCGGCCGCGCCGGTGTCGGAGCGCACCATGCGCTGGACGCCGGCCGACAGGGCCACGTCGGCGTGGGCAAAGCCCTTGTGCACGCGGTAGCTGATGGCGCGGTCGTTGTAGAGCGAGGCAAACACCTCCTTCATCTTGTGCAGCACTTCGTCGATGCCGTGCACGTTCAGGAAGGTTTCCTGCTGGCCGGCAAACGAGGCGTCGGGCAGGTCTTCGGCGGTGGCCGAGGAGCGCACCGCGAAGGTGGCCTTGTCGTTGTCGCCCACCAGGGTGGCGAACGCGTCACGGATGGCCTTCTCCAGGTCGGCCGGGAAGGGCTGGTTCTCCACCATGGCGCGGATCTCGGCGCCGGCTTCGGCCAGGGCACGCACGTCTTCGGTGTCGAGCGCATCCAGGCGGGCGTTGATGCGGTCGGTCAGGCCGTCGTACTTCAGGAACTCGCGGAAGGCGTGCGCCGTGGTGGCAAAGCCGGTGGGCACTTTGACCCCCTCGGGCAGGTGCGAAATCATCTCGCCGAGGCTGGCGTTTTTGCCGCCGACGGTTTCGACGTCGGACATCCGCAGATGCTCGAAAGGCACGACCAGATCGGTCGGAGAAAACAGGTTGGACATGGAAAGGCTCCGCTCAAGGTTGAAAAACCGGGGGCTCCTTGCACCTGCTGTGGACCTGTTGTTCTGTTGTGGGTCGCGCGCCGGGCAACGGAGCTGAAACAGAGCGCGGCAATCGGGATAATGGATTCCACGCAAGTTTTCGATTGTAGGGCGGCAGCCCGGCCGGAGCCGCCCTAAAGCTGACAGCCGCTTGAAGACCGCGATGCGGCGCCTTGAATGTTTTTGCAACCCACCGCCAGAGACCTCCATGCCCAACAGAACGGTTTTTTTCCTCTCCGACGGCACCGGCATCACCGCCGAGACCTTTGGCAACGCCATCCTCAACCAGTTTGAAATCGACGTGCGGCGGGTCCGGCTGCCCTTTCTGGACAGCGTGGACAAGGCCCACCAGGCGGTGCGCCAGATCAACCACACCGCCGAGGTCGAAGGCCGGCGCCCGCTGGTGTTTGCCACCGTGGTCAACATGGATGTGCTCAAGGTGGTCAAGGAGACCTGCCAGGGGCTGATGATGGACATGTTCGGCACCTTCGTGGAGCCGCTGGAGGACGAACTGGGCCTCAAGTCCAACCACCGCGTGGGCCGCTTTTCAGACGCCTCCAAGAGCAAGGAATACAACGACCGCATCGAGGCGATCAACTTCTCGCTCATGCACGATGACGGCCAGAGCCACAAGGATCTGGAAGGCTCCGACGTGATCCTGGTCGGCGTCAGCCGCAGCGGCAAGACACCGACCTCGCTCTACCTGGCCATGCAGCACGGCCTGAAGGCGTCCAACTACCCGCTGATCCCGGAAGACTTTGACCGCCGCAAGCTGCCACCCGCGCTGGTGCCGCACCGCAAGAAGATCTTCGGCCTGACGATCGCGGCCGAGCGCCTGAGCGAGATCCGCAACGAACGCCGCCCGAACTCGCGCTACGCGAGCCTGGAAAACTGCCGCATGGAAATCAGCGAGGCCGAAGCGATGATGCGCCGAGAGGGCATCCGCTGGCTGTCGACCACCACCAAGTCGATCGAAGAGATTGCCACCACCATCCTGCAGGAGATCCGGCCGGAGCGGCTGGTGTATTGAAAGCCCCCCGCGCGGGCGCGAGGAGAGATCCCCCCGCGCCGCCTGCGGCGTCACCCCCCAGGGGGCGATGCGTGTGGCCCGGCGGAGCCGGTTCCACCGCATCCTTGATCGGGTCACGCCCTTCGGACATCCCCCGGCTCACCAGCTGGTGGACCTATGCAATGTGGCGGAGCATCAAGCCTTGTCGGCTTTGCTCTTGTTTTTCGGGCCGAGTCCGTGGGCCTGGCGGCTCAGGGCGAACGAGGCGAAGAGCTTGATCCACAAGGTGGAGCCGGCCACGGCGATCCACGACTGGTACTCCAGCAGCCCCAGCAGAACGACCGCGATCACCACCACGATGACGATGCCGCCCACCAGGTTGATCGCCATCTCGTACGGCGCGTACTTTTCGGGGTCTGGCGGGGGCAGACCCTTTTTCAACGCCACTTCCGAGAAGTCGCGCTTCACCAGAATCCGGTAAGCCCTGCGCAGCCAGAAGAAGGCGACCGGAAACAAGGCCAGCAGAAAAAAGATCGGGAACAGGTTGACGCTCAGCATGCGGTGGTCTCAAGATCGGTTCCATCGGGAACACAGGATGTTCTGCAGAATCCTCCCCGGGGGAGGGCTCTGCAGAACGGCCTGCACAGCGGGCAAGCAGGCCGGAAAAAAAACCCCGCCACGTGTGCAGCGGGGTTTTGATCGACGGGCACCGGGAGCCAGGCCCCGGCGCTCATCTTAAGCCATCAGTGGCCAGCGACAGCGGCACCGGCACCCTTGGGGATGCGGACCGACTCGACCAGGTCTTGCACATGCTGTGGCACGGTGCCCGACACTTTGCTGACCAGGAAAGCCACCACGAAGTTCACGATCGCGCCCACGGTGCCGAAGGCGGCCGGGGTCAGACCGAAGAAGCTGTTCGGGCCACCGATCAGTCCCACGTACTCGGTACCCTTGATGAAGAAGATACCGGAGTGTGCGAACACATAGAAGCAAGTCACGAACATACCAGCGATCATGCCGGCAATAGCGCCCTTGTCGGTGATGGTCTTGGTGAAGATGCCCATCATGATCGCGGGGAACAGCGAGGACGCCGCCAGACCGAAGGCCAGGGCCACCGTCGCCGCCGCAAAGCCCGGCGGGTTCAGACCCAGGTAGCCGGCCAGGATGATGGCGAACACCATGGAGATCTTGCCCGCCATCAGTTCGCTCTTCTCGCTCATGTCAGGCACGAACGTACCCTTGATCAGGTCGTGCGAGATCGCGGACGAGATGGCCAGCAGCAGACCCGCAGCGGTAGACAAAGCAGCCGCCATGGCACCAGCAGCCACCAAAGCGATCACCCAGTTGGGCAGTTGCGCGATTTCCGGGTTGGCCAGCACGATGATGTCGGCGTTCACGGTCAGCTCGCTGCCCTTCCAGCCGGCGGCTTCTGCCTTGGCGATCACGGCTTCGTTCTTGGTCTTGTCGTTGTAGTACTGGATGCGGCCGTCGCCGTTCTTGTCTTCGAACTTCAGCAGACCGGTCTTTTCCCAACGAGCCACCCAAGCAGGACGGTCTTCATACTTGATGCTGGCTTCAGGCGCGAACAGGTCGGGCTTGGCTGCAACCACAGCCGCGTCGATGCCCATGCCGCCGTCGGCCTTCTGGACGATGCCGACGTTGCTGTTGAAGGTGCCGTGCAGGTTCAGGCGGGCCATGGCGCCGACCGAGGGAGCCACGGTGTAGAGCAGCGCGATGAAGATCAGCGTCCAGCCGGCGGAGTAGCGGGCGTCGGCCACTTTGGGCACGGTGAAGAAGCGGATGATCACGTGCGGCAGACCGGCGGTACCGATCATCAGCGAGATGGTGAAGAACACCATGTTCAGCGTGGAACCAGCGGACTGGGTGGTGTACTGCGCAAAGCCCAGATCGGTCACCACCTGGTCGAGCTTGGCCAGCAGCGACACGTCGGTACCGGCCAGGTCAGAGCCCAGGCCCAGCTGCGGAACGAAGTTGCCGGTCAGGTTCAGGGAGATGAACAGGGCAGGAATCGTGTAGGCCACGATCAGCACCACGTACTGAGCCACCTGGGTGTAGGTGATGCCCTTCATGCCACCGAACACGGCGTAGGCGAACACGATGCCCATGCCGATGTAGATACCGGTTTCGCTGGACACGCCCAGGAAACGCGCGAAGGTGATGCCCACGCCGGTCATCTGACCCACGATGTAGACCACGCAGATGATCAGCAGGCAGACCACCGCCACGGTGCGCGCGGTGACCGAGTAGTAACGGTCGCCGATGAACTCGGGCACCGTGAACTTGCCGAACTTGCGCAGGTACGGTGCCAGCAGCATGGCCAGCAACACGTAGCCGCCGGTCCAGCCCATCAGGAACACGGCGCCGCCGTAGCCCATGTTGGAGATCAGGCCGGCCATGGAGATGAAGGACGCAGCCGACATCCAGTCAGCGGCCGTGGCCGTGCCGTTGGTGATGGGGCCGACGCCGCCGCCGGCCACGTAGAACTCGGAGGTGCTGCCAGCGCGCGCCCAGAAGGCGATGCCGAGGTACAGCGCGAAGCTGGCACCGACGACCAGGTAGGTTAGGGTTTGAAGTTCCATGATGTGTGGTCCTGTGGGTCGGTCTTTATTCGTCCATGCCGAACTTGCGGTCGATCTGACCCATCTTCACTGCGTAGTAGAAGATCAAGATGATGAAGATGTAGATGGAGCCTTGCTGGGCGAACCAGAAGCCCAGCGGGTAGCCACCGAGGTGGATGCCGTTGAGCATGGGGGCGAACAGGATGCCCGCGCCATAGGAACAAAGTGCCCAGACGATCAGCACCTTGGTCAGAAGACCCAGGGTGGCCGACCAGTAGGCCTTGGCGTTGTTTTCACTTGCAGTTGTCATGAAAGTCATCTCCTCGGAGTGATGCTTTTACCGTTTCAGCGGGGTGAGCCGCCACTTTTTGCATGCCTTTGTCCTCTCGGAATCCGGCATTACCGGGCGGACTGTGGTGGCGCTTGCTTACGGCAAGATTGCTGCCAGCGTGAATTCGCGCACGCCCTAGGGAAAGCCCCTAGCAAATCAGCAACAGGCCGATCGGGTGCGATCGGCGGTCCTCGGGACGGGTCAACAACCTCCGGCTGTCCGGCCCGTCCGGGAGACCGGGCCGCAGCGCTTCACCCCTCGGGTGGATGCAGGCCACGCAACACCCCTTTACTTGCAGCGAAGGGCGGGAACAGAATGCGTCACGAATCTCACAGTGCAACCCGTACCGGAGGTGGAGACCATGGCCACGAAATCCGTCACTGCACGCCAGACCCGGCCCACGGGCCTCTCGATGCACATCGGCATCAATGAGGTGAGCGCGGCGCACTACGCCGGCTGGACCGGGCCGCTGGCGGCCTGCGAGTTCGACGCCAACGACATGGCCGCCATCGCCAAGGCCCGTGGCATCAAGGCCACGGTGTTGCTGACCAGGAAGGGCACGCGCTCCAGGGTGCTGGCCGGCATCCGCCAGGCGGCCAAGTCGCTCAAGGCCGGCGACCTGTTCTGGCTCACTTTTTCCGGCCACGGCGGGCAGGTGCCCGACGTGAGCGGTGAAGAGCCCGACAAGCTCGACGAGACCTGGTGCCTGTACGACACGCAACTGATCGACGACGAGCTGTACTTCGAGCTCAGCCGCTTCAAGGCCGGGGTGCGCATCCTGGTGCTGTCCGACAGCTGCCACAGCGGCACGGTGGTGCGGGCGGGCCGCCCCGTACCGGGCACACCGGAACAGCGTCCGCGGATCATGCCGCCCGCGGTGGGCATGCGCGTCTACAGCGCCCACAAAGCCTGGTACGACAAGATGCAGGCCGACGTGGCGAAGGCCGCCGGTGGCCGCGTGAGCGACCCGGACACCGCGCTGGCCCAGGTCGCGGTCAGCAACCGCCTGACGGCCATCGTCAAGAAGTTCGAGCCCTCGGTCATCCTGATCTCCGGCTGCCAGGACAACCAGTTTTCCATGGACGGCAACCAGAACGGCGCCTTCACCGAACAGGTGCTGCGGGTCTGGAACAACGGCAGCTTCAGCGGCAACCACGCGCTCTTCCACGCCAAGGTGCGCGCCGGCTTGCCGCCCTCGCAATCGCCCAACCTGTTCACGCTGGGCCCGGCGGCGGCGTTCCTGAAGCAGGCCCCGTTTTCGCTCTGAGCGGCGCCGCAAGGCGTTCTTTGCATCGACTGGAGGAGGTCCCCCATGCTGAGCATCAAGAACCACCGGCTGGTCGGGTCGGGCGTGAGCTTCCGTCAGACGCCCAACGTGGGCGGTGCCCTCAAATCCCGTTTCGTGGTGCTGCACTACACCGCGGGGCGCAACGCGGAGAGCTCGGTCGAGTCGCTCTGCACCAAAAAACCGCAGGGCAATGCGTCGGCCCACATCGTGCTCGGGCGCGACGGCCACATCGTGCAGCTGGCGGCCTTCAACACGGTGACCTGGCACGCGGGCGTGAGCCAGTGGAACGGCATCAACGGCCTGAACCCTTTTGCCATCGGGATCGAGATGGACAACGCCGGCCTGCTGCACCGCGAGGGCGAACGTTTCGTGTCGTGGTTCGGCAAAACCTACCCGGACAAAGAGGTGCTGCTCGCCGCGCATCGCCACGGCGGCGGCACCCAGCCCTGGCACACCTACAGCGAGCTGCAGATCGAACGCGCATTGGCGCTGTGCGAACTGCTGGTGGCGCACTACGGCCTGGAGGACGTGCTGGGCCATGAAGACATTGCGCGCGGCCGCAAGACCGACCCCGGGCCGGCCTTTCCCCTCGCTGCCGTGCGCGCCCGCGCCCTGGGCCGTGGCGCCGACGTGCTGCAGCGCCTGGTGGTCACCTCCACCAGCCTGAACATCCGCAGCGGGCCAGGCGCCGGATTCCCCGCCGTGGCCCCGGCCTTGAAACGGGGTGCCGAGCTGATCCTGCTCGAAGCGCAGGACCGCTGGAGCCAGGTGGCCGTGGTCGGCGTCACCGACCTGGAGGGCTGGGTCAGCAACGACTTCGTGACCCGGCTGGCCGCGCGCCGCGGTGTCCCGGATGTGCTTTCGCGCTCCGAATTCAGCAGCCCGACGCCGCCCCGGGCGCGCGCGGCACCGGCTGCCAGCAAAACCGCTGCCCGCAAGACGCCGGCCCGAAAGACCCCCAGCCAGAGCGCCGGCCGAACGCGGGCACCCGCCGCGCGCAAGGCGCGCACCAGCGGCTGAGCGCCGCCCTCTTCCGCATCCTTCCATACCGACGCAGAAAGCTGACCCATGGCCAAACCACCCGTTGCGAAGGCCATCACCTTCACCGTTCACGGCCAGTCGCTGCCGGTGACGCCCGCCTCGCGCGGCGGCCCGGCAACCGCGGCGGCGGCCAGCGGATTTGGCGGTCGCGGCCAGACCACGCAGAAGGTGCAGGTGGGTGCGCTGCGCAGCAGCGGCCATCAGGCGGTGCGCCTGAGCGCCCGCCCGGGGCTGGACGCGGTGGTGCTGCACATTGCCAACGGCCCCTCGCTGATGCTGCACCCCGAAACCGCGCGCGACCTGATGCTGGCGCAGAGCGGCCTCACGCGCAGCGCCACGCGCTCAGCCCGCAGCGTGGGCAGCGGCCCGGCCGAGGTCGAGATCCCGGCCCAGCTGATCTGGCAGGGGCTGGAGCAGGCCGGTGGTGCCGGTGCCGTGCGCGGCGCTTCACGCGGGCGGCTGGGCCAGGTGCTGCTCTCGGGCATCGAGATCGTGACCGGCCTGCTGAGCGAACCGGCGGCCCGACTCACGGCCGGCAAGATCGGTGCCCATGTGGACAGCCAGGTGGACCCCGGTGTGTACCGCCTCCACGCCGGCGCCTTCGGTGCGCCGCTCAAGGGCAGCGGACAGAAGCTGGACCGCATCCCGGCCGCGCCCGCCGCCGGTGATCCGCTGCTGGTGCTGCTGCACGGCACCTTCTCCGAGACCCAGGGCACCTTCGGCAAGCTCTGGCAGCAGCATCCGCAAAAGGTGCGCGAGCTGTTCGCCCACTACGGCGACCGCGTGTACGGACTGGATCACCCCACCCTCACCGCCAGCCCGATCGACAACGCCCTGCTGCTTGCGCGCGCCCTGCCCGACGGCGCGCGCCTGCACCTGCTCACGCACTCGCGCGGCGGCCTGGTGGCCGAGGTGCTGGCCCGCGTGTGCGCCCAGCCGCAGTTCGACGCGGCCTCGCTTGCCGCCTTCAAGGACCCGGCCTACAAAGACCAATACAAGGCGCTGCGCGATCTGGCGGCCGAGCTCAAAGGGCGCGACATCCGTGTCGAACGGATGGTGCGCGTGGCCTGCCCGGCGCGCGGTACCCTGCTCGCCTCCAAACGGCTGGACGCCTATGTGTCGGTGCTGAAATGGTCGCTCGAACTGGCCGGCATCCCGGTGGCGCCGACCCTGCTCGACTTCATCGGCGAGGTGGCCAGCCAGCGCACCGATCCGGCCCTGCTGCCGGGGCTGGAAGCCATGACCCCCGACAGCCCGCTGGTGCAGTGGCTGCACAGCGGCGAATCCCCCCTGCCCGGCCAGCTGCGCGTGGTGGCCGGCGATATCGAAGGCGACTCGGTCATGTCCTGGGTCAAGACCCTGCTGGCCGACGCCTTCTACTGGACCGACAACGACCTGGTGGTGCAGACCCGGTCGATGTACGGCGGCAGCCCGCGCGCGCCCATGGGCGGGCACGCGGCGGCCAGCTTCCTGCTGGACCAGGGCGGCAAGGTCACGCACTTCGCCTACTTCAGCAACCCGCGCACCGCCGAAGCGGTGTGCAACGGCCTGACGCAGGACACCCCGGCCGGCTTCCGCCCCATCGGCCCCATGTCGTGGGCCGGCAGCGCCAGCGACGGCCTGCGCGGCGCGCCCCGTTCGGCCGATGTCCGGCCGGCATCCAGCCGCCCGGCGGTGATCCTGCTGCCCGGCATCCTGGGCAGCCACCTCAGCGTGGACGGCCAGCGCGTGTGGCTGAGCATGCGCATCCTCGGCGGCCTGGGCAAGCTGGCCTACCGCGAAGGCGCGGGCAATGTGTTGCCCGACGGCGCCATGGGCCGCAGCTACGACGACCTCGCCAACTTTCTCTCGACCACGCACGAGGTGATCGAGTTCTCTTTCGACTGGCGCCGCCCGATCGAGCAGGAGGCGCGGCGCCTGGCCGAGGTGCTGGACCAGGCGCTGGCCGCGCGCAACGCGACCGGCCAGCCGGTGCACCTGCTGGCGCACTCCATGGGCGGGCTGGTGGCGCGCACCGTGCAGCTGGAGCGGCCCGAGGTCTGGCAGCGCTGGCTGCAGCGCAGCGGTTCGCGCCTGCTGATGCTGGGCACACCCAACGGCGGCTCGTTCGCGCCGATGCAGGTGCTATCGGGCGACGACAGCTTCGGTAACGCGCTGGCCGCCTTCGGCCTGCCGTTCCAGGACCACAAGGCGCGCCAGCTCATGGCCGACATGCCGGGCTTCATCCAGCTGCAGGCCGGTCTGCTCGACGAATCGCTGGGCCTGCAGCACAGCCAGCGCTGGCAGGCGCTGGCCGAACAGGACGCGAAGGCGGTGGCGGAGGCCAACTGGTGGCACCACGACGACATGCAGCGCAGCGTCTACCGCTGGGGCGTGCCGTCGCAGGCGGTGCTGGACCAGGCTGTTGCGCTGCGCCGCCGACTGGACCAGCAGCGCGCCGAGGACCTGCCCGGGTTCAGCGACCGCGTTCTGCTGGTGGTGGGGCGGGCGCGCTTCACGCCCGCCAGCTATGAATTCAACGACCGCGAAGGCCTGTTCTACCTGGATGCGCCGGACGACGGCGACGGCCGCGTGACGCGCGAGAGCGCCCTGCTGCCCGGCGTGAAAACGTGGAAGGTGGACTGCGAACACGGTGACCTGGCCGACGCCGACAACGCCTTCGAGGGCTACCGCGACCTGCTGAACCACGGCGACACCGAGCGTCTGCCCAGGTTGTCGGCCACGCGCGGTGGTCCGGTGGCTTCAGCCCTGGTGCGCAGCCGCCCGGCGCGCCAGCGCAGCGCGGTGCCGCAGCCGCCCACCGAACTGGCCGAGGTGTTCCAGCTCGACCAGGGGGACGCCCGAGCTTCCCGCCCGACCCGCACCGCGTTGCGCGTGAGCGTGCACAACGGCAACCTCAAGTTCGTGAGCGCCACCCTCATGGTGGGGCACTACGGCGCCTCCACCCTCACCGGCACCGAAGCCGTGGTGGACCGCTTCATCGGTGGCGCCATGACGGCCTCGCTCGCGCTGGGCCTGTACCCGGAAGCGCCGGGCACGCACCAGCTCTTCATCAACCACCGGCAGGACCCGGACAGTCCGCTCGCGCTGCCGCGCCCGCCGCACGTGGTGGTGGTCGGTCTGGGCGAAGAAGGCAAGCTGCGCAGCGCCGAGCTCACCCACACCGTGCGCCAGGCCACGCTGGCCTGGGCGCAACGCGTGGCCGAGACGCCCGACCACGGCGGCGCCCATTTCGAACTCTTCACCACGCTGATCGGCAGCGGCGGCGTGGGGGTGAACGTGGCGACCTCGGCGCACGCGATCGCACAAGGCGTGCGCGAAGCCAATGAAAAGCTCGAAGCCGGCGGCTGGCCGCAGGTGGGTCACCTGAACCTGATCGAGCTGTACCTGGACCGAGCCACCGAAGCCTGGGGTGCGCTGCAGCTGGCCGCGCAGGCGGCGCCCGATCACTTCGCGCTGACACCCACCGTGTTGTCGGGCGTGGGCGCGCTGCGCCGTCCGCTGGAAAGCGGCTACCGCGGCACCGGTCACGACTTCATCAGCGCCATCTCCGAAAAGAACGAGGCCGGTGAACCCACCATCACCTACACGCTGGACACCCAGCGCGCGCGCTCCGAGGCGCGGGTGCAGGCCACCCAGGCGCGGCTGGTGAGCGAGCTGGTGCGGCGCGCGTCCAACGACGCCAACCGCGACCCGCAGATCGGCCGCACCCTGTTCCAGCTGCTGGTGCCGGTGGAGATGGAGACCAGCCTGCGTGGCAGCAGCGAACTGCTGCTGGAGCTCAACGACGGCACCGCCGGCATTCCCTGGGAGCTGCTGGATGCGCCGCTGGACGGGCGCGGCGGCCCGGCAAAGCCCTGGGCGATCCGCAACAAGCTGCTGCGCAAGCTGCGCACGGTGCAGTTCCGCGGCCAGGTGAGCGACGCGCGCGCCGAAGACGCGGTGCTGGTGATCGGCGAACCCCTGTGCGATCCGGCGCTCTACCCGCCCCTGCCCGCCGCGCGCGCCGAGGCGCTGGCGGTGGTGGAAGCCTTGAGCGGCCCGACGGGCCTGAGCCCGGAGCGGGTGCATGCGCTGGTGGCGCTGGACGAAGGCCTCGGCGCCGACGCCGCCGCGGTGACCAACGCGCTGCTGGCCCGGCCCTACCGCATCGTGCACATCGCCGGGCACGGGGAGCCCGAACTCATCGTGGAAGGCCAGCCGCCGCAGATGCGCGGCGTGTGCCTGAGCGACGGCACCTACCTCGGCCCGCGCGAGGTGGAAGCCATGCGCGTGGTGCCCGAGCTGGTGTTCCTGAACTGCTGCCACCTCGCCGCCGACCCGCGCCACCTGCTGCAGGGTTACGACCGAGCGGCCTTCGCGGCCGGGGTGGCCAAGCAGCTGATCCGCATCGGCGTGCGCTGCGTGGTGGCCGCGGGCTGGGCGGTGGAGGACGATGCCGCCAACCGTTTTGCCACCGCCTTCTACCAGGCGCTGCTGCGCGGCGAACGCTTCATGGACGCGGTGCACACCGGCCGCGTGGCCGCCTGGGAAGCCAACCCCCAGGGCAACACCTGGGCCGCCTACCAGTGCTACGGCGACCCGGAATGGGTGTGGCAGCCCGACCAGCGCGACCAGAACCGCGCGCCCCGCCCGGTGGGCGCCGACTACACCAGCATCGCCTCGCCGGTGGCGCTCACACTGGCATTGGAAACCCTGGCGGTGGAGAGCGCCACGCAGGGTGCAAGGGACGCGATCCAGCGCGAGAAAATCCGCCACCTCGAAGCCCGCTTTGAGGTGGACTGGGGCGGCATGGGCGCGGTGGCCGAGGCCTTTGGCGTGGCCTGTGCCGCGGCCCGCGACATCGAGAACGCGATCCGCTGGTACCGCCGCGCGGTGGCCGCGAACGACGGCAGCACCTCGGTCAAGGCCAGCGAGCAGCTGGCCAACCTGGGCGCGCGCCTGGGCTGGGAACGCGTGGAGCGGGCGCACAGCCAGCGCAAGCCGGCGAAGGCGCTGAGCCCGCTGATCCGGCAGGGTCGCGAGGACATCCAGCAGGCCATCACTCTGCTGCAGGCACTGGTGACGCTCAGCCCCACGATGGAGCGCGAAAGCCTGCTCGGCTCGGCCCACAAACGGCTGCACCTGCTGGAGAGCGCCGCCGGCCAGGCCCGATCCGCGGCCCAGGCCGCGCAGCAGATGGCGCTGCACTACCAGCGCGCCGAAACCCTGGCGCGCCAGAATGGCCACCCCGGCTGGTTCTATCCGGCCCTCAACCGCATGGCGGCCGAGCTGGTGGCCCACGCGGGTCAGACGCCATGGAACGGTTTTGACAGCGCCAACACCACCCAGCTGCGCCAGTGCCTGGAAGACCAGCGGCGCAACGCACCCGACTTCTGGAGCGTGGTCGGCCTGCCCGAACTCGCCACGCTGGAAGCGCTGGCCAGCGGCCATCTGGCGCGGCAGCTGCCCGCCATCGCTGCGGTGTACGAAGACCTGCACCAGCGCGCGGGCACCGCCTGGATGTGGGCTTCGGTGGCCGACCAGGCCGGCTTCGTGCTGCGCCATTTCATCACCGGCGAGGGCGCCGAGCCACGCGCCGCCCGGGAACTGCTGGCCACCCTGCAAGGCTACGCAAAGGCCTGACCGGAGCGGACCATGAACCGCATCTTCATCAGCTACCGGTCGTCCGACGGCAAGAAGGACGCCGACCGGCTGTGTGCAGACCTCAGCCGCCTCTACGGCGACGACAAGGTGTTCTTCGACAAGCAGGACCTGCGGGGTGGCACCTCCTGGCGCGGCACGATCGGGTCCGCGCTGGACGCCCAGCCGGTGGTGCTGCTGCTGATCACGCCCGAACTGATGGGCATGGCCCATCCCGACGGCGGGCGCCGGATCGACCGCGAGGACGACCCCATCCGCAACGAGCTGCTCGCGGCCCGTCAGGCCCATGCCACCGTCATCCCTTTGCTGACCGAAGGCATGCAGATGCCGCCCGTGGCCAGCGTGCCGGAGCCGCTGCGCTTCATCACCGAATCGCACGCCTTGAAGCTGCGCACCGACGACTGGCCCGCCGACCTGCAGCGCGTGGTGGACGACCTCGGGGCGCACGGTATCCATCCG
>LNFM01006368.1_pt1 | contig 28728 bp, 31 predicted proteins | sample 596031 | NCBI WGS metagenome assembly LNFM01 (sample SAMN04254537, study PRJNA301005) | activated carbon metagenome | isolation source: dual media filters at the Ann Arbor, Michigan drinking water treatment plant | place: USA: Ann Arbor
TGAGATGCCGTGCAACGGCATTGCGGCCGACTGGCACGGTAGGGCTGCGAATATTCTGGTATTACGGTGTTCTGCGCGAATGGCGCACCCGGTAAGCTGTAAGCTGACGCGCTATCGTCTTGATGTCGCTGGCCAATTAAATATCGGCGGGATTGCCGATGCCGCGAGTATTGCTCAAATCAGATTCTAGGGCCACATAATTAGCAGCGCAGCACGAAAAGCTGCGCTCAAAACTCGCGGCGGTTAGCCTGCCGGAGTAGTTCTCGACCTCATGGTAGAGATGGTCTCGCGCCTGTGGGGCTGACGGCAGTGCTGGCTGGCCATGGCGTCGCGTGAGGCATGGCCGGCTTCCCCTTCTCATTCACCCCAGAAAGCACCCTGCGGCTCCCGCCGCCCGCCTCTTCTCATCACTCGCATAGCCCGTGTCGCGCAATAGATCGCATCGACGCCGACGTGCGCCTTCACTAACCAAAGGGGGCCATGACCCGAATGTCCGAGGATGAGATCATGGCGGTCTCCTGAAGCGGCGATTGGGCAAGACATTCACTCTCGGTCAAGTCTAGGCCGCCGCAGGACCTGGATCATCATCATCGTCATAACCAGCGCCGATCGCCTTGAGCCGTGATCTGGGCTGCAACGGAACAACGTCGCACCTTCGATCTGTCACTGCTCGAACAGCGCCAAATTCACTTCCGCGCCGGCGCCCCGTCTCCGGTTGGTAAAGAACTCGGAGCAGGCGGATTTCCTCGACGCGTCCATTTTCCTTGTCGCAGATAATCGATCTTGGGGCGAGCAACCCAAGCAGCGCGAGACCGCGCATCGTGGTAATGGGCAGCGTCATGCCGGGATATGCATTCTCGCCTCCGTAGACCAGTATGCGCTCGCAAGGAGGTCCACCATCAACGCTGTACTCAACGCGGCTGTTAAGGGTCGCGGCTTGCGGATCCACGCCATCGATAAGTACAACAGAGGTCATTGCAATCTTTTGCCGTAGCAGTCGCGTGAACGCGTCGCCACAACGCCCGCGTCTCTCAAGCATCACTTCCAGAATGCTCGCATCCTTTGCCGTCAGTTGACAGCGACTCGTCTTTTGCATGTTCATAGCTCCGCCGCGCTCGTCGATGCGGCAAACGGAATGAGAGGTGCCCGGCGGCATCGAGCCGCGGTCGCAAGAGTAGCGCTATCGCTTGAAGGAGGCCGATGGCTCACCTTCGCTGACGCGATGCGCGGTCTACAGGCTCTGTAATTGCAGCACTTCGGCCGTCGCAGCAGGAGGTTCGACACTCAGTACGGTGAGCACCTGCTGACGGCCGTCGCGGGCCGACCAAGCAATGGACTGCCTGACAGAGAGACCGATTAGCGCCGCGCCAATAGGCGTCAGAATCGACACCCTGTTTTGCGCAATGTCGGCCTCGCCCGGATACACGAGCGTCACCCTGCGCTCCGGACCACCCTCGGTGCGGAATTCGATCGTCGATCCCATTTGCACAATGCCAGCCGGCACGGATTTGACCACGCGCGCCCTGTCCATTTCTCTCAACAAGACGCTAGCGACGTCAGGCGTCGAACCCTCTACAAGCAAAGCCAGGTCGAAAATGCGCTTATGATCGCTTTTGCTGACAATTATCTCCGGCAACGGCCGATCTTTTTCGAGGTGTCTCATGGGTATCTCCTGCCGCGGAGCCAGGCGCTCTCACGCAGCATTCCAAAACAACGATGGTTGGAAAGGGCAGATTACGGCACAACCCCGGGCTCAACAGCCCGGGGCTAACCAACCGCGACCGTATGGGTCCGGAGAAACCATGGTTTTGCGTGCGACATGAAAGAGAGTTTGGCGCGCTAGGCGCCTTTGTCAAGACCGGCATGCAAAGGGTGACGAAATGCGCTAGTTTGGGGATGGAGGTCAGCGTTCAATGAACATCCTGGTCGCGACAGATTTCTCAACCCGATCCTTCCGCGCGTTACGGCAGGCAGGTTTCCTTGGCAAAGCCGGGGGCAAATTACATGTGCTGCATGTCGCCGATGACGACCAGCCGGCTGATCTCGTGTGCATCGAAAAACGCGAAGCGGAGCGCGTTCTTCGCGAACAGATTGCCTCCATTCCGGAATTGGACGGGGTCGATGCGCGTGCTCTCGTGGTTGAAGGCGACCCCTTTGACGCCATCCTACGCACTGCGCGCGATGTCGCGGCCGACCTGATCGTGATGGGCGCTCACCGCAGGCAGCTCCTCGACATCTTCACCGGGACAACCATCGAGCGGGTCATTCGCAAAAGTACGGTTCCGGTCTTGATGGTGAACAACGAGGCGCAGCGGGCTTACAAAAAGATCGTTGCGCCGGTCGACATGTCTCAGGCTTCTGCAAACGCATTGCGAGAGGGCCTATCGACGGGCCTCATCTCCAAGGAGAGTTCGACCACGCTCGTCCATGCCTTCACGGCGTGGGCAAGGGGCAAGATGTACATTGCCGGCGCCGATGCCGCTGCCATTGCAAAATACGTCGATGACGAAAAACAAAATGCCTCCAAGGAGCTGAGTGCATTCCTCGCGGCCCACAATCTGGATAAGCAAGGTTGGGCCGTTCGTATCGAACAAGGCGAAGCGATCGAAGTGATTTCACAGGTTGCGTCGGATCTGGGTGCCGATTTGCTGATCATGGGCACACACGGCAGATCGGGCCTCCTGAAAACCTTGATCGGAAGCGTAACAGAGCAGGCACTGCGTTCTCTGCCCGTTGATATTCTCGCGGTTCCACGGCGCGAAGGCCGATAGCTTAACGTCCAGGCGCGCACCTGACCTGCTCGTCCCGTGCCGAAGCCACGTCCGTGAAGCGGCCTTAGCCTCGCCGCCACCTACGACGAAGCCATTCGGCAATGTCACTGCCATTGAAGAAAAGCGGGATGCGGCGGGGTCTATCCAGAATGACCAAGCCTACCTCGGAGATGGCGCCCTTGGGGTCGACGTCCCTGACAATGAGGTCAATGTCGCCGCAATTCACACGATCTCCCACTTCCGCTGATCCACCCAGCCGATCAGACATGAATTCACCGATGGATAAACCCACCGGCGCCCTTCTCAGGGCCGCTGTGGGATACTCGCGCGCAAGCATCGAAACCGGTTGCTTGGGGTCGACGAGAAAATTGCCATAGAAGTCCGCATCGTCGCTGCCAAGGACGGCGGGACTCGCAAAAAGTCGGTCGAGAAGCTGCAAATACTGTGGAGGCACGAACAAGTATACTAAATCGCCCTCTCGCAGGCTTCCCGCATAGGGTTGCCTCATGGAATGCCCGTTTCGGACAATCAATGATGGCCTCGCCCAACGCGGCAACCTTCCTCCAGAAACCACGGGGCTCCCTGCCACCACGCGATACACCGCAAGCTCATGCTCGGCGTTTCCAGGTAGCTCGAGGTCGACCCGTTGGACCGGTCCAGTTCGAGAAGGAACAATCAACCCGAGCCATCTCGCCATCGGCCGTATTGTCCATCCCTGCAGCACCAGAGACGACAGCACAATGATGTAGGCAACATTGAACAGCAGCTGGCCGTTCGCGAGTCCGGCTGTCAACGGAATGATCCCGAGAAGTATAGATACGGAACCACGGAGTCCGACCCAGGATATGAACGTCGCCTCCCGGCGTCGATAGGCGAACGGCAGCAAACAGACCCAGACGGCGATTGGCCGGCAGAGCAGCGTCAGTGCAAGTGCGATGCCGAGCGCAGGTGCCGCAACGTTCAAGAACTCCGACGGCGTGGCGAGCAGGCCAAGCACGAGAAACATAGAAATCTGAGCCAACCAGGTTGCGCCTTCGAAGAAGCGGCCGAGCGCCAGCCTTCCACTCATTTGGCTGTTTCCGGCGACCAACCCTGCAATATAGACCGCGAGAAAACCGCTGCCGCCGAGGTAGCCCACAAGCCCAAACAAGCATATTGCCGCGGAGAGAACGCCAATCGGATACAGTGCTCCTTCCAGCGTGATGTGGTTGGCTGCTGCAACGATCAAATACCCACCGAGTAGCCCCGCTATCGCCCCAAGACCCATCTGAAGTCCGAAGCTCGAAAGGAAATCGAGAGACATCTGCTGGACGGAACCGCCACTGCCGATCAACTCGATCAGCGTAACCGTCAGGAAAATTGCCATGGGGTCGTTGGAGCCGGATTCGACCTCAAGCGTGGCGCGAACATTCTCGCGGATGGATACGCCGCCGACCCGCAAAAGGAAGAAGACAGCGGCAGCATCCGTTGAACCGACGATGGCCCCGATCAAAAACGCCTCTAGCCACGAGAGATCCAGCAACACTCTCGCCGCGACGCCGACCATCCCTGCTGTGAGCACAACTCCGACCGTCGCCAGAACGAGCGCGGCTGGCCCCGCCTGCGATAATGTCCTAAAGCGCGTGCCAAATCCCGAATCGAAAAGAATGATCGCCAAGGCGAGACTGCCGATGAGGTAGGCAGATGCGGCATCGTCGTACCTGATGCCGAGGCCATCCTCGCCGGCAAGAAGGCCAACCATAAGAAAGATCAACAGCAGCGGTGCGCCAAAGCGGAAGGCCAGCGTACTGGTCAGTACGGACGCCATGACCAGTCCTGAGCCGATCAAAACGGCAGGAAAAATCCAGTCGATCATTGCCAATCGCCGCCACCACTCTCCTCGCCACAATGGAAGAAGTTGCGCGCGAGCTCAACGCTGCATTTGATCGTCCGGATGGGTTGGGCGTTCCCGGCGCAGACGCCGGGTCGCGCCCTCGTGAACCGAACCCGCGTTGAGCGCGGTTTCGGCCGGCCGGCTTCGGTCGCTAACGCGGTACTTCACCAGTTGCAGAAAAGCAATGTCACGAGCGGGGAAGCTAACTTTCGTCCGACTTCTATGAGCAACAGCTCATCCAGCAGACAAGCCTCCGCCGCCGCCCGGTCAATGAGCGTGCGACCAAGCCATTTTCCACTGAGTACGTCGCCAGGATGGGAAAGCCATCGTGGCCGTGCGCCGGGCGGACCCTGCAGGAGAACCGGCACCACCTCGCGTGCCGCGAGCATGCAGCGGTTAGGATAGCCGCCCGCTCGAGTTTGTTGGCCGCTTCCACTCGATGAGGGCCTCAATCCAGTCAAGACCGCCGAGGCCAGTCCGCCACACGGCAATGCGTTCCTGGCCTGTCGGTGCTTCGCGATAGACGCTGATGTGCTAGGTGCGGGTCATCATTGGTCTCCCCTTCCCCTAGGACGAAGGCCACGGCTTTACCGAGGATGGTGAGTACGTGCGCGTTACCGCGGGCACCGTGATGCGTCTTGTGACAGGCGTCAACGTTGTAACCAAAAAGAACGGCCCGTATGAAGTCCAGCAGTTCTGCGCAGTCCCAATCTGACCATCGAGCTTGCATTCGCCTCTCCGACACGTTCAAAGCTCTAACCAGCGCGCAGGCGACCTCAGCTGCGTTGGCAAGAAGCTCACGTTCGAAGCGCTCACGCGCGCGGACAACGACATCGAAACCATAAGCGCAAGCTCAGTAGTCATGGCGCAGCTCAGAACCGTCGGCGGCACCCAGTCTTTCTATGATGCGGGCCTTGTCCATCAGCCGCTTCTGGAGCGGATCGACGCAGGCAACTATTGCACTCGGGTTCGGAAGCTTTATCAGTCGCTCCTCAGGTACATAGGCGGAAGGAATAGGACAGGTTCATAGATCGTCCAGCCACCGCTTAGGGGAGAGAGGCTTTGTGTCCTGGAAGTGCACGGCTAGGATCCAGCATGGCAGTAATCGATAATGACGTCCCGCAAGCTCATCCCATCGCGTAGGAAGCCTGCGTTTGGCTGACAGCTTGGCCTCTGGACGGAGATAACCGGCCCAGCCTGAACGGCATTGGCCTCGGGCCGGTCATCCCAGAGACACGCCATCCCAAGGTGGCGTGTGTGCTGGCTGCAGGCGTCCCAGCAGCGGCCAAGCGATCGGCAGACCCTTCCCTGGCTCCGGGCGGTGCTTGCTCGGGCTCAATTGCCCAAGCATCTGCCTTATCAACCCCACGCGAACCGCACGCGCGAAGTCGCAGCACGTAGCAGTTCAAGCAAGTGATGGCGCACGGTGCAACTTCTTCTCCGGAACTGAGCCAATACCTCGCACCTGTCAATGGTCGTCGCCGCGGTCGATCCCGCACCGATCTCTTCGCACTGACAGCGTGATAGCGCTCGGATTTCATCATCTGAAAGTGGCTGTACCTTTTCGACCCCCGTGGTCGGGCTGCAACGCACGACCCACGTTCGCGGTGAAGAACCGCGTGCCGCTTTTGATGCCGAGTGCGCGTGCAAGGCGCTCTGCGGCCTCATGGCTCATAACCAAGCGGCGACCAGGATCGAGGAGAGCGTGCGTAACCTGGGGACGGCTTGAGGCCCATGACGGCCGACGCAAGGCGAAGACTGACGCCGGGACGTTCCCAGCTTGCCTGCCCACGCTGCCACACGTGCAGGCGGTCGCGCTCCCCCTTACCCTTGAGCAGCGCATCATAGTGACGGTCACCTGGCCTCTGCCGCCCGCAACGCTGCGCTGATCCTGTTGTTGCTCGACAATACGCATCCGAAATCACCGCGCAGGGCCTTGAGCGCCATCCTTTCTTTTCCGATCTCGTCCGCCGTTCGGAATCCCCAGCGGCGCAAGACGGGTACGGGCGGACACCAGCCCTGTAGCGCGTGCTGCAGAAGAAATGCGGTCACCAAACCAGGCAAGACGAGCCAGTAGGGATGCACGAAGAAGCCGAGCACGACTCCCGCCAGCGCCAGAACGGAAGCGTTCAGCTCGATGGCTCTTTCGATATCCCATTCTTCATCGAGCTCGCGCAGGCGACCGGCAAATGTGCCGGGCGTGCCGTTGATCCGATGAAGACGTTGAGCAATGTCCTGGTGGATCCGATCGTTGATCTCATCAGAGGTATGTCGCGGAACGCGATCGTTAGTGGAAGGCAGCACCATTGTGACCTCGCGCGTGCACTTGGATAAGGAGCGCTCGCGGCGACAAAACCTCTGCCGCCAGAGGCGGCCTCCATTGATTGTGAGAAACACCGGAGAAACCTCCGCGTTCCGCATTAAGTCATGATAATCTGAGGCTGCAGTGTGGCGTCGGATGGCCGAACTCGGCGGGAGCAGGCTTCGCCGCCTTTCTGGTGCAGCCTTGGAAGAGAGCTCATCGAGCTGCAATTAACCAAAAGAGGGTGCTGACGCCCTCGCAATTGTTGAAGCACGGCGGCTCACCTGGCTGATGACCCGGGAGACTCTTCATGGGAGCGAGTGGGCGATCCTCCGGTCGCAAAAAAAGAGGCGTTGTGAGTACCAACGCCTCTCCGTTCATGTCACCAGCGTCCATGTCCAGGTAATGAAAAAGCGCTCGGGACCCATGGCTTAAGGATAAAGCACCGAGCGTGAGCCGGTGCAAGGAACAAAGGAGACTTTCATCGAGCGCCTTTCAGTCACTCGGGGTTATCAAGAAAACGCATACAAGGTGAACCCGGACGGTTCAGGCTGCTCTGGACCAGCGCCTCTGCGGGTCATCGCTTCCGTCCAGACGCATCGGCATACATCGTTCGCCATTGGTCGATACGCCACTTGCCCGCGTGCCATCGCGATTACGTCGGTGCGGCCTGGCGGAGGTCAGGGCTTTTCGTCGTAGAGGCCGGAGCGCGCAGCGGTGTTCCTCGGTCGGCTCGAATCGGATCGAACAGCAGCCGCAGGCCATTGAGTACGACAAGCACCGTGCCACCCTCGTGGCCCAACACCGCAAGCGGAAGAGGAAGGGCGAAGAACAGAGCAGCACAGACCAGTACCACCATGGCGCCCATCGCAAATGCGAGGTTCTGGCGGATGATGCGCCCAGTCCGCCGCGCTAGCCTATGCGCCGCGGCGAGCCGCGCCATGTCTTCTGATAAGAGTGCGACGTCGGCGGCCTGCAACGCAACCTCGCTTCCCGCCGCGCCCATGGCGATGCCAACGTCGGCGCGGGCGAGCGCTGCGGCGTCGTTCACGCCGTCACCCACGAAAGCAACAGCACCGTGCTTGGAAAGCTCGCCCACCAGGCGCACCTTATCCTCCGGGAGCAGATCCGCATGAATGTCCGACGGACTAAGGCCGAGCTGCGCGCCAATGCGCTCGGCAACGGCGCGACGATCGCCGGTCATGAGCGCAATATGGGCAATGCCACCCTCTCGAAGCGCGTCCAGAGCTGCGCGGGAAGTCGGACGCAAGCCGTCGGCTACGGCGACCGCGCCCAGAATCTGCGTGCCGCGCCCTAACCAGATGATTGTTTGCTCATCCTCGATAAGCCCACGAAACGCGGGTGCGGTGAACTCGGCCCCCATGCGCAACACCATCCGCGGATTGCCGGCCCATACCGGGCCATCCCCGTCCCGGCCGGTGATGCCCTCACTCGGATGGGCAACAACATCCGACACCGGCAAAGGGCTGACCCCACGCTTGGCGGCCGCCCGGCGAATGGCCGCAGCAATACTGTGCTCGGAATGCGCCTCGAGCCCTGCGAGAAGGGCGAGAAAATCATCATCGGACATACGCGGTGCGACCACAGCCATCACTTCCGCCTGCCCCGTCGTCAGCGTGCCGGTCTTGTCAAAGGCAAACTGTGAGACCGCGCCGAAGGTCTCGAGAGCCGCCCCACCCTTAAACAACACACCACCACGCGCAGCCGCCGACAGGGCCGAAAGAATGGCCGCCGGTACGCTGATGACGATGGCGCAGGGGCTCGCGGCGACCAGAACGACCGCCGCCCGGTAGAGCGCATCCTCCCACGCACGGCCGGTCCATAACAGGAAGCCGAGGATCACCAGCGACGCAACCAGAACCGCCACGGTATAGCGCTGACCAAACCAGGCGCTGAAGCGCTCCGAGGGCGCACGTGCGGCTTGAGCTTCGGTCACCAGCCGGATCATGCGCGCCACCGTGCTGTCGCCTGCTGTGGCCGAGACCCGGATTTCTAACACTGCACTATGGTTGACCGTGGCTTCGAAGACTTTGGCGCCGAAGGATTTGCGCACCGGCATGGACTCGCCCGTCACCGTTGACTCGTCGAGATGCCCTTCGCCATTCAAAATGATGCCGTCGACCGGAATCTTGGCGCCTGGCCGAACCACCAGTTCATCGCCGACTCTGAGCTCGGAGATGGCCACTTCCTCGATGCCGCCAGCTGGCGTCTTCCTAAGTGCCGTCTCGGGACGCAAAGCCATGAGCGCCTCGACCTCGCGGCGGGCACGGCCCATGGCCAAGGTCTCAAGCGTAGTGGAAAGACTGAAGAGAAATAGCAGCACGGCCCCTTCGGCCGGCGCGCCAACCGCTGCCGCCGCGAGCGCGGCAATGACCATCAAGAGATCAATGTCGAGTGAGTGCTCGCGCCAGATTTCAAGCAGCGCGCGCCAGGCGGCCGGAAGTCCGCCAGCGAGATACACAAGACCGAATCCAAACGCTCCGAGCCGCTCCGCTCCTGCATAGGGGCTGCCAAACCCCACCACGATACCAAGGAGCGCTGCGGCACAGAGAAGAATATTCAGGTACTCGCCGGCACGCGCGCTCATGAATCAAATCCTTCTTGTGAGCAGCCTCTCGATCAGGTGTTCGGAGCGACGCCGAGGTCACGCGATGAGGCAAGTCGTCGTACCATGGGCAAGGAGCCGACCTTCCCGGTCTGTCAGGCGACCTTCCGCCGTTCCAACGCGCCGTCCACACGTCAGCACGATTCCCTCGGCCCGCAATGGGCCCGCCTCGGCGGAGATAGGCCTCAGGAAGGAAATCTTGAACTCGAGCGTCGTGGAGCTCTTTCCTCGCTCGACCCGCGTGCGGATGGCTAAGCCCATGCACGTATCCAGCAGCACGGCGGCGACGCCGCCATGGACGGTGCCTGTGGGATTTAGTTGCTCTGCTGATGCGGGCGCCGTGACCACCACCCGCCCATCGTCGGCTTCGACAATGTCATAGCCTAATGTCCGGGCCAGCGAATTGAGCGGAATGCTGCCGTCCACGAGGCCTTGGACGAATTGCAGGCCAGTCATGGTGAGCTGATTAGCCAATGGAACAATACCGTAGTCCTTAGACATTATCTCTCCTGTAGTCCGCAATGTCATGATCCGTCCGTAGCATGGACATAGAGCCCGACCTCAGTATGGTTTCGCCATGGCTTCCATCAAGAGAAACCCAAACCCATGCAATATCGTGCCACCCGCATCCTTCTCGCCATGGCCGGGGTGCTTGTCGGCCTCTATGTGCTCGAGCCCTATGTGCGGGTCTACATCCTCTCGGCATCTGCCCCCCGTGCTGTTGAGCCGCGCGGGACCCTTGCCGAGTTCGAGGAAACCAGCATTGCGCTTTTCGAAAGCGTCTCGCCGTCGGTCGTCCAGGTGGTCGCTATCGGGGATGAGGCCAATACTTTCGGCCTGAGTGAGGGCAGCAATGAACTGCGTGCGGAAGGAACGGGAACGGGCTTTGTCTGGGACGCCGCCGGCAATGTGGTGACCAATGCCCATGTCATCGGCAAGGCGCGGCGGGTAGCCATCCGGACCGCGATTGGGAGCTTTATTGCCGCCGAGGTCATCGGATCAGCTCCAAACTATGACCTAGCCGTCGTCCGGGTGACGGGGCGCGCCGCCGCCATCCCTGCGCCGATCCCGATCGGCTCTTCGGCCGATCTCAAGGTCGGACAATGGGTCTTCGCCGTGGGCAATCCCTTTGGTCTTGATCAGACGCTCACCACCGGCGTCATCAGTGCATTGAAGCGCCGCTTGCCAACAGCGGCGGGGCGCGAGATCTCCGGGGTCATTCAGACCGATGCGGCCATCAACCCGGGGAACTCGGGCGGGCCTCTTCTGGATTCAGCGGGGCGGGTCATTGGCGTGAACACCGCCATCATCTCGCCGTCCGGCACGAGCGCAGGCATAGGCTTTGCGATTCCAATTGATGTGGTGAACCGCGTGGTGCCTGAGCTCATAGGCAAGGGCCGCGTGCCGACGCCGGGCATCGGGATCATCGTGGGAAGCGAGGAGCTTGCCGCGCGCGCCGGCGTCGAAGGTGTCATCATCATTCGCACGACGCCGAACTCTCCCGCCGAACGCGCCGGACTACGCGGCGTTGATATGGCGAGCGGCGTGCTTGGTGATGTCATTGTCGCCGTCAATGACAGAGCCGTGCGCCGGCTCGCCGACCTCACGGAGATCCTGGAGGGTTTAAAGCTGCCCACAACCGTAAGCTTGACGCTCCAGCGCGGCTCGCAGCGCCGTACAGTGAGCGTCGATGTCGTCGACATCGGCAACTAGCCGGGGCAGCAAGGACGTCTCGAGACGTAATTCGGGCGCACTGCCTATAACCCAACCCCGTGAACGCGCCCCATGATGCGCATCAAAGCACCCCTCTGTCGGTCATGCGAAGCAATTCGATAATGAAGTGCTTGAAGCGTACCTAAGAGGAGGCAGACATGACCGTCCATAAGAAGGGCATTGTGGCCGCGCTCGCGCTCTCCACACTGGCAATAAGTTCCCTCGCCATGGCGCAAGGTGGCCCAGGGATGATGGGCTACGGTCCGGGGCGCGGCTGGCATATGTGGGAAGGTTGGGGCCCACGCTGCGGAGGGCCGGATGCAATGGCCGAGCGGATCGATGGTCGCCTTGCCTTCCTGAAAGCCGAGCTCAAGATAACAGACGTGCAGATACCGGCATGGAACAAGCTTGCTGATGCCATCCGCAAGTCTGTTGCTACCCGCACGGAGCGCAGGCGCGGCAAATGGTCAGGTGATGACAAGGCGAAGACGCTGATTGAGCGCCTGGACGCCCACGAGCAGTTCATGACCGCGCGACTTGATGAGATCAAGCAAATCAAAACAGCCTGGAGTGAGCTCTATCAAGGTCTCTCCGAGAGCCAGAAAAAGGAAGCCGATGAGATCGTCCTGCCCATGATGGGCATGGGTGGTCCGGGCATGGGCTGGAGATGAGCTGCCGTTTGGCGGCCGCGATTGCGCCAGCACCATCGAAGTCAATGCGAACTCTGTTGAGTGCGCTGGCACTTTTGTTCGCCGAAGGCGCCGCAGATGAATTGAGGGGTGAGCAGCTATCGCTGGATCGCGGACGCGTGATCGCGGAGCGCGAATGCGCGCGCTGCCACGCCGTCGGCCGGACAGGACAGAGCCCGCACGCCAAAGCACCCCCATTTCGCGAACTGACGAAGCGGTATCCGGTCGAGCATCTCGCCGAGGCCCTCGTCGAGGGCATTGTCGTAGGACACGGCGACATGCCCGAGTTCCTGTTCGAGCCCAACGATGTTGAAGCGATCCTCGCCTATATGGCGAGCCTGGAGAAATGATTGAAGGAGTGGTAGCACGCCATCAAACGCGGAGCGAGGACGTGCAATGCCCCCTGTGCCACCACTCCCACAGGTGACATGATTGTCTTCTGACGCAATCGCTTTGAGGCGCGTCAATCCAACATACGACGCATTGCAAATGCGTCCCGCGTGCGGCCGTCAAAAGGAGCTATTGGAGCCTGAGCCAAGTCGATGGCCCGGAATAAATGGCTCGAGGAGAGCAATGACATGCGGAATGGCTCATGGCTGGCCAAGGCGTGCATCTTCCAGATACTCACCTTCGTTGTGTTTCCTGCTCGCGCTGAAAACGATGCACTAAAGAGAGGATACGCCCTAGCAGTCGAGAGATGCGCGCATTGTCATGCCATCTCGCACGACGATATCCCGCCGCACCCGATCGTCATCCCGTTCAGGCAATTGTACACGCGCTTCCCGATCCAGATGCTGGTCGAGGCGCGAGAACGCGGTGTGATTGCTGGTCACGATGAAATGCCGATGTTTGCATTGGCGGCATCCGATGTCCGCGCACTTCTTGCCTATATTGATTCACTGGAGCCAAGTGCTCCTGGGTATGTTCGGAACCAGAAAGGCCGATAGGGCCTCAGCCATCTCCGCCGGTGATTTGCAAATCTGTCACTTCCAAATGCGACGCCCGCCGATCAGCACGAATGCCGCCACCCTACCCCTCCCTCACCGAAAACCTCTCCAACCCCGCGCGCTAAAATCAATATCCAAACTCCCCAGCTCGGGGGCTCTTCGATTTCCGGCTCCTCCTCGATCAGATAGCCGTCTTTAAAATATTCAATATGCGCAATAAATACCTGATGTAATTATAATGGGCCATATTCTAAAGCCCCCGGTTGCTACACAATTGGGGGCATCTACCGATACTCGCGCCCTTCAAGCGCTGGGCAAGCGTTCCGGGGCTCTCGTTAGGTCGCAACCGCCGCCGCGATCATTCCAACTGAAAGCGCCGCGCCGGCCAGAGGAACCCAGTGTGGCACCGTAAAGACGCCCTCGCCGGCCGACTGCTGCCTCTGAATGCGCCAAAGCGCAATGTCAACGGCCGCGAAGATCGCGAGCGTCAATGCGTTCGCAAGAGCCAACAGCTGATTGAACGGCAGGATCGAAGCCGTCACCAGCACGATAGCGCCCGCTAGAGCCGTGGCTTCGATCGGCGTTTGGGTTCGCGGGTTGACGCGACCGAGGGCGGCCGGCAATTGCCGACGCCGCGCCATGCCATAGAACAGCCGCGCCAGCATAATGATCTCGACCAGGACGCCGTTGGCAACGGCCAAGGCGCCCACAGCGGCAAACAGGCTCGTATAGGGCCCCTTGAAGAGGTCAAGCAGCGGGCTCGCGCCACCGCGACCTGAAAACACGAGCGATGTCGCCACGACGACATAAAGAAATGTGCTCACGACGATAGCGCCGAGTATGGCATACGGCACCGTGCGGTGAGGATCCTTGGTCTCCTCAGCCATGTTGACCAGGCTTTCGAAGCCGATGAAGGCGAAGAATGCAATGAAGGCGCCGGCGACGACGCCCTGCCAAGCTGCTGGGCTCGTGGGCAACATGCTACCGACATCGAAGCTCGGCGCGGCAAGAAAGCCCGCCCAGGCGGCAATGACGAGACCCAGAATCTCGATGGAGCCAATTGCAGCCGCGAAGTGGACGCTCTCACGCACTCCAGCGATTGCGAGCAACGTGAAGGCAACAACCAACAAGGCTATGAGGGCTGACGGCGGCAAGTGAATGAAGACGGACAGATAGTGCACCGCTCCGCTCGCAATCGAGGCTGCGGCGACCGCGACCGCAAGCGTGAGGGCAACCCCGGTGATCTGTGCGGCACGGTCGGAGCCGAAGCCTTCCTTGACGAAGGCAGCCGCCCCGGCAGCTTCCGGAAAGCGACTCGCCAGTTCCGCGTAGCACAAGCCGGTAAGGCCGGCCGTAATCCCGGCAAGTAAGAAAGATAGCGGAGCGGCCGGGCCGACACGTCCGATGACCGATGCGATCGCAACGAAGATGCCTGCGCCGACAATAACAGCGAGCCCGTAGAGGAGGAGCGGCCAGAAGGTGAGCGAGCGCCGCAATGTAACATGCGCGGCTGCTCGATTGTCATGGGGCGTCATTCCAGCTCCGGCTTGATGATTGTTCGATGAGAGGCGGCGCGGCTTTCCCGTCTGCGACTCACGTGAACCAGTGTTATCAGGAAAGATCGCCGGTCTCTCAAGAGCCGTGCGAGCTCGCGTACGACGGAGCAAGTACAACCGATGGAACCTTGTCCTCTGCCGTACGTTCTTAGCCGGATGGCAGTGAGCAACGCGGGGGCAGTCGTGAATTCCCAGAGGTTAGCAGGCCGCGCCGAGGATCTGGCGGCCCGTCCGATAAGCGCAATGAGCCTTCACGTCCCGCCTAAGCACTTCCTGGAGGCGCTGCCGATCGCCATTTACGCGTGCGCCGCCGATGGCCGGATTCTTTGGTTCAACGAACGCGCCTGCCGACTGTGGGGACGAACGCCACGGGTTGGGGACCCCCACGAGCTATACTGTGGCGCGTATACCGTGTTCGCGGGTGAGCGGCGGGTACTGCCCGAAGAAACCCCCATGGCCGAGGTGCTTCGCACCGGCAATCCGATACGCAGTGCAGAAGCGCGCGTCCAGCGCCCGGATGGTTCCGAAGTCTGGGCCGAGATCCACATCGAACCCGTACGAGATGAGGCTGGAGCTGTCATAGGCGCAATAAATTGCTTTCATGAGACCAATGGGCCCCCGCGCGAGCATATGCGCTGGCTCGCCGAGGCTTATGACAATGCAAGGATTGGCATCGCGGAGGTCGAGCGGGACGGAAAGTTGCGCCGCCTCAATGCGCATCTGAGGGATATTCTGCAGGCCGCTCCCGAAGGCAAAGCGGTCTTCAACCTGATACACGACGATGACCGTGGGGCGGTAATTTCCCTGTTCGAGCAGCAGCTGGCCGGTCACCTCGATCACTATGAGCTCGAGATCCGATTGAGCCACGAAAACGGGGAGCACCGATGGGTAAGCGTGAGCTCGCGGGGCGTTAAAGATACACAAGGAACCCACCAGTGCGCTCTCTGGATTGTGCGCGACATCACCCTACGCAAGGCATCCGAGCAGCGGCTGGAAAGCTTCAGCAAAAGCCAGACCGCACTTCATACGCTGACGGCCACACTGCAGAGGGCCGGTGCCCCGGACGGAGTATATTCGGCCGCTATTGAGGCCATCCACCGGTCCCTTCAATGCTCGCGCGCTTCTGTGCTGCTGTTAGATGCGCAGGGCGTGATGCGCTTCGAGATGGCGCGAGGACTCTCCCGTACTTACATGGAGGCGGTAGAGGGGCATTCTCCATGGGATGCGGGCACCGCTGATGCGCGGCCTATCTGCATAGACGATGTTGTCGCATCGGGTCTGGCCGACGATCTAAAGGGCGCGGTATTGCAGGAGGGTATCCGGGCGCTGGCCTTCATTCCCATCGAAAGCCATGACCGCCTGCTCGGAAAGTTCATGGTCTACTACGATGAGCCCCATTCCTTCTCGCGGGCCGAGATAGACACGGCCCGGACCATAGCTCGGCACGTGAGTTTCAGCCTGGAGAGGCTGCATTCGCAGCGCTCGGCGCAGCATCTGGCCACCATTGTGGAAACGTCCTGGGACGCGATCGTAAGCAAGGACACAAATGCGACTATCACGAGTTGGAACGCGGGGGCTGAACGATTGTTCGGCTACACGGTCGCAGAAGCGGTCGGAAAGCCGATCACAATGGTCATACCGTCGGATCGTTTGGATGAAGAGCCCAATATCCTGGCCCGAATCCGCAGAGGGGAGCGGGTCGATCCATTTGAGACCGTTCGCAAACGGCGTGATGGCACGCTCATCGACGTATCGCTGACGATATCTCCGATCCGCGACAGTGCAGGTTGCATCGTGGGCGCTTCAAAAATCGCCCGTGATATTTCGGGCCAGAAGGCGGCCGAACGCAGCCTGCGGGAAAGCGAGCAGCGGCTGCACGATCTCTTATCGGCAATTCCGGCTGCCATCTACACAACGGATGCCGACGGGAGGCTGACCTATTTCAACGATGCCGCGGTCGAGTTCTCTGGTCGACGTCCCGCTCTCGGCGTCGACAGATTTTGCGTAAGTTGGAAACTCTTCAAATCAAGCGGGGAGCCTCTACCGCACGATGAATGTCCGATGGCGCTCGCTCTCAAGGAGGGCCGGCCGGTCCGCGGCGTAGAGGCGGTGGCAGAGCGACCTGATGGTACACGGGTCCCATTCATTCCCTATCCAACACCTCTGCGCGACAGCTCCGGCAAGATTGTCGGTGCTATCAACATGCTCGTCGACATAAGCCAGAGGAAGGACGCCGAAACGCAACAACGGCTTCTTCTCCACGAGCTGAACCATCGCGTGAAGAACAACATGCAAATGCTCCAGGCCCTGCTTGCGCGCTCAGCACGTCGGGCCTCAAGCCCGGAGGCGCGGTTGAGCTTGGAGGAGGCATCGGCCCGCGTCGCAGCGCTCGCGTCGGCCCAGCGGGTCCTTTACGGACAATCCGGCGGGCAGTTGTTCGCATCAGACCGGCTTGTGAAGGAGGTCTGCGACGCAGCGCTCCAGACATTCCCATCGGGGGTGATTTTGACGCATGAAGCGGTATCCATCGCGCTCAATAACGACATCGCGATGCCGCTCGCGCTGATCTTAAACGAACTGCTCACCAATGCCGTCAAGCATGGCGCACGGGGCCCAAAGGGAGCAAAGGTACGGGTATCCCTTCAGCAATCGGAGGGAGACTTGGTCCTCTCGGTTGAAGACGATGGACCAGGCTTTAATCTGGAGAGCGCGCGTAAATCCTCATCCGGCATCCAGCTTATCGAAGGGATAGCCCGGCAGGTTGCCGGCAACCTCACGGTCATCCGAAGGCCCCGCACCCGCGTAACCTTACGATTTCCGGTGAAAACCTGATGATGTTTGACCGACTTGAACGCGGCTGCCCGAGATCACAGCATCACCGGTCAGGGATCCGATCATACGCAAAATGCGCGACGACGGGATTGGAGCCGAGAAGGTGACAACGCAGGGCGACGTTGTGCTCATAGTCGAAGATGATTTTCTCATCGCGATGGATTTAGAGGCGGCCCTCACCGACGCCGGATACAAAGTAGCCGCCGTAGCGGTAACCGCTGACGAGGCAATTGCTCTGGTCGCCGCGCACGCACCGGCCGTCGTCGTTCTCATGGATATCCGACTGCTAGGCGACCGCGATGGGATCGATGCCGCCCTGGAGATCTATCGCTTGTATGGCGTTCGCTCGGTGTTCACAAGCGCCCACTCAGATGAAGAATCTCGCCGTCGAGCGGAGCCGGCAATGCCCTACGGCTGGATTGAGAAGCCCTACGCCGTAGCTACGATCGTGGGTTTCCTTCAACGCCTCAAAGACACCACCTGATTGATTTTGTCCGAGCGGGACGCTGCCGCTGAGCGGAAAGCTTGGCGTTACTGCCCGATCGCGTACATCTGCAAGCGATGCCGATAAGGACGACGTGCGCGCCAGCGAGCAGAACAAAAGGTACGACGAAGTCGCGCATCGGATAATCCTACAAAATTGCTGCGTTAGTAGCCCCGCGCTGTCCGTCGTCAGGGTTTTCGGGACATTTGAGCGTTTGAACTAAGAGAGTGTTCGGCCCATCTGGTTGACACTCATACTGCTACGTTGAAGTGCTGTCGGCGGCGCTGCTCGATGGTTCGTCGCTTGATCTCCTCGCGTCGTTTCCGGATGCGATCGCCGCGCCCAAAGTAGACGTCGGCCGGCGTGAGGTTGTCCAGGCTTTCATGATAGCGGCGATGATTGTAGTGCTCGACGAAGTCGGTGATCGCACGTTCGAGATCGCCGGGAAGGAAGTAGTTCTCGAGCAAGATCCGACTCTTCAATGAGAGGTGCCATCGCTCGATCTTGCCCTGCGTCATCGGGTGATAGGGCTTGCCGCGCGTGTGCCGCATGCCCTGGCTCACGAGCCATTCGGACAGATCGTTGGCGACGTAGGACGGACCGTTGTCCGAGAGGAGTCGTGGCCGACGATCGGTCTCGGTCTGATCGAGACCTGAGGCCTGCAAGGCCAGATCCAGCGTCGCGGTGACATCACTGGCCGCCATCGTCGTACAGAGTTTCCAGGCGACGATGTAGCGTGAGAAGTCGTCGAGGACGGTCGACAGGTAGAACCAGCCCCAACCGATGACCTTGAGGTAGGTGAAGTCAGTTTGCCAGAGCTGGTTGACGGCCGTGGTGGGGTTGGCAAAGGTGTCAGCCGCTTTCATAACGATGAAGGCAGGGCTGGTGACGAGACCACGCGCCTTCAGGAGCCGATAGACGCTGGCTTCCGAGACGAACGAGCGCTCGCGGTCGGTGAAGGCGACGGCAATCTCGCGCGGGGAGCGATCGGGCTCATCGAGGGCGAGTTGGACGATCCTCTCGCGCACGTCATCGGGAATGCGGTTCCAGACGCGCTTCGGCCTCGGTCGATGATCCTCGAGGCCATCGAGACCGCCGGTCGCGTAGCGGTCGAGCCAGGCGTAGAAGGTCGTCTTGGGGACGCCGATCTTGTCGAGCGTGCGCCTGACGGGGAGGTGCGACGTCTCGACGGTTCTGACGATCTCGAGCTTTTCGGAAGCGGCGTATCTCATTCGCCGTCCTCCCCATCCGCGATCACGCTTTTTTTCAGAAGCCGGTTTTCGAGGGTGGCCTCGGCCAGCGCCTCCTTGAGCTGGCGGGCTTCGGCACGGAGCGTCTTGACCTCGTCGGAGGTGGCCTCGCGGGCGGTGTCGCCGGCGAGCCGCTTCTTGCCGGCTTCGAGGAACTCCTTGGACCAGCGGTAGTAGAGGTTCTGGGCGATGCCTTCCTTGCGGCAAAGCTCGGCGATGCTGTCCTCGCCGCGCAAGCCTTCGAGAACGATGCGGATCTTCTCCTCGGCCGAGAACTGCCGCCTAGTCGCGCGACGGATGTCCCTGACAGTCTCCTCCGCGCTCTTCGGAACCTGCTTGTCTCTTTGTCTCATCGTGTCGCTCCTCGGGCTGACGATGAGCCGCAACCTCTCTCTTACGCAATCAAATCAAACTGTCCGGCAGGTCCTGACGGGGCAACGCGCCGAGCACGTTGCTCGAGATACCATCTTGAAGTTGCTGTCGGATGAGGAGATCGCCAAGGTCAGCTCGGCTGAGTCCGCATCCAAATTGGCCGACGGCGAGGAGTATCTGGACATGGAGCATCTCGATCGCGGTGTCCAGCGCGCGACATCTGCGAGCAAGGTGACGATGGGGAATATCCTTCCACGGAGAGCTGTTAGCGTCGGCACTTGGGCTGAGGTTCTGGCCCATTTGGCTCGCTGATTTCTGGGTGGAAGTTGAGTGCGCGGACGTCGAAGTCTGATTGCAGGCTTGGGCACAGGCTATGAAGTGCCCGGTTCGCCATGCGGCTATATGAGCGTCGTGGGCGAGACTCGGCTGATGTGTTCCGCAAGCCGCGTTGAATGCTGAGTTCACGGTCTGGACAAACACATGGGTGAGATCGGATGAGGGACATGAAAAACGTTCTTATCGGCGCTCTGATTGTGGGCGCTGCTGTGGCGGGTTATCTCTATTATCAAAGTCGCCAGAATACGGTTGAGATTAGGCTTCCAAACGTCACGATCGAAAAAAGATGATGAGAGTGGGAGCGCGATTGCTTTGGTGTCCAGTCTCGCCGCTTCTCAACGAAGCGCGCCAAAGTGGACCAAGTCATGACACAGCAGTCTGAGATCCCCGCAGGGAACTCCGCGGCAGGTGCACTGCCACAACCGCCTGCCGTGCAGGAGATTACGGTCTACGGCCACTCGACACTTCTTTACTGGTGGCCCGCATGGGCACTCGGCTTTCTTAGCGCCCTGCTCAATGCAGGGCAGGAGAGATTCCTCGCAACGGTCGAAGGCGCACGCCCAAGCTGGGCAGTGGGTCTCACGTACGTGTCATTACTTCTACTCTTGATTGTTTTCACGAACGTCAAGCTGCGCGGCATCAATTCCGTCGTGGCGCTGTTGACCATCGCATTCATCGCGGTGTTGCTGGCGTGGTTCGGTTGGTGGGACGATATTGCTCGACTAATCCCATACCTATGGGTGCATATGAACACTGGCTTCTATATCGTGTTCTCGACGGGCCTCCTCATCATATGGCTTCTGATGTTCTTCGTATTCGATCGGCTGACCTATTGGCGCATACGGCCGGGGCAGATGACGGAAGAGCACCTGATTGGCGGCGGTGCGGAAAGTTTTGACACCAACGGGCTGCGTTTCGAAAAGCTTGGCTCTGATTTCTTTCGAATGGTTCTGGGATCTGGTGCGGGCGACTTGAAGGCAACCACTACCGGTGACCGCGGAACGACAATTGAGATTCCGAATGTCGTTCTTGTCAATCGGAAGGTTCACTCCATCGAACGGCTGATCTCCGTGAAGCCGGAGCGCGCTTCCTGATCCGCATCGTTCCACAATGCTTGGCGAAGCAATGCCCTGCCGCCCGCTGCTCGTGCCCTGCCGCCCGCTGCTCGTGCCTGCTGAAACTGAAATGTCGAGGCCTCTCTTTGAGGCCTCGACGATCGCGTTATCTCAGTGGAGGCTCGACGGGGACGTCAATTGGCGCGGACTGGTTGCCACTTCCACTCGGGAGCCGCCCGCAGCTGCTCTCTTGTGACATTCAACTTTATGACCGGATCGGTGTTTGTATCGCGCGTCATCTGAAGGGAGGTGAATGGAACCGCCGCGTGACGCTCCCCCACTCCGAGGAACCCACCAACTCCGATGACAGCGGCCGCAACTTTACCGTCCTTGTCGAGCAGAAGCTCATTGATGTCGCCGATCGTCTCGCCTGACGTGTTTTGCACCTTTGCGCCCATCAACTTTTCTGTTCGCCACTCGGCGCTGGCGGGGTTCCATTGCCACTCGGGCATAGCCTTGAGTTGATCCTTGGTCGTGTTCAAACGAACAAGCGGATCGCCGCTGGCATCGCGGGTCAATTGTAGCGTGCTGAAGGTGAACGCGGCGTGGCGCTCGCCGATACCCAGGAACCCGCCAATCCCGCTGACGACCGTGGCAACTCTGTTTTCCTTGTCGATCAACAGGTCGTTGATGTCACCAATCGTCTCACCGGCAGCATTGGTAACCTTTGCGCCCATCAGTTTGCTCGCTCGCCACTCAGCTTGTTGAGTGTAGAACATGTTGGTGGCGCTGGGAGTTGTAGGCGTTGTCTGTACCCCTGGAGCGGTGGGCGTCGTTTGGGCCAGAGCGGGGGCGGTCAAAGTTGCCGCCAGCGCAGTTGCAATCATAAGCTTTTTCATTGGATTTCCCATTGAGTTGAGCTGAACCGACCTGCCCCATGGCGAGCACGGAACGGAAGTGCCCATTGTCGTTGGGCTCCACTCTCGCGTTCATGCCAAGGCGGTGAAGCCGCGCTTCGCTTGACGAAACCATATGCCTTACCCATTAGGCGAGGCAGACTCGGAATCTACCTATGGCTCTACCGACGACGCGTAAAGCAGCGAGAAGAAAGCGGAGATGAACGCTACTCTCGCCGAGGCTCTCGCCTCATCCTGCCACGAGCGGGGCAAACGGCACATGCCGAGTGACCCATCATGCAAAACAGAGGTCGGAAGGCGGTAGACCCTCAGCGCCTGTTCAGCGTTTGCTCAGCGCATCGCGGGATGCCGTGCCGCGAGCAGCCGGTACCTCTCGATACGAACGGACCAGCACCAGTTCGCGATCGTGGAACTGCTCCAGGCCTGTTCCGTGTCCAGCATGAATAACCATGGTGCCCGGCAAGAGATCGCGCATGTACTCCATCAATTTGAGCTGACTGAGTTCGTCCAGCGCCGATGTCGGTTCATCCATAATGAGAATATCGGGTGGCTGAATCAGTGCACGCGCAAATGCGAAGCGCTGCTGTTCGCTGCTCGACAGCAGGGAGGTCCATTGATCGGTGTCGTCGAGGCGCGGAATGAGATGTCGAAGCCCGCAGCGCGTCAGAGCATCTCGGATTCGCTCTTCGGAGACCTCATGCCCTTCGTCCGGATAGAGCAATGCGGTGCGAAGCGTTCCAAGTGGTAAGTAAGGACGGTGCGAGATAAAGGTGATATTTGCCCGCTGTGGTCGCAAAATTTCGCCGCTCCCCCAAGGCCACAAGCCCGCCACTGCATGAATAAACGCGCTCTTTTCGGTCCCACCTTCGGCCTTGATGAGTACTTTCTCTCCGGGTGCAATGACAGCATCCGCACCGTCGACGATCAGTTCGCCGTCACGCAGTGCAATCTTGAGCTGACGAAGATGCAGCCTATCATCTGGACTGCCCCCCGACCTGATGTTCCCGGTCTGGCTTACGCTACCGAGACTTTCTTCCAGGCGGTCGATGGCATCGGTCAACTGCGTGACGCGATGCGACGAGGAGAACCAGTCGGCCAGGCGCAGAGCATTGTCGGCAAGCCAGTTGAGCGCGACCTGCACTTGCATGAAGGCCGTGGCGGCCTGCATCAGTGAACCCAGCGTCATCTCGTCTGCGAGATACTTTGGCGCCCCCAGGAGCAACGGAACGGTCGATGCCAGAATAAGATTGGATCCAATCAACCAGTTCATCCGCCCCTGCCAAGTGATGACACGAAGCCAGCGATGCACGAGTTCGGCAAGGGTGACGTCCAGCCGCGCCCGTTCATTTTCATCGCCGCCCATTAGAGCGATGATCTCGGCGTTGTCCCTGACGCGGGTGAGCTCGTAACGCAGTTGCGCTTCACCGGCGGATTTCTCTTCGACGCGGCGCACCAGTGGCCGCCCCATCAGGAACATGCCCAAACTCGTGATCGCGGAATAGATGATGCAAGCGAACACCATGTAGCCCGGGATGGTATAGCCCGCCACGGTCAAAGACCCGCCCACGACCCATAAGATGCTAATGAATGAGACTGCGGCCAGCACGGCATTGAGGACACCAAGAGTAAGATCGACGAGAAGCTCAATCGCAAGCCTTGCATCCTCAGCAATGCGGGCTTCGGGGTTATCGGCCTCCGTCACAAGAACGCTCAGCTGGTAGAAATGCCGATCTGCCAACCATCGATTGATGAGTGAGCGCGCCAGCCATTGCCGCCATCGCACCTGCAGGCGCATGCGCGCGTGCAACCCTCCAACGAAGAACGCCCCTGATAACATTGCCAATATCAGGGCAAGTCCGATACTGAGGAGGACACTGCTTGTGTCCTTTTGCTCGAGCGCGTCAAAGAAGAACTTGTGCCAGAGATTGACCGCCAGGGCGGCGGCAAGGTTTGCCACCAGGAACACCAGCACGGCAATCGTCAGAAGCCACGCACGCGCGCGCGTCGTCCCACTCCAGAATCCCAGTGACAGACGCAGGAATCGTCGTGACCGGCCAGAAGACACATGGGGCTCCGGCAATTGGCGTGGGGAAGGGCATCGCGCACAAGTACGGCCGAACTTGCATCGCCCGCCATAACGGAGTGGTATCCGCCTAGCTCGCCAGCGCCTAACGGGTCTGATCCGTTTGCGGTTCCAGCTGTTGAATTATAGTCGGCCCGTCAAGACCAGCACTAAGACGACGATGAGGAGGATACCCACCACACCAACGCCACCATGACCGAATCCATACCCGTAGCCACCGAATCGACCACTGAAACCACCAAGCAAGAAGATGATCAGAATAATAAGGAGGATGGTGCCAAGCGACATGGTCTTGCTCCTGTTCCAGTGGCTCACGAACGGTAGGCATCGACTAGGCGACGTCAGAGCTTCTCATTGATGCGCCTGCCCCACAATTCTCGTGTTGAACATCTCGCACCTAGACCGAACCCCGCTTTGACATGGAACAAAGCGCCGCGCTTGGCCCCCGAAGAAATGCCATACGCTCGGTCGCACGCGAGTTATTGCCTCCCGCCGAGGGACATCGCCGCTGTGGCATCCCAAATTTGATTAACATCAACCACGATCATCGGCCAGCGTTGGACAATCAAAATTCTTGCATGGAGAGGCTTCAATGCACCGGTTAACGGCCGCGACATCTATTTCCATCTCGCTGCTGGCATTGGGCGGCGGGGCAGCACGCGCCAATGTGATCGATGACTGCCGCTTGGCCACCAGTGCTAAGATCCAACTCTCCGCCTGCTCCGAAATCATCACCAGAGCTGCTTATTCACCGACTGATAGCCGAAGCCCGAGGCGACGAGCGCTCAGGAGATATCGATGTAGTGGGAGAGCGTCGGAGCCGGTCCCGAGACTTGAGGTGCATGTTTGTGTGCCGGTTTCGTTCATTGCTCTCGGCACCGAGGGGTGGAGCAGCGAGGCACCTTTCGATGCAATCCTCGTCTCGGCAGGCGCGCCTGACGTCCCGAAATCCCTCATACGGCAACTCAGGATTGGCGCCCGTATGGTGGTGCCTATCGGCAGCGATCCGCGGTCTCAGGAGCTGATCCGAATTACGCGCCTTGCCGACGACGAGTAGGAACGCGAGGATATCGCTGATGTGCGGTTCGTGCCTTTGATCGGCAAGGAAGGTTGGGAGAGCGAGGACAGCGAGTGGCAGACGAAGCCACCTCGCGTCGTCCAGTCCCGCCCTGCCGTCAGCCTCTCGCTGCCGGGTCTTATAGCAAAGCGTGCAGAAGAGTTCACCAAGCTCGAAGATGCAGACTTGGAGCCGCTCCTGGATCGGATCGGCGACGCACGTGTCGTGCTAATCGGTGAAGCCAGCCACGGGACTTCCGAATTCTACCGCCTGCGGGCACGCATCACGCAGCGCCTCATCGAGAGCAAGAACTTTGAAATCGTGGCAGCCGAAGCTTAGCCCGCTGATGCGGCAGCCGACCATCAGGCGTGCCGCTTCTTCGATTGGCGCCGTCGATCGTATACTGGCCGCACCTAGGGTCATCACGTCAGATGCGCGCATTCTCGCCTCCAATAGTCCGATGCTCCAAAGCACGTTCATTCCGTTCAGAAACCACCTCGCCGAACCATCGTACTCGATGCGCCCAGTGGAACAAGCCGTTAAATAAACTCCAGGTCCGCCATAGCGTCGACGATCCTGCCGACCCTTCCGCAATCTCATAGTGGCGAGCCGCTAGGAGCCATGTCGTAGCGAATCCCATCGGTGACAAACAGAGGCACTGACGGACGGCGGTGGGTCCCTCCACCGCGCGACGACGAGCGGCGTGCCTACCAGAGCCTTCTGGCCCACAGCTCTGACGTCGTGGGTGTTCACGACCTTGGCGCTTAAGGGCTATGGACGGAAGTTGGCGACGGCGGGAAAGGGGAGGCGGCGTATCGTGGGGTCGCTTGACGACCTCACTTCTCCACCGAAGGAGCGACATGACGTGCCCAACGATAACGTCATCACCAACTGCTGGCCATCCCTCCCGTTGATCGAACCGAGAGAGCACGACGCGGTCGAGATCTTGGTTACGCGTGGGTTGGTGTCATCGCCGCCAGAAGTGCGCGCCCAATCACCGCGAAAATTCCTCGCGTTTGGCGGCCGCCCGCTACTGCTCTGGGTAGACGCCGTCTCCCGGCCCGTCCCCCCAACTAAATGCGGTTGGGGTGCAATTCAGACCATCACAAATTCTGCAATGAACAGGGCGTCGAGCCACTTCCTGCGTCAATTTGTACATTGACGATCTCGATAGAGATTATTTTGCTTCAATGAGGGGAGGCCAGCTCGCCCGACATTAGAAGTGCACGCGCCATTTGCTCTTGGCCCAGCGCGGGGACGTCGACTGGGCAAGTTAGAGATAAACGGCTCGGAGGTGTCAAGGAGGAGCTGATGCTCGACGGAAGATACTACGTCGGCCCGCCGAGGCCCCCGACTTTGGAGGACTATGATTATCTGCGCACTCTTCGCCTCCGTGATTGGGCATGGGAAGGCCTTCGTCGCGATCCCGCGTATCAGGAGGAGGCCCGCGCGGACACGAAATTTCATCAAGACGGCACTCGATTGGAGAACGGAGCGCTTCTCACGCGGATGCACGAGGTGTCGCCTCGTGCTGAAGCGTGGACGCTCCGCTCCTTTCGTTGATCGGATCGTTCTATCCGCCTCAGCGGAACGAGCAGGCGTTTCAGATCGGGAAGCGCTCTTTTTTCCAGCTATGCCTGCTGTCGAGCACATTCTCGTTGATCCAGCGGGCCACCAGCATGTACTGCTCCGCGGGAACGGACTCGTTCTGCAGCTGGCGATTACGGGCGCTGACATTGTCCGAGAGCCGGTGCGGCTCTCAATCGTAACGGGCGGCGCGGGTTTGCTGGAGCGAACGGTATCTCACCTCATGGATCTGCGCCGCATCCTCTTGAGCAATCATGCCCAAGCCCAGGTTCCCAGCTGGACTGCGCGCACGCTCAATCGGCGCGACAGCTTGGTTGTGTTTGACTGTTTGGCTGCCGGCGGCACTGAGCGTGAAGCGGGCGGGATCGTGTACGGCGCCGCCGCAGTCGCTCGGGATTGGCGCCACGGCAGTATCCGTCAACGCATACGGCGTGACCGGCTGCGCGCGGAAAACTTCATCTTTGGAGGATATCGCGCTCTGCTGGAATGAACTGCGGTTCGAATTCAAGGGAGGTGCAATCAGAGCCTCCCCAGGCATTCCAAACTAAGGAACAGTGCTGCTCCATGAGATGGAGGAGCCCATGCTTGGTCAATCCGATGACGATTTTCTCATTGCTTCCGAAGCAGCCGCCAAATTGCGAATAGCTAAGCGCACACTCGACAATCACCGATGGAAAGGAAGCGGTCCGAAGTTTCGACGTCATGGCGGCCGCATTGTCTATCGCCACAGCGATCTTCTCGCGTGGTCGGAAGAACGGGCCGCTCGGCTGCCCGGACCAAAAGCCCCGCATGTTGGAAATCCGCAGCCTGCTCACAATAGGGACAGCCGTCATCGCGTTGGCAGCGTTGACGTGGCCCAAGCAAAGTGTCCCCAAAGTGTACTGGAACGCCACTCCGAGCGTTCCGACCGGCTTGTACATGCTGACAAGCCGAATGCCGGCGAAAGGTGACCTCGCGATCATCAGTCTGCCTGAAGCGACTGCTGCGCTTGCGGACGCGCGCGGTTACCTGTCATTGCGCTCTCGGCTCATAAAACCGGTTGTGGCAGGCTCCGGCAGTAAAGTCTGTCGGCATGGCTTAGTGGTTAGTGTCGACGGGCGGGTACGAGCCTTGGCCGATGCCTTGGACATGCGACAACGTCCACTTCCGCAGTGGGACGGATGCCACCGCTTGATGCCTTCCGAGCTCTTTGTGATTTCGAACGCGCGAGGCAGTTTCGACAGTCGCTACATCGGGCGCATCCATCTGCGGCACGTGCTGGGAACGGCCGTACCCATCTGGACACGCTAGCCGGCCTTCAAGCGCGTCAACGCGGTATCGACCCTAGCAACCGCCTCTACAAGCTGCGCACGCAATGACGTGAGATCGTCAACGGGAGTCTCCTCGTTAGTTAGATGATGCGGATCGAGACACGCGTCGATCAACGTCAGAAGCGTTTGAGCACGCATGGGGCCGGCATCAAGGGCGGCTTCCAAAGCCTTGCTGTCGACGCCCTCTCCATCGAGAATCAGTCTCCCATCACATGCTGACAACCAGACGGACAGCCGGGCACCCGAGAGAACGGCAATATCGACGACCTCGGCCGGCAAGGCCATTTTGACAGCGGGTTCGTCGCTTGCGGATAGTCGATAACCCGCAATGTAGCTCTCGGCCGGCAAAGATCCGCTTCCGCCATCCTCACGCACGAAAAATGGGGATGCTGCCATTGCGATCATGTTCTCACTCCCCGCAGTCAGCCCGCGACCACGCAGATACTATCCCAAAATGGGATAATCCGAGATCAGGATTATGCGGTGAAGCCGTCAATAGTATTCCCGGCTTCAGACAATGCGCGACACGCTGCGCTCGCCGCGCCAAATCAAGCTCCGCAAGCTCCTGCGCGATCTTCGCGATAAGCGCGGCTTGACGCAGGCGGATGTCGTCGCGCGGCTCGGCAAGCCTCAATCCTTTGTCGCCAAATATGAAGGCGGAGAACGGCGCCTCAGCGCGATCGAGTTCATTGACGTTGTGCGAGCGCTCGACCTCGAGCCCAGCGCCGCCATGCGGCAACTTCTGAAGGCTCTTGATGGCGACGCCTCGTGAGCGACCGCCCTTGCACTTTCGAAACTCAACCATCGAGCGCACCACGTTGAAAAAGACTGTGCCTGCCGCACAGCCTTTCGCCCGAACGCATTGCCACACCTTCTAGTGTTCCGACTCTAACGGTTGGTTCCCGGATTTGACGGCTTCCAGGACGTCGAGAGCGCGGCGTTCCTTTTCAAGGATGCTCTCGGCTGAC
>LNFM01009305.1_pt1 | contig 28728 bp, 20 predicted proteins | sample 596031 | NCBI WGS metagenome assembly LNFM01 (sample SAMN04254537, study PRJNA301005) | activated carbon metagenome | isolation source: dual media filters at the Ann Arbor, Michigan drinking water treatment plant | place: USA: Ann Arbor
CGCTCGAGAAGGTCACGCTGGCCGATCTGGGCCAGGCCAAGCGCGTCGAAGTGGGCAAGGAAAACACGACGCTGATCGACGGCGCCGGTGCCGCTGTCGACATCGAAGCCCGCGTCAAGATGATCCGCGTGCAGATCGAGGAAGCCACCAGCGACTACGACCGCGAGAAGCTGCAAGAGCGCGTGGCCAAGCTGGCCGGCGGCGTCGCCGTCATCAAGGTCGGTGCTGCCACCGAAGTCGAGATGAAGGAAAAGAAGGCCCGCGTCGAAGACGCGCTGCACGCCACGCGCGCTGCGGTGGAAGAAGGCATCGTCGCCGGTGGCGGCGTGGCCCTGCTGCGCGCCCGTCAGGCCGCCGGCACCATCAAGGGTGACAACCACGACCAGGAAGCGGGCATCAAGATCGTGCTGCGCGCTGTCGAGCAGCCGCTGCGCGAGATCGTGTTCAACGCCGGCGAGGAAGCCAGCGTGGTCATCAACGCGGTGCTGGCCGGCAAGGGCAACTACGGCTACAACGCCCAGACGGGCGAGTACGGCGACCTGATCGAGATGGGCATCCTGGACCCGACGAAGGTCACGCGCACCGCGCTGCAGAACGCGGCATCCGTCGCCGGTCTGATGCTGACGACCGAGTGCATGGTCGCCGAATCGCCCAAGGACGAGTCCGGCGCGGGCGGCATGCCCGGCGGCATGGGTGGCATGGGTGGCATGGGCGGCATGGACATGTAAAGCCGCTGGCACGGCCGTTACCAGGTGTCGGGTGAAGAGCCCGCACCGGCAGCGGCCGAAGCCTGCGAACGCCAAGGCCTGCGGGGTTTCCGCAGGCCTTTTTCGTTGATGGGCGCGGCTTTCCGGCCAGATAATGACTCTCATGGGCACCCACCGTGTCTCGCCTGCCATGCAGCAATACGTCGAAGACGAACTGCTGCGTGCGCCCCTGCTCTTCGATCAGCTGATCGACGGCGCGCTCGACCATGCCCGCAAGGGGCTGGCGCAGATGTCGCCCATCCAACGCTCCACCGTCGGCGACCTGATGCAGGCGCTGATGACGCAACGCATGCGCCTGGGCGACTACTTCATACGTTCGCTGCAGGAGCAGGTGAACGACCACCTCGCGCAGCGCGGGCCGAAGGCAGGCCATGCGCCGGCCAAGCGCATGTCGCTGTCGCTGGTGGACGAGGAAGTGGTGGCGATGGACGTCGAGCTGTCGCACATCATCGAGGCCATCAACAGCACCGCCGAGTACGAGCTGCGCGAGCTGCAGACCTACCTCTCGGCCATGGTCGGCGACATGGACGTGTCCGTCGACCACAACCCCTTCCGCGCCGAAGCCTACGCGCGCGCCGTGTGGGCCTCCGCGCAGGCGCTGCCGCTGTCGCGCGGCCACCAGCTGGCTTTCATGCGCGCGACCGGCACGCCCCTGGCGCAGTTGCTGCGCACGGCCTACGCCTCGTCGACCTCGCGGCTCGAGGCGATGGGCATCGAGCCTGCCACGCACCGCACGCTGATCCTGCCTTCGGGCTCGCGCCGCGGTCCTCGCGGGAATCCCAACGAGACGACCTTCAGCCCCGACCTGCAGCGCATGCGCGACACCATGCCGGCGCCGATGGACGTGCAGCTCAGCTACGACGGCCAGGCGCCGCGCACCGGTGCCGCGCCCGCGCAGGGCGGCGGCCGCAAGGAACACTGGACCGAGGTCGTGCGCGGCACCTCGAACCGCGTCGACCGCCAGTCGGTCGAACTCGTCAGCCGACTGTTCGAGGCCATGCTGTCCGACGAACGTGTGCCCGCCGACGTCGGCATGGTGATCTCGCGCCTGCACGGCCCCGCGATGCGCCTGGCGCTGCGCGACGGCAGCATGCTCGACCAGGACAAGCACCCGCTGTGGCGCTTCATCAACCGCCTGGTCTTCGAGTGCGAGATGGCGCCCGACGCCGCCGACCCCGAACGCAAGCAACTGCTGAAGACGGCCTACGCCACCGTCGAACAGCTGGTGGCCGAGCCCGAGCAGAACAACGGTCTGTACCGTTGGGCGCTCGACCGGCTGGAGAGCTTCCTGCACAAGCGACTGACGCGCCGCCTGGCCGCCGCGGCCAGCCAGATCGGGGCGCTGCAGAAGCTGGAAGACAAGATCCTCTCGGGCCGCGCCTCGCCTTCGGCCTTCCACGGCATGCTCGACGTCGAGGAACTCGACACCGTGCCGGCCGACCTGCTCGACCACCGCCCGCCGCCTTCGCGCACCGACACACCCACCGATGAATGGCTCGACAGCCTGAAACCCGGCGACTGGGTGCGCATGTTCCTGCAGAGCCGCTGGGTCCACTGCCGCCTGCTGTGGCCGGGTGAACGCGGCGAGGTGTGGCTGTTCGGCGACGGCGCGTCCGACGCCACCTGGGCGGTGCGCCGCGGCGCGCTGCTGAACATGCACGCCGAGCGGCTGGCCAAAACGCTGAAGGAACGCTCCATCGTCGGCAGCGCCGCGGCGCGCGTGCAGGACCAGGTCGCCGCTGCAGCCTGAGCGCAGGCTGCACGGGCCGTCGGGCGCTACGTCAGCAGTTCTAGGATCAGCCCGGCCACGCGCGCCGGCTGATCGTGTACGATCCAGTGCCCGGAGTCGGCCACGCGCTGCACCTGCAGGCGCGGCACCCAGCGGTCCAACCCGTCCAGCAGGCCCGGCAACAGCGCCGTGTCGGCTTCGCCCCAGAGCACCGTGGTCGGCACGGGCACCGTCACGGCCGCGTCGGGCAGCACCAGCGTGTGCAGCGGGGCGTCGCGCCCTGCGGGCGGACGCAAAGGCGACGCGCGGTAGTAGTTCAACGGGCCGGTCAGCCCGCGCCCGCCGTTGTGCCAGGCGCTGCGGTACTGCGCTCGCAGGTCGTCGGTCAGCCAGGCGGCATCACCGAAGAAGGGCCACAGGCGCGCGAAGTCGCCTTCGGCGAGCAGCCGTTCGGCATCCGGGCGGCACAGGAAATTCATGTAGTCGCTGGCGGCCTGCTGCGCCGGGTTGTCGCGCAATTCGCGCAGCAGCGTGGCCGGGTGCGGCGCGTTGATGATCAGCAGCCGCTTCATGAGTCCGGGCTGCGCCGCGGCCAGATTCCAGGCCAGTGCGCCGCCCCAGTCGTGGGCCACCAGCAGGTCCAGCGGGCCGCCCAGCGCGCCTATGGCCGCCGTCAGGTCGACCACCAGCTGCCGCGGGCGGTAGGCCGCCACGTCGGAGGGCGCGGACGAGCCCGGGTAGCCCCGCAGGTTGGGCGCCACGCAGTCGGCGTGCGGCGCTAGCCGCGTCATCACGTCGTCCCAGACGAAAGCCGCCTCGGGGAAGCCGTGCAGCAGCAGCACGCGCGGTGCGCCCGGCGTGCCGGCGGCGCGGCAGGCCAGCGTAATGCCGTGCGGCAGCGTGAGCTCGAAGTGGCGCATCACGCCAGCGGCGCATCCTCGGGCGGGGCGTCGGCCGCCGCCTCGGGCGGGCTCGCGTTCAGCACCGCGGCCGGTGTGTGCACCCAGTCGTAGAGCGTCTCGGCGACATCGCCCAGGCCCTGGCGCGACAGCGCCGAGAACAGCGTGACGCCGATGTCGGCGCTTTCACCCGCCACGTCGGCCAACACGTCCTGCGCCTTCTGCAGCGCCAGCTGCGCCTCGCTGCGGTTGAGCTTGTCGGCCTTGGTCAGCAGCGCCAGCAGGCGCACCTCGCCATTAACGAGACGCGGCGCCATCAGCCCCAGCAGGCGCTGGTCGAGCTCGGTGAAGCCCAGGCGCGAATCGATCATCAGCACCACGCCGTGCAACGGACGCCGCAGCTGCAGGTAATCGGCCATCACCTCCTGCCAGCGCAGCTTGGCGGCACGCTCCACCGCGGCGTAGCCATAACCCGGCAGGTCGGCAAAGAGCGCGTCGGGTGCGTCCTTGGGGCCGACGTGGAAGAGGTTGATGTGCTGGGTGCGGCCGGGCGTGCGCGACGCGAAGGCCAGGCGCTTCTGCTGCGCCAGCCGGTTGATCGCGGTGGACTTGCCGGCATTGCTGCGGCCGACGAAGGCGATCTCCGGTGTTTCGCTAGCGGGCAGCTGTTCGAGCTTGCTGGCGGTGGTGAAAAAACGGGCGGTGTGGGTCCAGGCCAGGGCCACCTTGGCGGCGTCCGCGGGCCCGGCCGATGGGCCTTGAAAGCTGGTTGTCATGGGACATTGTAAAATCGCATGCTTCGCCGATCTCGCCGTTCCCCCTTTGAAGGCCCTTTGCATGATGTCGCGTATCAAGTCGCTGGCGCTGTCGACCCTGTCGGCGGCCACCCTGACCCTGCTGTGCACTGCCGCGCAGGCCGCCACGGCAGCACCCGCGTTCAAGGCAGACCCGGCCAAGGGCCAGCAATTGGCAGCGTCTTGCGGCGCCTGCCACACGCAGGACAACTCGCGCGGCGCGCCCGCCAACCCCATCCTGCAGGGCCAGCACCCCGATTACCTGGTCAAGCAACTGGTCGAGTTCAAGAGCGGCAAGCGGCAGAACGCCATCATGGCGGGCATGTCCGCCGCGCTGGACGTTGAGGCCATGAAGCACATCGCCGCCTTCTACGGCGCCAAGCCGCCCGTGCCGGGTGTGGCCGTTAACAAGGGCACCGTGGGGCTGGGCGAACGCATCTACCGCGGCGGCATCGTGGCCAAGGGGGTGCCGGCCTGCTCTGGCTGCCACAGCCCCAACGGCGCCGGCATCCCGGCGCAGTACCCGCGCCTGGGCGGCCAGCATGTCGAGTACGCCGAAGCGCAGCTGCTGGCCTTCCGTTCCGGTGCGCGCGGCAACAGCGCGCAGATGACGGCCATCGCGGCGAAGATGAACGACGCCGAGATCAAGGCCGTGGCCGACTACATGGCCGGCCTGCGCTGAGCGCACGTCAGCACCGCTTCGAGCCCTCGGGCCGGCTGCATGCCGGCCCGTTTGCATTTCCGGTGCACGCGGCCCCGCGTGAGACAGGTCTCTGCGCCGCAGGCATGCTGCCCCCCGGCTGTAAGGCGATGACACGCCGGCCGACCACCCGTTGCGAGCAACCGGAACCCCCATGCACATCCTGAAAGACCGCGGCTTCGCCCACCCCATCGCCTCGGAGATCACGCCGCAGGCCGTCTACGCCCAGCGCCGCCGCCTGGTGCAGGGTCTCGTGGCCGGTGCTGCGCTGGGGGCCCTGCCCACGCTGCCGGCGCACGCGCAGCTGGCGCGACCGGGCAAGCTGGCGGCGCTGCCCGGCGGCAAGAGTGCGGTGGCCGGCGCGAGCACGATGGACAAGCTCACGCCCTACGCGGACGTCACCGGCTACAACAACTTCTACGAGTTCGGCACCGACAAGAGCGACCCGGCGCGTTACGCCGGCAGCCTGAAGACGCGCCCGTGGACGGTGGCCATCGAGGGCGAGGTGAAGAAACCCGGCACCTGGGACCTGGACACGCTGCTCAAGCTCAGCCCGATGGAAGAACGCATCTACCGCCTGCGCTGCGTCGAAGGCTGGTCGATGGTCGTGCCCTGGGTGGGCTACTCGCTGGCCGAACTGATCAAGAAGGTGGAACCCACCGGCAACGCGAAGTTCGTGCAATTCGTGACCCTGGCCGACAAGGCGCAGATGCCCGGCCTGTCCGGCGGCGGGCTCGACTGGCCTTACGTCGAAGGCCTGCGCATGGACGAGGCGATGCACCCGCTGACACTGCTGGCCTTCGGCCTGTATGGCGAGGTGTTGCCGAACCAGAACGGCGCGCCGCTGCGCCTGGTGGCACCCTGGAAGTACGGTTTCAAGAGTGGCAAGAGCATCGTCAAGATCCGCTTCGTCGAGAAGCAGCCCAAGACCAGCTGGGAAGTGGCCATCCCCAGCGAGTACGGCTTCTACTCCAACGTGAACCCCAAGGTCGACCACCCGCGCTGGAGCCAGGCCACCGAGCGCCGCCTCGGCGAAGACGGCCTCTTCGCGAAGAAGCGGGCGACGCTGATGTTCAACGGCTACGAGCCGCAGGTGGGCCAGCTCTACGCCGGCATGGACCTGAAGAAGTTCTATTGACCGGTGTGAACCGGCTGCTGCTGCACCGCGCCGCCAAGCCCCTGCTTTTCGCGGCCGCGCTGGGGCCCTTCGTGTGGCTGTTCTGGGGCGCCTGGGCGGGCACGCTGGGCGCCAACCCGGCCGAAGCGCTGATCCGCGGCCTGGGCGACTGGACACTGCGCTTGCTGTGCCTCACGCTGGCCGTCACGCCGCTGCGCCAGCTGTCCGGCTGGCACGCTCTGGCGCGCCTGCGCCGCATGCTGGGCCTGTTCACCTTCTTCTACGGCTGCCTGCACTTCCTGGCCTACGCCTGGCTGGACATGGGCTTCGACCTCAAGACCATCGTCGAGGACATCGTCAAGCGGCCCTTCATCCTGGTCGGCAGCACGGCGCTGCTGCTGATGCTGCCGCTGGCGGCCACGTCATTCAACGGGGCGATCAAGGCCTTGGGCGCGAAGCGCTGGCAGGCCCTGCACAAGGCCGTCTACGCGGTGGTGCTGCTGGCCTTGCTGCACTTCTTCTGGATGCGCGCCGGCAAGCTGGACTTCGGCGAAGTGGCGGTCTACGCCGTCATCGTGGCGGTGCTGCTGGGCTGGCGCGTGGTGCAGGCCTCGAAGCCGCGCGCCTCGGCTGCTTGACTCCCGAATTCCTGGAGCAGGGAGTGCGGCCCAGGAAGAACATGGGCCGGGAATGTCCGGAACCGGCAGGGTTCGGCGTATTCAATCCTGAGACCGACGCGTCCGTCGGTTCAGGAGTGTGTGATGCGTTCCATCCTGATTCCCGTTGCCCTCATCGCGCTGGCGGCCGTCGTGGTGGGCAAGGCTCTTGAAGGCGTGCCCACCTTGCTGGTCACCGCCGTCAAGGCAGCACCCGCGGCGCCGCGGCCTGCGGCGTCGCCGGCGCCGGCGCCGGCCAGCATGCACGTGATGCCGGTCGACAACGCGCAGTTCCGGGATGTTCAGGGGCGACAGACGGTCATGCATGGCGCAGTCGTGCTGGACCTGGAGCGCCTGGAGTCCGTCGATGCCGCGCAGACCCTGGCGCAGTACAGGAGCGAGGCCCACCCGGCAGGCGCGCCGCTGGTGTGCTGGCTGGCCGCGAGGGGCGCTGCCGAAGCGGCGGCAGCTTCGGTGGCACTGGCCCGCGCCGGCTGTACCGAACTGCGCGTGGTTGCCTGAGGCCTGCCCTGGCGGGCAGATGCCCGGCAGCAAGTTCGGCCGCCGGCCAGGCCGCCTCGCTTGCCCATGACCCCACCCGGCAGCGACGGGTAGCATCCGAGCCGCGCCACATTGGTTTGCGGCGCGGGAGCGCCGATTGGGTGACATCACGGTCTTGCTCGCCAAGGCACGCGAAGGCGAACGCGACGCCCTGGACGAGGTCTTCGAGCGGCTGTACCCCGAGTTGCAGCGCATCGCCCACGCGCGACTGGCCGGCCACGTGCGCGGCACCTCCATGCAGACCACCGTGCTGGTACACGAGTGCTACCTCAAGCTGCTGGCCGCCAAGCGGCTGGCGCCAGCCGACCGCAACCACTTCCTGGCCTACGCCGCCACGGCCATGCGCTCGGTCATCGTCGACACCGTGCGGGCCGCTGGTCGTGAGCGGCGCGGGGGCGACGCCCTGCATGTCACGCTGGCCACGGGCGTGGCTGAATCGGTGGGCCTGCCGGAAGAGGAGATCCTCGACGTCGACGCCGCGCTGGCCGACCTTGCCCAGCTCGACCCGCGGTTGGCCCGGGTGGTGGAGATGCGCTACTTCGCCGGCATGACCGACCAGGAAATCGCCGACGCCATGGGCGTCACCGACCGCACCGTGCGCCGTGACTGGGAAAAGGCGCGCCTGCTGCTGGCCGCCGCGCTGCGCGGCTGAAGCCCATTGCAGCCCGGCGGCGCCGGGGCCTGCACGCAGGCCTCATCCCCCGGAAGGAGGTCGCGCAGGACCGCATGTCCGGGCCGTCGCGGTCACGACGTATCTACTGGCAGGACCCCTGATTTCCGGGCGGTCCACAGCCAGGGGCAGCGATGGACTGGACGTACAAGGCCGTGCTCACCGCCGTGACAGTGGCGGCGGTGCTGATGGCGGCCCGACTGATGGGCCGCCGGGTCGCCGGGCTGCTGGCCGGGCTGCCCGTCATCACCGTGCCGGCACTGGTGTGGGTGGCGCAGGAGCAGGGCATCGACTTCGCCGTGCAAAGCGCCGTGGGCAGTGCCGCCGCCTGTGCCATGGCCCCCTTGTTCGCAGCCAGCTTCATGCTGCTGGCGCAGCGCTTCGGGGCTGCCATCAGCCTGTCCGGGGCGGTGCTGACGGCCTGGGCAGCGGTGAACCTGCTGCAGGGACTGGCAGGGCAGCCGGGGCTTGCGCTGGTGGCGGCCGCTTTGTCTTGTGCGCTGGTTCAGTGGCGGGTTCGACGATGGGTGCACCCCGCGTGGCACCTGGGCAAGGACACAGGCGCGGTCAACACCGGCGGCCCATCGCGCGCGATAGCCGGCGAGCCCTGGGTCACCGCCGCCCTGGCCGGAGTCGTCAGCGCCAGTGTCGCGCTGCTGGCCACTGCGGTCGGGCCCTACTGGTCCGGCGTGCTGTCCACCTTGCCCTTGATCTCGGCCTGCGCACTGGTCCACCTGCAGCGCACCTTCGGGCCATCGGCATTGCCCGGCTTCGTCTCGGGCTATGTGGTCGGCGTGCTCGCCAAGGCGCTGTTCGTCTGCAGCTTCGCGTGGCTTGCGCCGCACTGGGGCGCCGTACCGGCCCTGGCACTGGCGGTCCTGGCAGGCTCGGCCGCCGCCGTGGCGCTCTCGCACTGGCGCTACAGCGGCACCACCACGGCCACACCGGTGGCGGCACAGGCCATTCGGCCTTGAGCTCGGCGGCCGTGATGTCGGCGAAAGCACTTCTCGGGGCCCTTCTGCGTGGCGTCATCAGTGCCGTGGTCGTGATCGCCCTGCTGTTGGCAGCGAAACGCTGGGGGCGCGAAACCGCTGGCCTGCTGGCCGGCCTGCCCACCGTCACCGGGCCAGCCATGTTGTGGCTGTCGCTCGACCACGGCGCGGCGTTTCCCGGCGAGGCGGCACTGGGCGCCGTGCTGGCGGGCGCGGTCAGTGCCATGGCCAGCCTGCTAGCCCCGCAACTCACGGCTGCTGCAGCCGGCGCCTTGACGTCACCGCCGCTGTTGGCCGTGGCCACAGCCTGGAAACTGCACCGCCAGGGTTTCCCTGCTCGGGTGCTGGACTTTCTGCGCGGCTACACAGCGGGGCTGGTGGGGCGCTGTGCATTCGTGGCACTGTTCGGCGCGCTGCTGGTGCCGGTCGGGCTGCTGCCGGGCTTGGCCGTCACGCTGTCGCTTGTCCTCGCGCTGGCGTCGGGAACCGGCGTGTGGATCAAACTGAGATCTCGCGTCGCCCCTGTCCAACCCGTGAAACCGTGAATCCGCTGTCCCAACTGCAGGCCGACTGGCCAGCCATCAGCCGCCTGCTCGACGAGGCGCTCGAACTGCCGCCGGCCGAGCGCAGCGCCTGGCTGGCCGCCTTGCCGGCCGATGTCTCGGCGCTGAAGGACACCGTGGCGCGCCTGCTGGCGGCCACAGGGGACGTGGAGACCGGCGACTTCCTGCACACGCTGCCCAAGCTGGGCGCCACAGGCCCGGGTGCGCCCGCCCACGGCGCCCAGGCCGGTGCCGAGGTCGGCCCCTGGCGGCTGCTGCGCGAGATCGGCGAAGGCGGCATGGGCAGCGTGTGGCTGGCCGAACGCGCCGACGGCAGCCTGAAACGCCAGGTGGCGCTGAAACTGCCGCGCCTGAGCTGGCAGCGTGGCCTGGCCGAGCGCATGGCGCGTGAACGCGACATCCTGGCGACGCTGGAACACCCGCACATCGCGCGCCTGTACGACGCCGGGGTCGACGCGCTGGGGAGACCGTGGCTGGCGCTGGAGTACGTGCAGGGCCAGCCCATCGACGAGCATGCCCGCAACAAGGCGCTGAACGTGAAGCAGCGCGTGCAACTGCTGCTGAAGGTGTGCGAAGCGGTGGCCTATGCGCACAGCCGGCTCGTCATCCACCGCGACCTGAAGCCCGGCAATATCCTCGTCACCGACGACGGACAGGTGAAGCTGCTCGACTTCGGCATCGGCAAGCTCATGCTCGTCGACAGTACCGAGGCAACGGCGCTCACCGAGATGGCCGGGCGTGCAATGACATTGGACTACGCCAGTCCCGAGCAGGTGCGCGGCGAAACGCTGACCACCGCCAGCGATGTCTACAGCCTGGCTGTGGTGGCCTATGAATTGCTGGCAGGCACTCGACCCTACCGGCTGCGCCGGGGCAGCGCGGCCGAGCTCGAAGAGGCCATTGCCAGCATCGAGCCAGCACCCGTCAGCCGCGCGGTGGCCGACCTCCAGGTGGCACGGCAGTTGCGCGGTGATCTCGACGCCATCCTGTCCAAGGCCCTGAAGAAGCACCCGCGCGAACGCTACGCCAGCACGGATGCCTTTGCGCAGGACCTGCGCCGCCACTTGGCCAGCGAGCCCGTAAGTGCACAGCCCGAGACGCTGGCCTACCGGGCCGTCAAGTTCGTGCGCCGCTACCGTCTTCAGGTTCTGACCACTGCAGGCATGACTCTGGCACTGGCGATCGGAGCAGCTGCCGCGCTGTGGCAGGCGCAGGCGGCGCGGCAAGCCGAGTTGCAGGCGCAGGCGCAACGCCAGCAGGCAGACGCCGCCCGGCAAGCCGCTCAGGACAGCGCCGACGAAGCACGCCGCCAAACCCAGGCGGCGCAGACACAACGGCAGGCGGCGCTGGCCGCCGAAGAGCAGGCCCGGACAGCGGCGACAGAAGCCCGGCAGGACCGTGAACGTGCTTTGCGGGCCGCCAGCGGTGAACGCGCCGCGGCGGCGCAAGCCCGCGAGCAGGCGCTCCGCGTGCAGAAGGAAGCCGAGCGTACGGGCCTGGTCAGCAACCTGTTGATCGACAGCTTCGCCCGGCTGGCGGCGGACCCGCAACTGCGTCAGCAGGGTGCGCGCGAACGGATGGGCGACATCCTCGACCAAGGCCTGCGTGGCCTGGAGCCGAGGGTGGCCACCTCGCCTTCGGCGGTGGCTGAAGCGCACGGCGTTGCAGCCTCGGTGTTCAACTACCTGCAACAAGCAGATCGGCAACTGGCCGCCGCGCGCCGCGAGCAGCAATTGCTGAAGGCAGCCGGCGAGACGCCCGTGCGCATTGCCGAAACCCACCGGCAGATCGCCCTGGCCCTGGCCCGGCGCCAGGACCATGCAGGCGCGCTCGCCGAAGCACAGGCCGGCCTGGCACTGCTGCCGACGGACGGCCGCATGGACGCGCGCATCCTTCGCGCTCGGCTGTACCGCGCCGTCAGCCGTTACTCCCGCGCAATCGGCCTGGTCGGGCAGGCCTACGCCGCCGCGCGCGCCGGCGTGCAAACCCTGGAGGGCCACGCGATCGAATCCATGGCCGTCGGCATCCACCACTTCGGCTCGCTGCTGGCCGACCTGGCAGTGCATGCTGTTGCTCTGGAGCGCGACGACGAGGCGCTGGACGCGCTGGCGCGGGTGGATAGGGCCTATGCGCGCGTGCACGTGCCGAGGGAAGCCGATCGCGCCGACGTCGAACTGGCGCGCTGCCGAGTGCTGACCGAACTGGCTCGCCTCGACGAGGCAGCCAAGGCCTGTTTCCGCGCCGGCGACCTCTACGCGCCGCAGTTCGGCACAAGGGGGTCCAACGCCGACATCGTTGCTGTGGCCGCGGTGCGCGCACTCGTGCGAGCAGGCCGCTTTGATGAGGTCGATGTCATCCTGGCCCGCATCCGCGGGGGCAGCACGGGTGTCACAGCGTGGAACGAAAGCGCTGAATGGGCGCTGGAGCGCGGCGACCTGGCTTTCGCAGCGACGATGCTGGAACGCCAGCCCGCCGACCCGCTGTGGAGCCGAGCTTCAACGAAGGTGATCTGGCGCGCGCACACAGCGCGTCTGCTTGTGGCGCGCGGGCGTGCGGCCGATGCGGTTGTCGAGGCGCGTGCCGCGTTGGAGCAATCGCTTCAGACACAAGTCGGCGCGCGCCGCGAACAGCGTGCGCTGCGCTTGCTGCTGGCCAAGGCCGAAGTCGTCGCGGGCCATGCCGAAGCGGCGCAGGTCACGTGGCAGGCGGCCTGCGGCCCCGATGACCCTGCGCCGGCCCTGGGATCAGCACGTGCGCTTTGCCAGGATGTGGCGGCGCGAATAGCCCTGGCACAGGGCCGCCCGGCGGCGGCTGTGGACGTACTGCCAACGGCAACCCGCAGCCCGCGTGAGCTGGCCGAGGCCTGGCAAACGCGTGCGCAGGCTCTGGCCATGCACGGTCAAGAAGCTGACGCCCGTGCGGCGCTCGAAGCGGCGGAGAAGGCCCTTGAAGGCCAGCATGCCGACTCACCCCTGCGCAGCGAGCAGGCTCGGCTGGCAGCCCAACTGGCCGGCAAGCGCGGGCCGGCCGACCGTTGAGCGTCTGCGCAATCCCGGATTCAGCCGCCGCGCGCCAGCACGGCCCGCAGCGCCACCCCCGTGTGCGACCCGCTGGCCACCACCGCCTCCGGCGCCCCCGCCACCACCACGCGCCCGCCGGCGCTGCCGCCGTCCGGGCCCAGGTCGACCACCCAGTCGGCCTCGGCGATGACGTCGAGGTCGTGCTCGATCACGACCACGCTGTGGCCGCCGTCCACCAGCCGGTGCAGCACGCGGATCAGCTTTTCCACGTCGGCCATGTGCAGGCCCACCGTCGGCTCGTCCAGCACGTAGAGCGTCTTCGGCGGCTTCTGGCCGCGGCGTGTCACGTCGTCGCGCACCTTGCTCAATTCCGTCACGAGCTTGATGCGCTGCGCTTCGCCGCCGCTTAGCGTCGGTGAAGGCTGGCCCAGCGTCAGGTAACCCAGGCCCACGTCCTTCAGCAGCTGCAGCGGGTGGGCGATGGCCGGCATGCTGGCGAAGAAGTCGACCGCTTCGTCGACTTCCATGCGCAGCACGTCGCCGATGCTCTTGCCGCGCCAGCTCACTGCGAGCGTCTCGGGGTTGAAGCGTGCGCCGTGGCAGGTGTCGCAGGGCACCTTGACGTCGGGCAGGAAGCTCATGGCGATGGTCTTCATGCCCTGGCCTTCGCAGCCCGGGCAGCGGCCGTCGCCGGTGTTGAAGCTGAAGCGCGCCGCGGCGTAGCCGCGCGCGCGTGCTTCCAGTGTCTCGGTGAAGAGCTTGCGGATGCTGTCCCAGAAGCCGATGTAGGTGGCCGGGCAGGAACGCGGCGTCTTGCCGATCGGCGTCTGGTCGACTTCGAGCACGCGGTCGATGTGCTGGAAGCCTTCCAGGCTCTCGCAGCCCGTCCACTTCCTGCTGCCTGTCAGCGCACTTTGCACGTTGGCCAGCAGCACGTCGCGCGCCAGCGTGCTCTTGCCGCTGCCGCTGACGCCCGTCACCGCCACCAGCCGGGAGAGCGGCACACGCAGGTCGACCTGCTGCAGGTTGTGCAGCGTAGCGCCGCGCAACAACAGCGCCGGTGCCGTCCAGTCGATGGGCCGGCGCGGCACCAGCGGGTGACGCAGCGGGTGGGCCAGCAGGCGGCCCGTCACCGAATCAGGCTGCGCAGACAGATCGGCCGCCGTGCCCTCGGCCACCAGCCGGCCGCCACGCTTGCCGGCGCCGGGGCCGATGTCGATCAGGTGTTCGGCGCGGCGGATGGTGTCTTCGTCGTGCTCCACCACCACCAGCGTGTTGCCGGCGGCACCCAGCTTGGCCAGCGCGCCGAGCAGGATGCCGTTGTCGCGCGGGTGCAGGCCGATGGTCGGCTCGTCGAGCACGTAACACACACCCTGCAGGTTGCTGCCCAGCTGCGCCGCCAGGCGGATGCGCTGCGCCTCGCCGCCGGAAAGGGTCGGCGCGGCGCGGTCCAGCGTCAGGTAACCCAGACCGACGTCTTCCAGGAACTCTAGGCGGCTCTGGATCTCGCTGACCACATCACGCGCGATGTCGGCGTCGCGGCCCACCAGTTCCAGCGCCTTGATCCACTGCCGCGTCTCGTGCACCGACAGCCGCGCGATGTCGCTGATGGCGCGTTCTTCGAAGGTGACGCCGCGCGAAGCCTTGTTCAGCCGTGCGCCGCCGCAGTCGGCGCAGGGCGTGTCGACCACACCCTCGACCTCGGGCTCCTCGCTCGGGAAGCTCTGCTCGCGGCCCTTGTTGTCGTCGTCTCGAATCGAATCGTCGTAGGCCTTGCGCTGCTCGCGCGTCAGCTTCAGGCCGGTGCCGACGCAGCCCGTGCACCAGCCGTGTTTGCTGTTGTAGCTGAACATGCGCGGGTCCAGCTCGGGGTAGCTGGGTGCTGAAGACCTTCACCGTGCCGATGCCGCGGCCCTGCGTGCCCTCGGGCACCATGCTGTCGTCCAGCCCGTTCAGCGGGTGAAGCAGGTGCAGCACGCCCTTGCCGAGGTCCAGCGTCTTGCTCAGCAGCGCACGCAGCTCGGCCTCGTTCTCGGGCGTGATGACGATGTCGCCCACCGGCAGTTCCAACGTGTGTTCCTTGAAGCGGTCCAGGCGCGGGAAGGGGTTGAGCGGCACAAACTCGCCGTCGATGCGCAGGTGCGTGTGGCCGCGCGCCTTGGCCCACTTCGCGAGGTCGGTGTAGACGCCCTTGCGGTTCACCACCAGCGGCGCCAGCAGGCCCACGTGCGCACCCTTGTGGTCGCGCAGCAGCTGCGCGGCGATGCTCTCGGCGCTTTGCGCCTTCACCGGCGCGCCGTCGTGCACGCAATGCTGCAGGCCCAGCTTCACCCACAGCAGGCGCAGGAAGTGCCAGACCTCGGTGGTCGTCGCCACCGTGCTCTTGCGGCCACCGCGGCTCAGGCGCTGTTCGATGGCCACCGTGGGCGGTATGCCGTAGACGGCATCGACCTCCGGCCGCCCCGCCGGCTGCACGATGCTGCGCGCGTAGGCGTTCAGGCTTTCCAGGTAACGCCGCTGCCCTTCGTTGAACAGGATGTCGAAGGCCAGCGTGCTCTTGCCCGATCCACTCACACCGGTGATGACGTTGAACTTGCCGCGCGGAATCTCCACGGTCAAGTTCTTCAGGTTGTGTTCCTTGGCGTTGACGATGCGGATGCTGTTGTCGGCCGCCTGCCGTGCCTTGCGCGCGTCGCGCAGCACGCTCTGCAGCGCACGGCCTTCCTCGGCCTGGGGCGTGCCGAAACCCAGTGCCTGAGCGTAGTCGCGCAGCGCCTTGCCGGTGTGTGACGTGGGATGCGCCATCACGTCGTCGGGCGTGCCGGTGCACACCACTTCGCCACCGGCTTCGCCACCTTCCGGGCCCAGGTCGACGATCCAGTCGGCCGCGCGGATGATGTCGAGGTTGTGCTCGATGACGAGCAGCGAATGCCCGGCATCCTGCAACTTGCGGAGCGCACGCATCAGCTTGGCGATGTCGTCGAAGTGCAGGCCCGTGGTCGGCTCGTCGAAGAGGAAAAGCGTGCCGCGCCGGGCGATGCGCGACGAAGCGTAGCTCGACGCCGATGCCGCGGCATCGGCCAGGAAACCCGCCAGCTTCAGGCGCTGCGCCTCGCCGCCGGAGAGGGTCGGCACCGGCTGACCCAGGCGCACGTAGTCCAGACCCACGTCGACGATGGGCTGCAGGCGCGCCACCACCTCGCGGTCGTTCTGGAACCAGTGCGCGGCCTCGGCCACCGTCAGGTCCAGCACGTCGGCAATGCTCAAGCGCATCGGCCCGCGCACGATCTTCACGTCCAGAATCTCGGCGCGATACCTTCTGCCATCGCAGTCTGGGCAGCGCAGGTAGACGTCGCTGAGGAACTGCATCTCGACGTGCTCGAAGCCGCTGCCGCCGCAGGTCGGGCAGCGGCCGTCGCCGGCGTTGAAGCTGAAGGTGCCGGCGGTGTAGCTGCGTTCGCGCGCCAGCGGCAGGTCGGCGAAGAGCTTGCGCAGCTCGTCGAAGGCGCCGACATAACTTGCCGGGTTGCTGCGCGCCGTCTTGCCGATGGGGCTCTGGTCGACGAAGACCGCGTCGCTCAGCAGGTCGGCGCCGAGCAGGCGGTCGAACTCGCCCGGCGTCTCGGTGGCCTTGCCGAAGTGACGCGCCAGTGCCGGGTAGAGCACGTCCTGGATCAGCGTGCTCTTGCCCGAACCGCTGACACCGGTCACGCACACCAGGCGCTGCAGCGGCAGGCTCACGCTGACGTTGCGCAGGTTGTGGTCGCGTGCACCTTCCAGCAGCAACTTCGGCGTGGCTTCGTTGACCAGCTTGCGGAAACCCGTGTGCACCTGCTTTCGGCCGCCGAGGTAGGCGCCTGTCAAGGTGTTGGCGTTGCGCGCGTCTTCCGGCGTGCCGTCGAAGACGATCTGCCCGCCCCGTTCACCCGGGCCCGGGCCCATGTCGATCAGGCGGTCGGCCGCCAGCATCACCGCCGGGTCGTGTTCGACGACGACCAGCGTGTTGCCGGCGTCGCGCAGCCGGTGCATGGCCTGCACGATGCGGTTCATGTCGCGCGGGTGCAGCCCGATGCTGGGTTCGTCCAGCACGAACATCGTGTTGACCAGGCTCGTGCCCAGCGCGGTGGTGAGGTTGATGCGCTGCACCTCGCCGCCGCTCAGTGTGCGACTCTGGCGGTCGAGCGTCAGGTAGCCCAGGCCGACGTCGCACAGGTACTTCAGGCGTGTGCGCACCTCGTCGAGCAGCAGCTTCAGCGCGTCATCCAGCATCGTGCTGGGCAGCGTCAGGCTGTCGAAGAAGCGGCGCAGGCGTTCGATGCTCAGCTGCATCAGGTCGTGCAGGCTCAGGCCGGGCAGCGCTTCGAGCTGCTCGCGGGTCCAGGTCGCGCCCACCGGCAGGTAACGTTTCGCGGGCGGCAGCACGGCGTCGGCACCGGGCCCGTCACCGATGCGCCACAGCAGCGCCTCCAGCTTCAGCCGCGCGCCGCCACAGGCCGTGCAGGGCGTGTAGCTGCGGTACTTCGACAAGAGCACGCGGATGTGCATCTTGTAGGCCTTGCTCTCGAGGTACTCGAAGAAGCGCCGCACGCCGTACCACTGCTTGTTCCAGTTGCCGGCCCAGTTCGGCGTGCCCTCGATGACCCAGTCGCGCTGCACCGGCGTCAGCTGGCTCCAGGGTGTGTCACGCGGGATGCCGGCTTCGCCCGCGTACTTGATGAGGTCGTCCTGGCAGTCCTTCCAGGCCGGCGTCTGCATCGGCTTGATGGCGCCGTTGCGCAGCGTCTTGCGCACGTCGGGGATGACCAGCCCCATGTCGACGCCGATGACGCGCCCGAAGCCGCGACAGGTGTCGCAGGCGCCGTAGGCGCTGTTGAAGCTGAACATCGCCGGCTGCGGGTCGGCATAGCGGCGGTCGCTTTCCGGGCAGTGCAGGCCGGTGCTGTACTTCCAGGGTGTCGCCTCGTCACCCGCGAAGACGGTGAGGCGGCCGCTGCCGCGCTTGATGGCCAGTTCGATGGCGTCCAGCACCCGCACCTTCTCGGCGCCGACCAGGCGCAGGCGGTCGGCGACGACGTCGAGGATCTTGCGCTGGCCATCGATGCGCTCGCCGTGCACCCGCGTGAAGCCGCTGGCGGCCAGCCACTGTTCCTGCTGCTCGGCCGTGGTGTCGGCGGGCAGTTCGACGGGGAAGGTGAATATCAGCCGCGGGTCGCCCGCCGCGGCGGCGCGCGCCAGCAGGTCGGCGTAGATGGTCTCGGGCGTGTCGTGGCGCACCGGCAGCGCGGTCTGCTGGTCGAAGAGCTGCGCAGCACGTGCGAACAGCAGCTTCAGGTGGTCATTCAGCTCGGTCATCGTGCCGACCGTCGAACGCGAGGTGCGCACCGGGTTGGTCTGGTCGATGGCAATCGCCGGCGGCACGCCGTCGACCCGGTCGACCGCCGGGCGGTCCATGCGGTCGAGGAACTGGCGTGCGTAGGCACTGAAGGTCTCGACGTAACGCCGCTGGCCCTCGGCATACAGCGTGTCGAAGACCAGGCTGCTCTTGCCCGAGCCGCTGGGCCCGGTGACCACCGTCAGCTCGCCGGTCTGGATGTCGAGATCGAGGTTCTTCAGGTTGTGCTGGCGCGCACCGCGGATTCGAATGACACCGGACGACATGGAGACCTTCGGGACGGGAAGGGCAAGGATTCTAGGGATGCCCTGCCGGCTTCGCGCCCAGGCGGGCTTGTCGCCGCCGCCGCGCCGGCGGCGCGGTGGCCTCCGCACGGTCCGGGCCGGGGCCTGGCCCCCGGCCCGGGGCCCGATTCAGTCGGGGATGCTCAGCGTCGTCGCCGTCACCGTGATGCGGTCGCCCGCCGCCGGGCTGGCCACGATGGCCGGCACGTTCGCCGCCGTGATCGGATTTGCCGCCCCCGGTGCGCCGCCGCGCGGGGTCGTGCGCACCAGCTGGCTGCCCGGCAGCGCGGTGCCGTTCTTCAGGTGCGCCCACATCGCGTCCATGGCGCGGATGTAGTACAGGTGCAGCGGGATATAGCGGTTGTCGTAGCCCGGGAAGGGCAGGAAGCTGTCGAAGTGCTGCGCGTTGGTCACCTCCACGTAGCGCAGCTGGCTGGCGGCGCCTTCCACCTGCGTGTTGCGCAGCACATAGGGGCGTGAGCTGAAGTTCACCGGCACCAGCGTGTCGTTGCGGCCATGCACCACGATGGTCGGCTTGCCACGCAGGTTGGCCGTGCGCTGCACTTCGGCGATGCCGGCCTGCAGCCGCGTCGCGTTGGCACCGGTGCCCGTCCACAGCTGGCGCAGGCAGTTGGCGCCGTCGAAGGCGAAGTCCAGCGCGCCCGTCGAAGGCGAGGTGGATGCGCCGTTGCTCTTCGCGCCGCCCAGGCTGTCGTTCCAGACGATCTGGATCACACCCGTGGGCGGCACGCCGTTGCCGGTGCCGAAGATGCCGTTCATCGCACCGGCCGCCGCGGCGGTGGGCGAGCCGGTGGCGTCCACCGCACCGAAGCTGAAGCCGCAGAGGTTGTCGCTGACGCGGAAGCGGCCATGGGTGTTGGCATAGGTCACCGCGATGGCCGGCGTGGCGAACAGGTAGTGGCTGGCGTGCAGCAGGTTGGCATCGGGCTCCCAGCCGTAGGCCAGCAGCCGGGCCAGCGCGTCGTCGGCCTGATCCTGCGTCGTCGCGCCGCTGACCATGCCGGCCGCAGCCAGCGCGGCGCAGCGGTTGCCGGCCACGAAGGCGGTGCCGCCGGCGTAGGCGAAGGGCCCGCCCGCGGCGGCCGTGGCCAGCGCGGCACAGGGCTGCAGCAGGTTGCCGAAGCTGAAGTAGTCGAACAGCGGCCGACTGCCAGCGGTGTAGGCCGGCAGGCTGCCGCGCTGGATGGTGCCGATGTTGCCGGGCGCCAGCTGCACGTTGGGCTCGCTCACCGCCACGCCGTCGATGAGGCCGGCCGTGTCCTGCTCGGCCGCCGCCAGCGCCGCACCGGCGCCGTTGCTCACGCTGCTGGCGATGACCACGGTATTCGCCGGCGTGATGACGCGCGTGCGGTGGCCGTCGGCCAGCTCCACGCCAAAACGCTCGTTCAGCACGTAGAAGGCGAACTCCACCGCCTGCAGCGTGTGCGTGCCCCAGTCCTTCTCGGGGTTCTGCTCGCTGTGGGCGTGTTTCACGGCATAACGGTCGGGCGTGGCGGCGTTGAAGGCCGTGCGCTCGGCGGCCGTCAGGCGCGCGGTGAAGTTGCTGTCGCTGCCGGCGGCGGTGGCGTCGCTGCGACGGCCGTCGATCAGGTTGACGGTGTCGGCCTGCAGGTCGTGCACGCCACTGCCGGTGCCCTTGTCGGTGTAGGCGACGGCGCAGCCGCGCTTCAGGCCCCATTCGCCGGCCGAGCCGATGGCGCCGTAGACCCCGCGTGAACCGGATGACGTGGCAGTCACGATGCAGGGCGCTGCGGCGCTGAAGGTGCTGGGCACCTGCACCATCATCGTCACGTTCTGGCGGCCGCTGCCGTCGTCGGCCACGGCGATGACTTCGACCCCGCCGATCTTGCCGTCGCCCGTGCCGGCCACGCCGTCGACGCCGACGTTGGGGCCGTAGAGCGTGCCGTAGCCACCGCCGGCGGTGGTGTCGACGATGGCGCGGTAGTTGGTGTGGATGGCCAGCTTGCGCAGTTCGGCCGCGGTGGGCGGCGACGACAGCGTGGGCGCGGTCGCGGCACCCAGGCCGGCCTTGCCCAGGCCGGCCGTCAGCAGGTCATCGGCCGTGCCGTCGTAGGTGGCCGTGCGCACGGTGCCGGCGACGGAGGCCGGCTTGAGGTTCACGGTGTAGTCGCCGGCGCCGATGTTGACCTTGTCGCTGCCGCCGCAGCCGGACAGCAGGGCCAGTGCACTGGCGGCGGCGATGCCATTCAGTTTGAAGCTCATGGGGCTCTTCTCCTTGGGGGTTCTTCTTGGGGGACGCAGGCCGCGCGATGCGCGCGACCCGGTGCCGGGCCCGATGACATCCGGGCCGAAGCCCGGCGAGTGTCAGACACCGCCGCGGCTTGGGAAGCAGGCCTTACCCGCCCCCCTCGGGCCCATATCCCAGCACGCAGTCCGGCACGCCCTGCGCCCGTTCGGGCATGACGGCAGTGGCAGTGGCGGTGGCGGTAGCGGTGGCGGTGGCGGTAGCGGCGGCGGCGGCGGCGGCAGTGATGGGTGCGGGTGAATCAACTTGTTATTCCGTAATTACGTCGTTATGCTGATTCGCCATCCTCGGCCCTGTCGCGCCCCCTCCCCGCCTGCTCACCACGCACCCCGCCCGCCGCATGTCCGAAGCCACCGCCCCCCTGCGCGGCACCTCGCTGCACGACGGCGTGGCCACGCGGCTGCGCGGCCTGGTCTTCGATGGCGCGCTGCAGCCCGGCGAATACATCGACGAGAAGGCGCTGGCCGCCGCCTGGCAGGTGAGCCGCACGCCGCTGCGCGAGGCGCTGAAGGTGCTGGCCGCCGAGGGCCTGGTGGAACTGGTGCCGCACCGCGGTTGCCGCGTCATCGAGCTCACCGAGGACGATGCCGACGCGCTGTTCCCGGTGATGGCGCTGCTGGAAGGCCGTTGCGCCTTCGAAGCCGCCAGCAAGGCCGGCGCCGACGATCTGCGCACCCTGCAGCACCTGCACGAGGCGCTGGAACGCCACGCCGCAGCCGAGGACATCGACGGCTATTACCGCGCCAACCACGCCTTCCACGCTGCCGTGCAGGCGCTCGCCGCCAACCGCTGGCTCGATCGCGTCACCAGCGACCTGCGCCGCTTCATGCGCCTGATGCGCGGCCGCCAGCTGGCGCTGCCGGGGCGCATCGCGGCGTCGATCAACGAGCACCGTGTGCTGATGGACGCCTTCGTGCAGCACGACGCCGCGCGCGCCGAACGGGCGATGCACGACCACCTGATGGCGCAGCTGGTGGCGCTGAAGAAGCTGCGCCGCAGCACACGCCCCGAGACCCACCGCGCCAAGCCCCCCACCGGAGTGCGCCATGCTCGATGACATCCGCCATGCCGCCGCACGCCAGCGCACGGCCCGTGCCGTGCGGCGCATGACGCTCGATTGCCGGCGTCTGCTGTCCGAGAAGGGTGAGCTCGGCGGCATGGCGCTGGCGCGCGACCTCATCGACAGCCTGGAGACGCTGGAAGACGATCAGCTCGACGGGTTCTTCGACTTCCTGGCCGCCGACCTCAGCCCCGACCCGCAAGCCGTGCTGAAGGCCGCGCAGGCCTATGCCGACGCCCCCGGGGTGGCCACGCTGGTGCCGCTGACCCACCTGGCCGAGCCGCCGCGGCAGGAACTTTTCCGGCGCTTGAACCGGATGCCGGGTGGCACCGCCGCGGTGCTGCGCCTGCGCCGCGCGCTGCTGCGTGCGCTGCCGCGCAAGCCCGAGCTGGCGGCCATCGAGGCCGACCTGCTGCACCTGCTGACGAGCTGGTTCAACCCCGGCTTCCTGCAGAAGCGTCGCGTCGACTGGAATTCGCCGGCGCAGCTGCTGGAAAAGATCATCCACCACGAAGCCGTGCACACCATCGACGGCTGGGACGACCTGCGACGCCGCCTGCAGCCCGACCGCCGCTGCTTCGCGTTTTTCCACCCGCAGCTGCCCGACGAACCGTTGATCTTCGTCGAGGTGGCCCTGCTGCCCGAGATGCCGGGCGCCATCGCGCCGCTGATCGACAAGGCCAGCACGCCCTTGCCGCCCGACCGCTTCCGCGTCGCGGCCTTCTACAGCATCAGCAACTGCGAGCCCGGTCTGCGCGGCGTCTCGCTGGGCAACTTCCTCATCAAGACCGTGGCCACGCAACTGCAGCGCGAGCTGCCGCGGCTCAGGACCTTCTGCACGCTGTCGCCCATTCCCGGCTTCGCCGCCTGGCTGCTGGCCGAGCCCGACTTCACCACCTTGCCCGGCCTGAGGAAGGCCGGCGCAGCCGAACTCGAAGCGGCGCGCGAAGGGCTGCGCAAGCTGTGTGGCGGCGACCTCGGCGCGCTGCAGGGCGCAGCCGTGCACGACAAGCTGGGCGAATCCGGCAGCGCCGCGCTGCGGCTGCTCTGCGGCGCCTACCTCACGCTGATGTCGACCACGCCGCAGGGCGACCCGGTGGCGCGTTTCCACCTCGACAACGGGGCGCGGCTGGAACGGCTGAACCCGCGTGGCAACATGTCGGCCAACGGGTTGCGCCAATCCTTCGGCATGATGGTCAACTACCTCTACGACCTGGCCAAGGTCGAAGCCAGCCACGCCAAGTTCAGACAGGGAGAAGTTTCGCGCTCACGCGCCATCGCCACGCCGGGCTGAACGACGCAGATCGCCGGCCCCAGAATCCACCGCCCCGATAACGGAGACAAACCGATGACCCTGAATATCCGTCAGACCCGCCGCAACGTCCTGATCACCGGCGCTGCTGCCCTGGCCGCACCCTGGGTGCACGCCCAGAGCGGCTGGCCCAGCAAGCCGGTGACGGTGATCGTGCCCTTCCCGCCCGGCGGCGGCACCGACGCCTTCGCGCGGCCGATGTTCGCGATGATGAGCAGGAACACCGGCAAGCAGTTCGTCATCGACAACAAGGGCGGCGCCGGTGGCACGCTGGGTGCCAGCCTGGCAGCCAAGGCCGCGCCCGATGGCTACAACTTCTTCATGGGCGCGGTGCACCACACCATCGCGCCCAGCATGTACCCGAAGCTGGACTACAACATCGAGAACGACTTCGTGCCCGTGGGCCTGGTGGCCAGCGTGCCGCAGGTCATCGTCGTCAACCCGCAGAAGGTGCAGGCCACGAACCTGAAGGAACTGCTCGAGTTCATCCGCAAGAACCCCGGCAAGTTGAACTACGCGTCGGCCGGCAACGGCACCAGCCACCACCTGGCCGGCGAGCTGTTCAAGCTGCAGACCAAGACCTTCATCACGCACATCCCCTACCGTGGCGCCGGCCCGGCGCTGCAGGACCTGATCGCCGGGCAGGTCGACATGATGTTCGACGGCATGGGCAGCAGCGCCGGCCACATCAAGGGCGGCCGGCTGCGCGCCATCGCGGTGGCCGCCGACAAGCGCGCACCGGGCTTCCCCGACCTCGTCACCGCCCCCGAGGCCGGCGAGAAGGACTACAAGGTGGCCACGTGGTACGGCATCTGGGCCCCCAAGGGCGCACCGAAGGAAGCCGTGGCGGCGATGGCCGAAGAGATGCGCAAGGCCGTCAACAGCCCCGAGCTGAAGGCCACCTGGAACGGCATGGGCGCCGAGACCCCCAATGTGTGGACCGACGAATTCGGCAAGTTCGCCAGCAACGAGGTGAAGCGCTGGGCGACCGTGGTGAAGAACTCAGGCGCCAAACTGGACTGACCCCCGAAGCGGCTTTGCCGCTCCCCCCTGGAAAGGGGGCGACGCCAGCGGCCCGGCAGCGCCGGTTCCGCGGCGTCCACCCGATGCGGCGGCTGAAGCCGTTGCCTGACGCTTTGGCGTTGCGAGGCCTGACCCGATGACAAGCAAGAACCACAGTCTGTTCGCGGCACTGCGTGCGGCCTTCCCGGCCGACCTCGAGGCCACCGCCATCGAGGCCGCCGACACGGCCACGCCGCTGTACTACACCTGGCGCGATCTCGAACGTGGCACGGCGATGCTGGCCAACCTCATCGACGGCCTGGCGCTGCCGCCGGCCTCGCGCATTGCGGTGCAGACCGAGAAGAGCGTCGAGGCGCTGATGCTCTACCTGGCGGTGCTGCGCGCCGGCCACGTCTTCCTGCCGCTGAACACGGCCTACCAGGCCGGCGAGATCGAGTACTTCATCGGCAACGCCGAGCCCGCGGTGGTGGTCTGCGCCGGCAAGAACTTCGGCTGGGTCAGCAAGATCGCCTTCGGCGCCGGCACGAAACACGTCTTCACGCTCAACGAAGACCGTACCGGCACGCTGCTCGACCGCGCTGCCTTCCAGGGCGACCGGCACACACCCGCCGTGTGCGGCGCCGACGACCTGGCCGCCATCCTCTACACCAGCGGCACCACCGGACGCAGCAAGGGTGCGATGCTCACGCACGGCAACCTGCTGAGCAACGCGCACGTGCTGCACGAGGCCTGGGGCTGGCGCCGACCGGAAGACGGCGGCGACGTGCTCATCCACGCGCTGCCCATCTTCCACGTGCACGGCCTCTTCGTGGCCAGCCACGGCGCGCTGCTGGCCGGCGCGAAGATGATCTGGTTCGCCCGCTTCGACCCGCGCGCCGTGGCCGCGCGCCTGCCGGAAGCCACCGTGTTCATGGGCGTGCCCACGCTCTACGTGCGCCTGCTGGGCGAACCCGCGCTGACACAGGCGGCCTGCGCTCAGATGCGGCTCTTCGTCAGCGGCTCGGCGCCGATGCTGGTGGAAACCTTCAACAGCTGGCGCGAGCGCACCGGCCACGCCATCCTGGAGCGTTACGGCATGAGCGAGACCGTGATGCTCACCAGCAATCCCTACCGCCCCGAGAGTGCGCGCCGCGGCGGCACCGTGGGCCTGCCGCTGCCCGGCGTGGGCGTGCGCGTGCACGACGAGCAGGGCCACGCCTTGCCCACGGGCGAGATCGGTGGCATCGAGGTGCGCGGGTCCAATGTCTTCAAGGGCTACTGGCGCATGCCCGAAAAGACGAAGGAAGAGTTCACCGCCGACGGCTGGTTCAAGACCGGCGACGTCGGCAGGATCGACGCCGACGGCTACGTGACCATCGTCGGCCGCAGCAAGGACCTCATCATCACCGGCGGCTACAACGTCTACCCGGCCGAAATCGAGGGCTACGTGAACGAACTGCCCGGGGTGGCCGAGTCGGCCGTCGTCGGCGTGCCGCACAAGGACTTCGGCGAAGCCGTGGTCGCCGTGGTGGTGCGCAAGCCCGGGGCGGTGCTCGACGGCAAGGCGGTGGTGGCGGCGCTGAAGACGCAGATCGCCAACTTCAAGGTGCCCAAGCAGGTTTTCGTCGTCGACGAACTGCCGCGCAACGCGATGGGCAAGGTGCAGAAGAACCAGCTGCGGGACCAGCACAAGGGGCTGTTCCCGGCATGATGGCGGCATGAACGCGACCACCACGCCCGACCGCTGCCCGCGCTGCGGCGACGCCTTCGCCTGCGGTGCGGCAGGGCCCGGGCCTTGTGCCTGCTGCACGATCGCGCTGAGCGCCACGCTGCAGGCGCAGTTGCGGCAGCAGTACAGCGGCTGCCTGTGCCTGCCCTGCCTGCAACTGCTTGCACGGGCAGAACAGGCCGTCGAGCGGGCCGGGGCGGTGGCATGCGGCTGCTGATCCTGGGTGGCACGCGCTTCCTCGGCCGCCACCTCGCGCAGCTGGCGCTGGCCGCCGGGCACGAGCTGAGCTTGCTGCACCGCGGCCGCAGCGCCAGCGCGCTCTTTCCCGAAGCCGAACACCTCATCGCCGACCGCGACCGCGAAGGCGAGTTCGCCGCTGCGTTGGCCGGCGGCGCCTGGGACGCCGTGATCGACACCAGCGCCTACCTGCCCCGCCAGGTGCAGGCCGCCGCCGCGGCGCTGGCCGGGCGCGTGGGTCAGTACCAGCTGGTATCGACGATCAGTGTCTATGCCGGTTTCGACGCTGCCGTCACCGACGAAAGCGCGCCGCTGCAGGTGCTGCCGGACCCGGGCGTTCAGGTCGTCGACGGCAGCAGCTACGGCGGCCTGAAGGCGCTGTGCGAGGCCGCTGCCCACGAGGGTTTCGAGGACGGCTGCCTGGTGTCGCGCCCCGGCCTGCTGGTCGGGCCCTTCGACCCCACCGGCCGCTTCACCTGGTGGGTGCAGCGTTTCGTGCGCGCCGACTCGGGCGACGACGATGAAACCGAAGTGCTGGCGCCGGGCGAGCCCACCACGCCGGTGCAGTTCATCGACGCGCGCGACGCCGCCGCGTGGATGCTGCACCAGGCCGAGGCCGGCCACCGCGGCACCTACAACCTCACCGGCCCGGAGAACCCCGCGACGATGGGTGAGCTGCTGGCGACGGCGCGCGACACCCTGGCGCCCGCGTCGGAACTGCTGTGGGTCGACGAAGACTTCCTGCTCGAACGCGGCGTGGCGCCTTGGAGCGACCTGCCGGTGTGGCTGCCGCTGGCGCAGAGCGGCGTGCACCGCGTCGACATCACGCGCGCGCTGGACACCGGCCTGCAGTGCCGTCCCTGGGCGCAGACGCTGCGCGACACCGCCGCCTGGGCGGCCACCGCCGCGCCGCCGGCGCCCGGCGGGCCGCTGCGCCCGCCCGTGGGCCTGGCGCCCGAGCGCGAGGCCGATCTGCGCGCCGCCTGGCGCGCGCGTTAGCGCCGCGGCCACCATCCATCGCCGTGACAGGCGCCTTGTCGGCGCCAGCCGGCGCTTCGTCGCAAGGGCGTGGCGGCGCGTGATGGGCTTGCCTAGAGTTCACTCCATCGCATCACCGAACCACCCCCGAAGGAGCCCCACATGAACACCATCACCCGCCGCGAAGTCGCCCACCGCATCACCTCGCTCGGCCTGTCGGCCGTGCTGACACTGAGCATCCTGGCCAGCATCAACCTGCTCGCCGTGGAACCCTCGCCCGACAGCCTGCTGGCGCAGCGCAGCGCCCCCGTCGCCACCCACATCGCGGTCGTTGCGGCACCGGCTTCGGCCAGCCCGCGCAGCTGACACTCCGGCGGTGGCCGGTGCGCAAGGAGCCCCGCGATGCGGGGCTCTTTTCATTGGGCGACGACTTTGACCGGCAGCCGTGCGCCGCGTCAAGTCTGCCGCCGCCGTGGCGTCACACAATGCGCGCTCAGTACCGTGACGACCCGCCCACCTGCCGCCATGCCCCACACCACTGCCCTGCCCGCTGCTTTGCGCGACCACCGCGTCTTCGGTCACCTGCCCGAACGGGTGCGCACCACGCTGGCCGGCCAGTTCAAGCGCCAGGTGTTCAACGCCGGCGCGGTGGTGGGCGCTGGCCCGGCGTTGCTCGACAAACTGGGCTGGGTGCTCGCCGGCCACCTGGCGCTGCGCGCGGGCGACGACACCGCACCTGCGGTCGTGCTGCGCGCGGGCGACCTCTTCGGCGCCGGTGCCGGCCCCTTCGACCAGGCCAGCGACTGGCAGGCACTGGCCGAAGGCCGCACCGAGATCGCCTTTCTGCCCGCCGCCGAGGTCGCACGCCTGTGCGCCGAGCACCCGTCGATGGCGCTCTTTCTCACGGCGCCGGCTTCGGACACGGCAGCCCCGCATCCCAGCGGCGACCCGCACCTGGGCCTGATGACGACGCCCGTGCGCCAGCTGCTCAAGCGCGCGCCGGTGACGCTGCCGCCCAGCGCCACCGTGCTGCAGACGGCGCAGACCATGCGCGACCTGCGCGTGTCGTCGGTGCTGCTGATGGAGCAGGACCTGCTCTTCGGCCTCGTCACCGACCGCGACCTGCGCAACCGCGCGCTGGCCGCCGGCCTCGATCCGCAATCGCCGGTGCACGAGATCGCGACCTTGGCGCCACTGACCATCGACATCCAGAAGCCCGCCTTCGAGGCCCTGCTGCTGATGGCGCGCCACAACATCCACCACGTTCCCGTTCTCGACGGCCAGCGCGTGGCCGGCATGCTCACCGCCACCGACCTGACCGAGCAGCACAGCACTTCGGCCGTCTACCTGGCCGGCGAGATCCACAAGCAGGGCAGCGTCGAAGGTCTGGTGACGGCCGCCGCACGCGTGAAGCAGCTGCAGCGCAACCTGGCCGCCGCCGACGCCAGCGCCTACAGCAGCGGCCACATCATCACCGCCATCACCGATGCCATCACGGCGCGGCTGCTGGTGCTGGCCGAGTTGAAGCTGGGCCCGCCGCCGGTGGACTACGCCTGGGTGGCCGCCGGCTCGCAGGCGCGCCAGGAGCAGACGGCCAAGAGCGACCAGGACAACTGCCTGGTGATCGACGACCGCTACGACGAAGCCGCGCACGGCCCCTACTTCGAGGCCCTGGCCGGCTTCGTCAACGATGGCCTGGACGCCTGCGGCTACGTCTATTGCCCCGGGGAAATGATGGCGCGCACCGCCGAGTGGCGGCAGCCGCTGCGGCGCTGGGCCGAGTACTTCCGCAAGTGGACGCAGCAGCCCGAGCCCAAGGCGCTGATGCTGACCTGCGTGTTCTTCGATCTGCGTGTCGTCTATGGGCAGGAGGCGTTGCTCGACGGCCTGCGCCGCGAGGTGCTGGCCGAGACGCGCGACAACCGCATCTTCCTGGCCTACATGGCGGGCAACGCGCTGATGCACCGGCCGGCGCTGTC
>LNFM01003853.1_pt1 | contig 28712 bp, 23 predicted proteins | sample 596031 | NCBI WGS metagenome assembly LNFM01 (sample SAMN04254537, study PRJNA301005) | activated carbon metagenome | isolation source: dual media filters at the Ann Arbor, Michigan drinking water treatment plant | place: USA: Ann Arbor
AAGGTCAACGCGGCGTTACTGCTCTGGAACTTAACGAATATGGCCACCAAAAGAGACTTTTACGAAATCCTCGGCGTGCCCAAGAACGCCTCCGAAGAAGAGATCAAGAAGGCCTATCGCAAGCTCGCGATGAAGCACCACCCTGACCGCAACCAGGGGGACAGCGCCAAGGTGGCCGAGGAAAAATTCAAGGAGGCCAAGGAGGCCTACGAGATGCTCTCGGACGCCCAGAAGCGCGCGGCCTACGACCAGTACGGCCATGCCGGCGTCGACCCGAACATGCGCGGCGGCCCTGGCGACGGCTTCAATGGCGGCTTTGCCGAGGCCTTCGGCGACATCTTCGGCGACATGTTCGGCCAGCAGCGCGGACGTGCCAGCGGCGGTCGCCAGGTCTACCGCGGCAGCGACCTGAGCTACGCCATGGAGATCACGCTGGAAGAAGCGGCCCGCGGCAAGGACGCGCAGATCCGCATTCCCAGCTGGGACAACTGCAGCACCTGCCAGGGCAGCGGCGCCAAGCCGGGCACCCAGGTCAAGGCCTGCAGCACCTGCCACGGCTCGGGTTCGGTGCAGATGCGCCAGGGTTTCTTCAGCGTGCAGCAAACTTGCCCGCACTGCCAGGGCACGGGCAAGATCATCCCCGAGCCCTGCACCAGCTGCCAGGGTCAGGGCCGCATCAAGCGCCAGAAGACACTGGAAGTGAAGATCCCCGCCGGCATCGACGACGGCATGCGCATCCGCAGTGCCGGCAACGGCGAGCCGGGCATGAACGGCGGCCCGCCGGGCGATCTCTACATCGAGATCCGCCTGCGCAAGCACGACATCTTCGAGCGCGACGGCGACGACCTGCACTGTGCGGTGCCCATCAGCTTCGTCACGGCGGCGCTGGGCGGCGAAATCGACGTGCCCACGCTGGCCGGCAAGGCCGCCATCGACATCCCCGAAGGCACGCAGACCGGCAAGCAGTTCCGCCTGCGCGGCAAGGGCATCAAGGGCGTGCGTGCCAGCTACCCGGGTGACCTGTATTGCCACATCACGGTGGAGACGCCGGTCAAGCTCACCGAGCACCAGCGCAAGCTGCTGCGCGAGTTCGGCGAATCGCTGCAAAAGGGCGGCGCCAAGCATTCGCCCAGTGAAGGCAGCTGGGCTGACCGGCTCAAGAGCTTCTTCAGCTGATTCAGCACAAGGAATCGGGCCGCGATGTGTTGTGCATCGCGGCCTTTTTCATGGCGCCGCGCTAACATGGGCCCATGAGCGTTTCCATCACCTTCCTCGGCGGTGCCAGCACGGTCACCGGCTCCAAATACCTGGTGCGCCATGGCGCCCAGACCCTGCTGGTGGACTGCGGCCTGTTCCAGGGCTACAAGCAGCTGCGCCTGCGCAACTGGACACCTCTGCCCGTCGCCCCCGACCAGATCAACGCCGTGCTGCTCACGCACGCCCACCTGGACCACAGCGGCTACCTGCCACTGCTGGCGCGCGAAGGCTACGCAGGCAAAGTCCACGCCACGCGCGGCACGCGCGACCTGTGCGCCATCCTGCTGCCCGACAGCGGCCACATCCAGGAGGAGGATGCGGCGTTTGCCAACCGCCACGGCTTCTCCAAGCACGCACCAGCCCTGCCCCTTTACACCCGCAAGGATGCGCTCGCCTGCCTGAAGCAGATCAAGGCGCATGAGTTCAGCCGCACTTTCGAGCCCATCGCCGGCTGGCACGCCACCTTCTTGCGCGCCGGCCACATCCTGGGCGCGGCCAGCGTGTTGCTGGAAGTGGCCGGGCGGCGCATCCTGTTCTCGGGCGACCTCGGTCGCACCGACGATTTCCTGATGAACCCGCCGGACCGCGCCCCGGCAGCCGACACGGTGGTGATCGAATCGACCTACGGCGACCGCACCCATCCGAAAGAGGACGTGCTGGCAGAACTCGGGCCCGCCCTGCACCGCCTGGCCGGGCGTGGCGGGGTTGCGGTGATCCCGGTCTTCGCCGTCGGTCGCGCACAGGAGATTCTGCATGCCATCGACCAGCTCAAGGTACGTGGCGAGATTCCCAAGAACCTGCCGGTCTTCCTGGACAGCCCCATGGCCATCCACACCACCGACCTGTTCGACAACTACATGGACGAACACCGGCTCGACGCCAAACAGGTGCGGGCCCTGACACACAGCGCCACCATGGTCAACACACCGGACGAATCCAAGGCCCTGGCACGCCGCCACGGCCCCATGGTGATCCTGGCCGCCAGCGGCATGGCCACCGGCGGACGCGTGCTGCACCACCTGACGCTGTATGCCGGCAACCACCGCAACATGATCGTCCTCACCGGCTTCCAGTCACCCGGCACGCGCGGTGCCACCCTGGCCTCGGGCGCACCCTCGGTGCGCATCCACGGCAAGGACGTGGCCGTGGGCGCCGAGATCGTGCAACTGCAATCGGCATCGGCGCATGCCGACTCGCCCCAGCTCATGGCCTGGCTGGGCACCCTGCCCACCGCCCCCTCGCAGGTCTATATCGTGCATGGCGAGAGCGGCGCTTCGGATGCCCTGCGCCAGCAGATCGAACACGGGCTGGGCTGGCGGGCGCTGGTGCCTGAGCACGGGGCGACCTGGCCGGTGTGAGGCCTGAGCAACCCCCGTCATGGCATCGTGCGGCGTGTTTTCCAGAGGGACATGCCTCGGAGGCCGGCCTGCACCACATCGCCGAAACCCACGCAGGGTTACCCCCTGTTACCTCACTGCACAGCAATCGGTCAGAATGGCGCTCCATGAGTCTGCGGCTCTTCCACATCACCGAATTCGCCAATTCCATGCTCACGCCTGCCGAGCAGCGTGAAGCCCGGCATCCGGCCCTGCTGCTATTGCTGGCCAGCCTCTGGCTGGCGCTGGCGGGCAATGCGCCGCTGTGGCGCGAGCTGGCCCGGCTGCCTATGGACGGTGGCACCTTCGTCTGGATCACCCTGTGTTTTGCCCTGCTCACCACGTCAGCCCTGGGCCTGCTGCTGAGCCTGCTGAACTGGCCCTGGCTGCTCAAGGGCGTGATCACCGTGCTACTCTGGCTGGCCGCGCTCAACACCGTGCTGCTGTGGTCCGGCCAGGCCTACCTGAGTGCCGGCGCCGTGCCGCAAGGCCTGCCCGCTGTGCTGGGCCAGCTGCGGGCCCAGCCGCTGTGGCAGGTGGGGCTGGTCTTTGCCGTGCTGGCCCTGGTGCCCTCGCTCTGGATCTGGCAGCTCAGCCTGCGCCGTATTGCCCCGCCCATCCGCTTGCCACAGAACCTGCTGCTGGCCCTGCTCTTCACCGGCCTGCTCGCGGCCGTCTGGTTCGCCGGGCGCAACGCCCTGCTGCCGCTGCTGCAGGACCAGCCCCGCTGGCTGGAACTCATCAGCCCGTTCAACACGCTGCTCAGCCTGCGCCACTGAAGCCGCCCCCACCGCTGGCGGGCTTTCGATATGATGGCCCGCGCGCCCCGGCTCCGCTGGCCACACCCGGGCGCACAGGAGGCACACGTGGAGCCCGCGCCACAAGACAGCAAGTCCACGGCAAGGGACGCGGCTGATTTCCAGTCCCGGCTGATCAAGGCCATCTATGACACTTCGCCCGACGGCATCCTGGTCGTCGATGCGCAAGGCATGGTGGTGGCCCACAACCGCCAGTTCCTGCAGCTCTGGGACATCGCGACCAGCCAATTGCACATGAAAGCCGAAGGTACGGCCATCGGGGAATCGGACGCGCCGCTGCTGGCCGAGGTAGTGGCCCGGGTACAGAGCCCGGCCGCCTTCCTGGAGCGGGTACGTGAGCTCTACGACAACCCGCAGCTGGACGACCGCTGCGAGATCGAACTCAAGGACGGGCGCACGCTGGAGCGGCATTCCACCGTGCTGCGCGGCGAACACGACGAGTACCTCGGACGGGTCTGGTTCTTCCGCGACATCACGGCCCAGAAAAACCACGAGGCCGCGCTGATCCAGCTGGCCCGGCACGACCCGCTGACCGGCACGGCCAACCGGCGTTATTTCTTCGAGCGCGCCGAGCAAGAGTTCATGCGCAGCCGCCGTTACCAGGCGCCGCTGTCCATAGCCCTGATCGACGTGGACCATTTCAAGCACATCAACGACCAGTTCGGCCACGCCACCGGGGACGAGGTGCTCAAGCTGCTGAGCGGGAAGATAGCGGCCCTGCTGCGCGAAAGCGATCTGCTGGCGCGCATCGGCGGCGAGGAGTTCGCCATCCTCATGCCCAGCACCGGCCTGGCCGGTGCGGCGCTGATGGCGGAGCGCCTGCGTGTGACGATCGCGGAAGAGGCGAGCCCGGTGGCCGGGCAGATGCTGCACCTGCGCTTCAGCGCCGGGGTCACCCAGCTCAAGGCCCAGGACCAGTCGATCGAAGACTGCCTGCGCCGGGCCGACGAAGCCATGTACAAGGCCAAGCAGGCCGGGCGCGACCGCGTGGAAGCCTGCGCCTGAGCGGCGGCCGGGGCGTCAGACCCCGGCCGAGACGGCCAGCAGGCGCTCGCGTGCGACGCGGTACTCGCGCTTGAGTTGTTCGATGAACTCACCGGCACCCTGCACCTGGGTGATGGCGCCGATGCCCTGACCCGAACCCCAGATGTCCTTCCAGGCTTTCTTCGCATCACCGCCGAAGTTCATCGTGCTGGGGTCGCTCTCAGGCAGCTTGTCCGGGTCCAGGCCCGCGGCGCGGATGCTGGGTGCCAGGTAGTTGCCGTGCACACCGGTGAAGAGGTTGCTGTAGACGATGTCATCCGAATTGCCTTCGACGATAGCCTGCTTGTAGGCCTCGACCGCGCGCGCCTCATGGGTGGCAATGAAGGCCGTGCCCATGTAGGCAAAGTCGGCGCCCATGGCCTGGGCCGCCAACACCGAGGCACCCGTGCTTATCGAGCCGCTGAGCGCCACCGGGCCGTCGAACCACTGGCGGATCTCCTGCACCAGCGCAAACGGGCTCTTCACGCCGGCGTGGCCGCCGGCACCGGCCGCCACGGCGATCAGGCCGTCGGCGCCCTTCTCGATCGCCTTGTGCGCGAACTTGTTGTTGATGATGTCGTGCAGCACCACACCACCGTAGCTGTGCGCAGCCTGGTTGATCTCCTCGCGCGCGCCCAGCGAGGTGATGATGACCGGCACCTTGTACTTCACGCACAGGGCCATGTCGTGCTCCAAACGGTCATTGGACTTGTGCACGATCTGGTTGATGGCGAAGGGCGCGGCCGGGCGATCCGGGTGCGCCTGGTTGTGCGCGGCCAGCGCCTCGGTGATCTCGGCCAGCCATTCATCGAGCTGTGCGGCCGGGCGCGCGTTGAGCGCAGGCATGGAACCCACCACGCCCGCGATGCACTGGGCAATGACCAGCTTGGGGTTGCTGATGATGAACAGCGGCGAGCCGATGATGGGCAGCGGCAGGTTCTGCAGGACGGTGGGGAGCTTGGACATCATGTCTCCGGAAAGCAGTTCAGGTCATTCTCGGCAAAAACGGCTGTCGCCGATGTCCATCGTGCGACAGCCGTTTGCTATGGTTTCAATAGCGAATCAGAAGGCTTCAAGCGCCAGGGCGGTCACGCTGCCAGCCCCTTCGACGATGCTGTCGCGCATGCCCGGCACCGTGCTCAGGATGTGGTCGGCATAAAAACGTGCAACGGTGATCTTGCTCTGCATGAAGGCCGCATCTTCGCCGCGGGCCAGCTCGGCCTGCGCGACCAGCAGCGCGCGTGCCAGCTGCCAGCCCGCCATCAGCTTGCCCGCCAGCATCAGGTAGGGCACGCTGCCGGCGTACACCGCATTCGGATCTTTCTGGCTGGCCATGAAGTCGACCACGTCGAGGTAAGCCTGCCGTGCCGCGCCCAGGCGCTTGGCCACGGCCAGGGCATCAGCGCTGCCGTTCTTCTTCAGTTCGGCCTCGGTGCTTTCGATCTGTTTCGCAATCGCCTTGGCGGTCTGGCCGCCGTCGCGCAAGGTCTTGCGGCCGACCAGGTCATTGGCCTGGATGGCGGTGGTGCCTTCGTAGATGGTCAGGATCTTGGCGTCGCGGTAGTACTGGGCGGCGCCGGTCTCCTCGATGAAGCCCATGCCGCCGTGCACCTGCACCCCCAGGCTGGTGACTTCCAGGCTCATCTCGGTGCTGTAGCCCTTGACGAGCGGCACCATGAACTCGTAAAAAGCCTGATTCTGCTGGCGCACCTCGGCATCCGGGTGGTGGTGCGCGGCATCGTAGGCGGCCGCGGCCACACTGGCCATGGCACGGCAGCCTTCGGTGTAGGCGCGCATGGTCATGAGCATGCGGCGTACGTCGGGGTGATGGATGATGGGTGCGCTGGTCTTGAGCGAACCATCCACCGGGCGGCTCTGCACCCGGTCGCGGGCGTACTGCACCGCCTTCTGGTAGGCGCGCTCGGCCACGGCAATGCCCTGCATGCCCACGGCGTAACGCGCGGCGTTCATCATGATGAACATGTACTCCAGGCCGCGGTTTTCCTGGCCCACGAGGTAACCCACGGCACCGCCATGGTCGCCGTACTGCAGCACGGCCGTCGGGCTGGCCTTGATGCCCAGCTTGTGCTCGATGCTCACGCAATGCACATCATTGCGTGCGCCCAGGCTGCCGTCAGGGTTCACCATGAACTTGGGCACGACAAACAGGCTGATGCCCTTGATGCCTTCGGGTGCGCCGGTCACGCGCGCCAGCACCAGGTGCACGATGTTGCCGGCCATGTCGTGCTCACCGTAGGTGATGTAGATCTTGGTGCCGAAAACCTTGTAGCTGCCGTCGGGCTGCGGCTCGGCACGGCTGCGCACCAGCGACAGATCGCTGCCGGCCTGCGGCTCGGTCAGGTTCATGGTGCCGGTCCACTCGCCGCTCACCAGCTTGTCCAGGTAGGTGGCCTTGAGCGCATCACTGCCCGCCGTCAGCAGCGCCTCGATGGCGCCGTCGGTCAGCAGGGGGCACAGGGCAAAACTCAGGTTGGCGCTGTTGACCATCTCGATGCAGGCGGCACCGATGGTCTTGGGCAGGCCCTGGCCACCGAAGTCCGCCGGGTGCTGCAGGCCCTGCCAGCCGCCTTCGCCGAACTGGCGGAAAGCTTCCTTGAAACCCGGGGTCGTGGTGACCACACCGTCTTTCCAGCTCGAAGGGTTCCTGTCGCCATCCCAGTTCAGCGGTGCGACCACCTGCTCATTGAACTTGGCCGCCTCCTCCAGCACGGCCTGGGCCGTGTCGTAGCCGGCATCCTCAAAGCCGGGCAGGCGCGCGATCTCGTCGATCTGCGCCAGGTGCTTGATGTTGAACAGCATGTCCTTGAGGGGTGCGACATAGCTCATGGCGGAACTCCAGCAGATGTGAAAAGATGAAAAAAAGGCACCGCGCCTGCGGTGCCTTGTGGCGGATCAGAGCGCCTTGACCAGCTCGGGGACGGCCGTGAACAGGTCCGCCTCCAGGCCGTAGTCGGCCACACTGAAGATCGGCGCCTCGGGGTCCTTGTTGATGGCCACGATCACCTTGCTGTCCTTCATGCCGGCCAGGTGCTGGATGGCGCCGGAGATGCCGGCGGCGATGTAGAGCTGCGGCGCGACGATCTTGCCGGTCTGACCGACCTGCAGGTCGTTGGGCGCATAACCCGCGTCCACCGCAGCGCGGCTGGCGCCGATGGCGGCCCCCAGCTTGTCGGCCAGCGGGGTCATGACCTCGGTGAACTTCTCGCTCGAACCCAGGGCACGTCCGCCGGAGACGATGATCTTGGCGGCGGTCAGTTCGGGGCGGTCGTTCTTGGCGATCTCGGAACCGACAAAGCTGCTCTTGCCGCTGTCGGCCGCAGCGGCGGCGGTTTCCACGGCAGCACTGCCACCGGTGGCGGATGCGGGGTCAAAGCCCGTGGTGCGCACGGTGATGACCTTCTTGGCATCCAGACTCTGCACGGTGGCGATGGCGTTGCCGGCGTAGATGGGGCGCTCGAAGGTGTCGGGGCTCTCCACCTTGGTGATGTCGGAGATCTGGCCCACGTCGAGCTTGGCAGCCACACGCGGGGCCACGTTCTTGCCCGCGGCCGTGGCCGGGAACAGGATGTGGCTGTAATTGCCGGCGATGGCCAGCACCTGGGCGGCCACGTTCTCGGCCAGGCCATGGGCCAGTTGCGCACCGTCGGCATGGATGACCTTGCTCACACCGGCGATCTGCGCGGCAGCCGCGGCAGCAGCGGCAGCATTGTGGCCGGCCACCAGCACGTGGACGTCGCCACCGCAGGCCTGGGCCGCGGTCACGGTGTTGAGGGTAGCGCCCTTGATGGATGCGTTGTCGTGTTCGGCAATAACAAGTGCGGTCATTTAGATCACCTTCGCTTCGTTCTTGAGTTTCGCGACCAGGGTGGCGACGTCGGGCACCTTGATACCGGCGCTGCGTTTCGGCGGCTCCGAGACCTTGAGGGTCTTGATGCGCGGCGCCACGTTCACGCCCAGGTCTTCCGGCTTGAGGATGTCGAGCTGCTTCTTCTTGGCCTTCATGATGTTGGGCAGCGTCACATAACGCGGCTCATTGAGGCGCAGGTCGGTGGTGATGACGGCCGGCAGGCTGATGGAGAGTGTCTCCAGGCCGCCGTCGACTTCACGCGTGACATTGGCCTTGCCGTCGGCGACTTCGACCTTGGAGGCGAAGGTGGCTTGCGGCAGGTCGGCCAATGCGGCCAGCATCTGGCCGGTCTGGTTGCAATCGTCGTCGATGGCCTGCTTGCCCAGGATCACGAGACCGGGTTGCTCCTTGTCGACCAGGGCCTTGAGCAGCTTGGCCACGGCCAGGGGCTGCAGTTCTTCACTGGTCTCGACCAAGATGGCGCGGTCGGCGCCAATGGCCATGGCGGTGCGCAGGGTTTCCTGGCACTGGGCCACGCCGCAGGAAACGGCGATGACCTCGGTCACCACGCCCTTCTCCTTGAGGCGCACAGCCTCTTCGACGGCGATTTCGTCGAAGGGGTTCATGCTCATCTTGACGTTCGCAATATCCACACCGGTGTTGTCCGACTTCACGCGGACCTTGACGTTGTAGTCGACCACGCGTTTGACGGGGACGAGGACTTTCATGGGAGCCACTCCTGCTGGTTGCAAATTCGTTGCTGGTGATTGACGTACACGTCAACCAAAGGATTCTAGGCGCACCCACCTCAGGCGATGGGCACTGGCGCGACACAAAAAAGAACGGTCGTGCTTTTTTGTGATTATACGCGGAGAAATATGTCGTCTTTCAGGTTTTCATGTGGACGACACGCTGGGGGTACGGAATCTCGATGCCCGCCGCGCGCAGGCCCTGCAGGATGGCGAGATTGATCTCGGAGCGCAGCGCAAGTTGTCCGTTCTCGGGATCGGTGATCCAGATGGCCAGCGAGAACTCGAGGCCATCGGGGCCGAAATTGGCCAGGTAGGCCGCTGGCGCGGGATCCTTCATGACCCGGGGGCTGGACGCAGCGGCATCACGCAGGATCTGACGCACGCGCTCGACATCGCTGTCGTAGGCCACCGAGACGTTGGTCGTCAGCAGGACCTTGGGATCGGCCGTGGACAGGTTCTCGACGCGCTGGGTGATGATCAGTTCGTTGGGGACCACCGATTCGCGGCCATTGAGCGCGCGGATCAGGGTGTAGCGCGTCTTGATGTCGGTGACCACGCCCTCGAAGTTATCAACCCTCACCACGTCGCCAATGCGCAGCGAACGCTCGAGCAGAATGACAAAACCGCTGACGTAGTTGGCCGCCAGTTTCTGCAGGCCGAAACCCAGGCCCACGCCCAGTGCGCCGCCCAGCACCGACAAGGCCGTCAGGTCCACCCCTACGGCCGAGAGTACGAAGAGCAGGCCCACCAGCAGCAGGGCGGCGCGGATGGCATTGGCCGCCACCTTGCGCATGGACAGGTCGCCGACGTTCTCGCGCAGGATGCGACGCTCGATGGTGGCCGAGATCCACAGCACCACCACCAGCATCACACCCGAAGACAGCACGCCTTCGAGCAGGGTGCGCAGACTGATGCGCGACTTGCCGAAGGCGAAGGAGATCGCGTCCAGTTCGGCCAGCACGGCCGGCAGCAGGCCGGTGATCCAGAGCACGGCCGCACCCCAGGCCAGCCAGGACACCAGGCTCTCGATCAGCTTCACCGCGGAAGACTCGGGGAAGGACGCCCCCAGCACGCGCACAAAGAGGCGGATCGCCGCCAGCGAGGTGAAGATGGGCAAGGCCACCTTGAGCACGGCCACCGGCTGGTACAGGGCCACGCCATAGCGCGCGGCATAGATCAGCACCAGGGCCAGCACGGGAAACAGCAGGCCGTCGAGGACATGGCGGCCGAACCAGACCGAATCGACCGCATGACCACGCCGCACATAACGCGCCACCGCATAGGCCAGGGCCAGGCAAGCCAGCAGCACCAGCACTTCGATCCAGACACGGGCGCTGCCCAGATCGTGCAGCAGATTTTGGAGTTCGGTCATGGGGATGGATTTTCACCGAATTGCGCCGGGAACTCGCTGCGGCATGGGCTAATCTATCGCTCATCGTACGGAGAACCACGCACCATGTCCCATTCCGCCCCTCTCGCCCGCCGCCAGCTGCTCGGCGCTGTGGCCGCAGCTGCCACGGCCGGCGCCGCTCTCCCGGTTCGTGCCGCTACAGGCCCTGCCAGCACGGACGGCCCGCCGCACAAGGTCGTCTACCAGATCAACCGTCACGAACCCGAGTACCAGGAAGCCATCCTCAACTCGATCAGTGCCATGCTGAAGAAATACGTGGACGACGTCAGCATCGTGGTCGTGGTCTGGGGCCCGGGCATCCACCTGCTGGCGAAAAAGCCCAAGCGCCCCGTGCCCAAGACCCTGCAGCAGCGCGTGCGCGGCATGAGCGAGTCCTACGGCATCGACTTCATCGCCTGCGGCAACACCATGCACACCCTCGGATGGGAAAAGGCAGACATGCTCGACTTCGCCAGGGTCGAGGAAGTCGGCGCCGCGGCCATCATGGAGTTGCAGGAAAAGGGTTACGCCTACATTGCCTGGTAGCCGACAGGGTGTGGTGATTTATTCGCGAAACGCCGTGGAACCGGCTTTGCCGGGCCGCTGGCGTTGCCCCCTGCAAGGGGGGTGGCGAAGCGAACTTAGGGAGCGGAGCCTGGGGGTGAGCTAAACATCCGCAAGGACGCGCAGGTGCGCCTCCACGCTGCGCCCCAGCGCGCTGAGGTTGTAGCCGCCTTCCAGGCAGGAGACGATGCGCCCCTTGCTGTAACGGCGCGCTACATCCTTCATGCGTTCGGTGATCCACGCGTAATCGGCCTCCACCAGCCCCAGCTGGCCCAGGTCGTCCTCGCGATGGGCGTCGAAGCCGGCGCTGATGAAGATCATCTCGGGCTTGAACGCTTCCAGACGCGGCATCCACAGCATCTCGATGAGCTCGCGCACCTCCATGCCCTTGGTGTAGGCCGGAACCGGCACGTTGACCATGTTGTCGGTATCGGGCCGCGCGCCGCCGTGCGGATAGAAGGGGTGCTGGTAGATGCTGACCATCAGGATGCGCCCGTCGTCGGCCACGATGTCCTCGGTACCGTTGCCGTGGTGCACGTCGAAGTCCACGATGGCCACGCGCTTGAGGCCATGGCGCTCCACCGCGTACTTGGCCGCCAGCGCCACATTGTTGATGAAACAGAAACCCATGGCCTTGTCGCGGCAGGCGTGGTGGCCGGGGGGGCGGATGGCGCAGAAGGCGTTCTCCAGTTCACCGGCCACAACGGCATCGGTGGCCGCCATCGCGGCCCCGGCGCCGCGCAAGATGGCGTTCCAGGAATTCACGTTCATGGAGGTGTCCTGATCGACGTGGGCATAACTCGGCCCCCCCGCCTCCACTTCCTCATGCAAGGAGGCGCTGAGGCCACGCAGCGCCGCGATGTGCATGCGTCCGTGGGCCAGCTCCATCTCCTCGACCGAGGCCAGCGGCGCCTCGATGCGCGTGAGCGCAAAGTCCAGGCCGGTCACCAGCAGGCGGTCCTCGATGGCGTCGAGCCGCTCGGGGCACTCGGGGTGGCCTGCCCCCATCTCGTGCTTGCGGCAGTCACGGTGAGTGAAGTATCCGGTCTTGCTCATGACAGCGCCCGTCTCCTGGGAAATTCAGTTATGGTCATGCCATGGATGCACAACCCAAACTCAAATTATTGCTGGATCAGCTTAACACGGTGATCGTGGGTAAAACAGCCCAGGTGCAGGATGGTGTGGCCTGTCTGCTGGCCGGTGGCCACCTGCTGATCGAGGACGCCCCCGGTGTGGGCAAGACCACGCTGGCCCATGCGCTGGCACGCAGCTTCGGCCTGCAGTTCTCGCGTGTGCAGTTCACCGCCGACCTGATGCCCAGCGACCTGTCGGGGGTGTCCATCTACGACCGCAACCAGAACGCCTTCGTCTTCCACCCCGGCCCCATCTTCGCGCAGGTGCTGCTGGCCGACGAGATCAACCGCGCCAGCCCCAAGGCCCAGAGCGCCCTGCTCGAAGCCATGGAGGAGAAGCAGGTCAGCATCGAGGGCGAGACACGCCCCCTGCCCGTGCCCTTCTTTGTCATCGCCACGCAGAACCCGCAGGAACAGCTGGGCACGCACCCGCTGCCCGAGTCGCAGCTGGACCGCTTCCTCATGCGCATCTCGCTGGGTTACCCGGACCGCGCGTCCGAACGCGCGCTGCTCTCCGGCAGCGACCGGCGGGAGATGGTGGACCGCCTGCCCGGCCTCCTGAGCTCTGAAGAACTGAAAGCCCTGCAGCAGCAGGTGCAGGCCGTGCACGCCGCCGCGCCACTGCTGGACTACCTGCAGGACCTGATCGCCGCCACCCGCAACGGCCGCTGGTTCGTGCAGGGCCTCTCGCCCCGCGCCGGCCTGGCCGTGCTGCGCGCGGCCAAGGCCCAGGCCCTGCTCAGCGGACGCGATTACGTGGCCCCGGACGACCTGCAGTCCATCCTGCCGCAGACCACGGCGCATCGCCTGGTGCCTGTGGCCAGCGCTGGCCGCAGCCCGCTTGAGCAGGTGCGCGCCATGCTGGAAGCCGTGCCCCTGCCCTGAGCGTGCCCGCTGTGACAGACACCGTGCAGCCCCTGCCCAACCCCGTGCTGCGGCCGCTGGCGCATGTACGCGGGCGCTGGCAACGCTGGTGGCAGGCGCGCCTGCCCCGCAGCGACACACTCACGCTGACGCAGCGCAACGTCTACATCTTGCCCACGCGCGCCGGCTTCATGCTGGCCGGCACCCTGCTGGTGCTGCTGGTGGCCTCCATCAACTACCAGCTCAACCTGGGCTACCTGCTGACCTTCCTGCTGGGCGGCTGCGCCGTGGTCAGCATGCATATCTCACACGGCACGCTGCGCGGCCTCACGCTGGTGCTGCACCCCGTCGAGGCGCATCACGCCGATGCACCCAGCAAGCTGCGCATCAGCCTGCACAACAGCCGCACGACACCGCGCTACGGCATCGGCCTGCGCATCTACGGGGAGGACCCGCACGCGCCCTGGGTCTGGTGCGACGTGCCCGGCCAGGGCAGCACCGACACCGAAATCTTCTGGCCCGGCCTGGCGCGCGGCCGGCACGCCGTGCCCATGCTCACGGCCGAGACGCGTTTCCCCCTGGGCATCTTCCGCGTCTGGACGCTCTGGCGCCCGGCCGCCAGCGTGCTGGTCTACCCGCTGGCCGAGGCCGCGCCGCCCGCGCTGCCCGAAGGCCAGGCCCACAGCAGCGGCGGCAGCGCCGCACGCCACGTGGCCAGCAGCGAGTTCGATGGCGTACGCCCCTACCGCCGCGGCGACCCGCTGAAGAGCATCGTCTGGAAAAAGGCCGCCAAGACCGACGAGCTGGTCAGCCGCGACAGCCTGCAGGCCCAGCACTTCCAGCTCTGGCTCGATCTCGCCGAGGCCCAGGGTGCCTCGCTGGAGCAGCGCCTCTCACGCCTGTGCGCCTGGGTCTTGCTGTCAGAGGCGCAGGAACTGGATTACGGCTTGCGCTTGCCCGGGGTCGAGTTGCCACCCGAGCAGGGGGAGATGCACAAGCGGAAGTGTCTGGAAGCACTGGCTTTGTACTGACGTTGCTGCTCTGCGATAGGGCCTGACAGGCAAGGCATTGCCGGGATGGGCGCCCGGCAATGCCTCGTTTGCAACACCAAAAAAAAGTAAAACGGCACGCATTAGCATGGAGCCATGCCGAACCGCCCCGTTCAAAGCAAAGCCAGACTCCTGACCCCCGCCCTCCTCGGCTGGATCACCGGCCTGGCCCTGCAACTGCAGCAAAGCGAACTCTGGCCCGCCACCCACTACGGCCTGCTGATCGCCGCCGCGTTTGCACTGGTCCTCGCCATCGGCAGATGGCATCACGTGGTGACCAGGCTGTTCGGCATCTTCATCGCAGCGGCCCTGCTGGCCCACGCCAGCACCGGCCTGCGTGCGCTGCACTTCCAGCAGCAGGCCCTGGACCCGGCGCTGGAAGGCAAAGACATCCACATCACCGGCCGCATCAGCGCCATGCCGCAGTTCGGCGAGAACAGCACGCGCTTTCGTTTCAAGGTGGAAGAAGCCACGCAGAACGGGCAGGCGGTGCGACTGCCGCCGCAGCTGTACCTCAGCTGGTACGGCGGCTTTCGCAACGAGGACGGCGCCCTGCTGGAGCCCTTGCAGCTGGCCCCGGTACTGCAGGCCGGCGAACGCTGGTCGTTCACGGTGCGATTGCGCGCACCGCATGGGGCGCGCAACCCGCACGGCTTCGACTTCGAACTCTGGCTTTGGGAACAGGGCCTGCAGGCCACCGGTTATGTCCGCACCAGTCCGCGGGACCCGCCGCCGCATCTGCGGGGACAGAGCTGGCAGCACCCCGTCGAATGGGCGCGCCAGCAGGTGCGCGATGCGATCCAGCAGCGCGCGCCCATCGTCACCGGCAGCCCGGAAGAAGAGCAGCAGTCCCGTGCCATGGGTATCGTCGCTGCCCTGGTGACGGGCGACCAGCAGGCCATCGCGCGCAGCGACTGGGATGTGTTCCGTGCCACCGGCGTGGCCCATCTGATGAGCATCTCGGGCCTGCACATCACGCTGTTTGCGTGGCTGGCGGCGGTGCTGCTGCGCGGACTCTGGAGCGGCTCGCCGCGCCTGTGCCTGGCCTTCCCCGCGCAGCATGCCGGCCTGCTCGGCGGTCTGCTGCTGGCCGCCGCCTATGCGCTGTTCAGCGGCTGGGGCGTGCCGGCACAACGCACCATCCTGATGCTGGGCACGGTGACACTGCTGCGTCTTTCGGCTCGTCGCTGGCCCTGGCCGCAGCTCTGGCTGTTGACCGCGGTCGTGGTGCTGGTCGCCGACCCCTGGGCCTTGCTGCAAGCCGGCTTCTGGCTGAGTTTCGTCGCCGTGGGTGTGCTGTTTGCAGGTGCCGGCCACGAGACGCTGGATGCACCGCGCACACTGAAGCAGCGTGCCTGGGGCCTGCTGCGCGAACAGGGGCTGATCACGCTGGCGCTGGCGCCGTTGACCCTGCTGCTGTTTGGCCAGGTCTCGCTGGTGGGCCTGCTGGCCAATACGCTGGCCATCCCCTGGGTCACGCTGCTGGTGACGCCGCTGTCGATGCTGGGTCTGCTGTGGGCGCCGCTGTGGGACGTCGCGGCGCAGGCTGTATCGTGGCTGGGCTGGGTGCTGAGCGGCCTGGCGGCGCTGCCGCTGGCGACGCTCTCGGTGGCCCAGGCACCGTTGTGGGCCGGCATGGCTGGCGTCCTGGGCGGCCTGGTGCTGGTGCTGCGCCTGCCCTGGACCCTGCGCCTGGCCGGCCTGCCGCTGCTGCTGCCCGTGCTGCTGTGGCAGCCGCCACGCCCGGCGCCGGGACAGTTCGAGCTGCTGGCGGCCGATATCGGCCAGGGCAATGCCGTGCTGGTGCGCACCGCCACGCACGCCCTGCTCTACGACACAGGGCCGCGCCACGCCAACGACAGCGACGCCGGCCAGCGCGTGCTGGTGCCGCTGCTGCGTGCCCTGGATGTGCGGCTGGACCGCCTGGTGCTGAGCCACCGCGACAGCGACCACACCGGGGGCGCCGCAGCGGTGCTGACGACACAGCCGGGGGCGGACTTGCTGAGCTCGCTGGAAGAAGCCCACGAGCTGCACACCCTGCGCCAGAGCCAGCGCTGCGTAGCCGGCCAGAGTTGGGACTGGGATGGTGTGCGTTTTGAAGTCCTGCACCCGCAGGCCGAGGACTACGGCAAGGCCAGGCGCAGCAATGCCCTGTCCTGTGTGCTACGCATCGGCAATGGCACTCAGACCGTGCTGCTGGCGGGGGACATCGAAAAGGCCCAGGAGGCCCGGCTGCTGGCGGATGGCGCCGAGCTGCGCGCCGACTGGCTGCTGGTGCCGCACCACGGCAGCAAGACCTCCAGCACGGCTGCGTTTCTGGACGCGGTGGCTCCGCAGACGGCCCTGGTGCAGTCCGGCTACCGCAACCGCTTCGGCCACCCGGCCACCGAGGTGGTGGCACGTTATGCACAGCGCGGCGTGCAGCTGCTCACCTCAGCCCAATGCGGCGCGGCCCATTGGCAGTCGGAGCAGCCCCTGACGACGCGCTGCGAACGGCAGGCGCAGGCGCGTTACTGGCAGCACCGCCCGGCGGCATTGCCCTGAAACAGCAGGGGCTTGCGACAACGCAAGGCCAGCGCGTATTTTCTGCGGATAATGGCCAGGACAGGAGTTAGCATGGGCATGCAGGTGACGGACATAGACCGCGAACTCGATCAGGCCAGATCGGAAGGGCCGGTGCGCGACATCGTCATTCCCCCCTGCCCCGAGCTGCTCACCGCGCTGCAGCTGGAAATGCGCCAGGTCGACCCCGATCCGGCCGAGGTCACACGCATCGCCGGCAGTGACGTGGCCATGGCCGCGGCCCTGATGCGCATGGCCAACAGCCCGCTCTATTCCCGCGCCCGCCCCGCCAACACCGTGGCCGAAGCCGTGACCATGCTGGGTCTGAGCCAGACGGCCTCCATCCTGACCGGTTTCCTGGCGCGCAGCACCATCCGTGTCAACTCACCGCTGGTCGAACACTTCTGGGAAACCTCGACCCGCCGCTCGCTGGCCATGGCCTACATTGCCCGCCAACTCTACGGTGTGGACGCCGAGGTGGCGCAGACCTGCGGCCTGTTCATGCACGTGGGCATCCCCATCCTGCTGCAAGGCGTGCGCGGCTACGCCGGGACGCTGGCCGAAGCCATGGCGCGGCAGGACCGCAGTTTCACCGAGACCGAAAACGCCGTGCACCGCACCGACCACGCTGTGGTGGGCGCCATCGTCGCGCGCACCTGGTTCCTGCCACCGGTGATTGCGTTCGCCATCCGCCTGCACCACGATTTCAGCGTGCTGAGGCTGAGCTCGATCCCGGCCGGGGTTCGCAACCTGGTGGCGCTGGCCGCCGTGGCCGAGCATCTGGTGGCCGATTTCGAAGGGGTCCAGCAGCAACGCGAGTGGGAGCGCTTCGGGCCGGCCTGTCTCAGTTATCTGCAGATCGGCGAATCCGAGGTCGATCTCTGGGTCGACACGCTGCACCCGGTATTCGAGGCCGTGGTGCTGGCCTGAGCATCGGCCGACGACTGGGCCTTCGAGCGCGCCGCCGCCACGGCCTGACCGAGTTCGATCACGGCCAGCGCGTAATAGCTGCTCCAGTTGTAGCGTGTGATGACGTAGAAGTTTTCCGTCCCCGCCACGTAACTGGGCGAATAATCGCCGTTCTGCAATTCCACCAGGGCCAGCGGCCCCGCATGCTGGCGACCGCTGGCACCCAGCATGATGCCCTTGGCCTTGAACTGCTCGACCGGGAAGGTCGGTTTGATATCGGGGGCCAGCAGGGTCGGCATGTCCAGGCGCTCGTAGTCGAAGTCCACCGGGTAGTGGGTGGGCATGCCGGGTTGCCAGCGGTGTGCCTTGAAATAACTGGCCACCGAACCGATGGCATCGGCCGCGCTGTCGACCAGGTCGACACGGCCGTCGCCATCGAAATCGACAGCGTAGGCGGCCCAGCTCGAGGGCATGAACTGCGGGATGCCCATGGCGCCCGCGTAACTGCCACGTGCCTTGAAAGGATCGGCGCCGGCCTGCTGGCTCAGCAGGAGGAAGGCGCCCAGTTCGGCACGGAAAAAGGCCGTGCGCAGGGCCGCGCGGGGGTGCTCGGCGGGGAAGTCGAAGGCCAGCGTGGCCAGGGCGTCCAGCACGCGGTAACGGCCGAGGTGTCGCCCATAGTAGGTCTCCACGCCGATGATGCCGATGATGATCTCGGCCGGCACACCATAGGTGCTGCTCGCGCGTTCCAGCAGTTCGCCATGGGTCTGCCAGTAGGCGACACCCGTCTGGATTCGCTCGGGTTCCAGAAAGCGGCTGCGGTACTGCTGCCAGTTCCTCGGCAGGGTGACGGGCGGCGGTGTGATCAGTTTCACCACCTGCGGCACGTGGCGCGCCTTGCCCACAGTGCGACGGACCCATTGGCGATCCAGGCCGTGGCGCTCGGCGATCTCGTCCGCCAGCGCCATGGCCTCGGGCCGGCTGGCATACGACGGACCGCTGCCCTCGATCAGGGCAGGCACCGTGCTCTGCACCCGTTTGAGGCGGGGCTTCTGGCTCGCCGAGGCCTGCGCCGGCAAGGCGCAGGTCAGCAGGAACAGCAGGGCTGTCAGCAGCGGGAGAGAAGTGAAACGTCGATTGCTCACGTGGGCCAGCTCAGTTCTTTCAGTTCGCGTCGCAAGGCCGCCAGGTCGCCCGCTGCGCTGCGCCCATCGCGCGACGCATACCGCAGCTGCTCGTAGCGCTGCAACCAAGCCTGGATGGCCTGCACCCGATTGTCCTTGGGATCGTGGGTTTGCGCCAGCCGCTGCGCCATCTCGCGTGGCGTCACCGCCGCACCCAGGGGCAGGCCGGTCTGCAGCAGCCGGCTGCGCACGCGCTCATACAGGCGCTGCCAAGGGTCCTGGCGCCGGCGCTCCCAGCGTGTCCAAGCCGCCCCGGCCAGGCTGGCCGTGACCAGGAGACCCAGCAGCAGGTAACCCAGGTCCTCCCAGCTAGGCGCCTCGAAACCCAGTGCGCGCAGGAGATTGAGCTGCCGGCTCTGCGTGTAGTTCAGCACCCGCTGATTCCAGGCGTTGTTGACAGCCTCCCACACGGCCCGCACGCTCTGCATCAGGTTCGGGCTGACCACCGTGCCCACCGCCGTGGCAATGGCCCCGCGGGGTGCCGCCAGCCGCTGCAGGGAACCGATACGTCCGGGCGAAACCGCCGCCGTCGGGTCCACCCGCAGCCAGCCCCGGTCAGCCAGCCAGACTTCGGTCCAGGCGTGGGCGTCACTCTGCCGCACCACCCAGAAGTCGTCGACGGAATTCCGCTCGCCCCCCTGGTAGCCGGTGACGATGCGCGCCGGAATGCCCGCCGCGCGCATCACCATGACAAAGGCCGAGGCCATGTGCTCGCAAAAACCCAGCTTGCGGTCGAACCAGAATTCGTCGGCCGTGTGCTGGCCATACTCGCCGGGCTCCAGCGTGTAGGTGTAGCCCCCGGTGCGCAGATGGTTAAGCACCCGGTCGATCAGCGCCGCCGGATCGTTGCCGGTTTCACGGCTCAGGTCCATCGCCCATTGCATGGTGCGCGGGTTGAAACCGCGGGGCAGCGCCGTGTAGTCCTGCAGGCTGGCCAGCATGCGCTGCGGGCCGTGGCGGAATTCGGTGTGGCTTTGCGCCTTGTAGCGCAGGAGGTCGTTGACGGGGCCACTGGCACGCCACTGCAAGTCCTCGCTCATGCGCGCCACCATGTCGCCCGGCAGCTCGGGCGCAGTGGCGGTGGCATCGAGCATCAGCAGCCAGGGGCGGTTGTGCGGCTCCAGCGTGAGCTCGTAGCGCAGCGGCTCACCGCGCACCTGCAACTCGGCACGCGGCTGCATGGACGGCGGAAAGGTGGCCTGCAGGGGCGACCATTCACGCCCGTCGAAGGTGGAGAGCACCGGCCCGCGGAAGTACAGCGTGCCCTGCGGCGGCTGCGGGCTGCCGGCTTCGAAGCGCAGGCGCAGGGCCACGCTGTCGTCCAGTGCCAGGCTGGCGATGTTGCCCACCTGCATGCGTTGCGACAGGCCGCTGCGCCCGCTCAGGGCGTCGCCCGGTGTACCCCACAGCGGCGCCAGGCGCGGAAACAGCAGGAACAGCAGCACCATGATGGGCGCACCCAGCAGCGTCATGCGCGTGGCCATGCGCGCCGACTGCCACAGCGAGGGCCGGCCTGCCGGCATGTGGCTGTTGACCAGCGCAGTGAGCAGGCCCATGAGGCCAAGCAGCATGGCCGCTGCCGTCGGCAGCGACTGCGAGTAGAAGAAATTCGTCAGCATCGTGAAGAAGCCGAGGAAAAAGACCACGAAGGCGTCGCGCCGCGCGCGCAGCTCCAGTGTCTTGAGCGCCAGCAGCACCACGATGAGCGTCACGCCAGCGTCGCGGCCCAGCAAGGTGCGGTGCGTGAGCCAGGTCGCGCCTACCGTGAGCACCAGGGCTGCCAGTAGCCACCAGCGCCCCGGCAGCGGACGCAGCGTGAAGGCCAGCCAGCCGCGCCAGGCCAGCATGATCGCGGCCATGGCGCTGCACCACCAGGGCAGGTGGGCAGCGTGCGGCAACAGCACCCAGGCGATCACGGCCAGCAGGAACAGGGTGTCGCGGCTGTCGCGCGGAAGGTTGGCAAACGGGTTCGTCATGCGGGCAATTGATGTGGTCGGCAGACCCGTCGCCAACAATAACCGACAATGACGCGCTTTGCTTTCATCCCCCTGGAGTCCCCATGAGCATCAACGACAAACTCAAGCAGCTCGGCATCACCCTGCCCCCGGTGGCCACGCCGGCTGCCGCCTATGTTCCCTATGTGCAGACCGGCAAGCTGGTCTTCCTCAGCGGCCACATCGCCAAGAAAGACGGCAAACCCTGGGCCGGCCAGTTTGGCAAGACCATTACGACCGAAGAGGGCAAGGCCGCCGCGCGCGCCGTGGCCATCGACCTCATGGGCACGCTGCAGGCGGCCGTGGGAGATCTGCAGCGCGTCAAGCGCATTGTCAAGCTCATGTCCCTGGTCAACTCGACGCCGGACTACACCGAGCAGCATCTGGTGACCAATGGCGCCAGCGAACTGCTGGGCCAGGTCTTCGGCGAGCAAGGCGCGCACGCGCGCAGCGCCTTTGGCGTGGCACAGATTCCGATGGGCGCCTGTGTGGAGATCGAGCTGATCGCCGAGGTGGACTGAAAACACCAGGGGCCTGTTGCGCAGGCCCCCGGGTGAAGACGCTCCGACGACGGTCAGAAGGTTTCCCAGTCCTCGTCGCTGCCCGCCTTGGCGGGGGCGGCAGAGGCTGCCGGTCGGGCAGGCGGCAAGGCAGCCGATGCCTTGGCGGGTGCCAGGCGGGCTGGTCTTGCCCGGGGTGCCGCGGGCGCAGGGCGCGACAGGGCAGCGGGCGGGCGCGCGCTCATGTTCTGCGCGGGACGCTGCGGCGCCATCGTCGCATGGCCTGCCAGCTTGAAGACCGCCACGGCCTGGGCCAGCTGGTCGGCCTGTTCGCGCAGGCTTTGCGCGGCGGCGGCGCTCTGCTCCACCAGGGCTGCGTTCTGCTGGGTCATCTGGTCGAGGTTGGCGATCGAGGTGTTGACCTGGGCGATGCCGGTGCTCTGCTCGCCGGCGGCAGCGGTGATTTCGCTGATCACGTCGGCCACACGACGCACCGACTGCACGATCTCGTTCATGGTGTCGCCGGCCTGGCCGACCAGCCGGGCACCCGAGTCCACCTTCTGTACCGAGGTGTTGATCAGCGCCTTGATCTCCTTGGCCGCTTCGGCGCTGCGCCCGGCCAGCGAGCGTACCTCGCCGGCCACCACGGCAAAACCCCGGCCCTGTTCGCCGGCCCGTGCGGCTTCCACCGCGGCGTTGAGCGCCAGGATGTTGGTCTGGAAGGCGATGCCGTCGATCACGCCGATGATGTCGGAAATCTTCTTGCTGCTGGCATTGATCTCGCCCATGGTGGCGACCACCTCCTGCACCACGGCGCCGCCCTTTTGCGCGACGGTGGAGGCGCTGGAAGCCAGCTGCGACGCCTGGCGCGCGTTGTCGGCGCTGTGGGAGACCGTGCTGGTGAGTTCCTCCATGGCCGAGGCCGTGGACTGCAGGTTGCTGGAGGTCTGCTCGGTGCGCACCGACAGGTCCTGGTTGCCGGTGGCGATCTCGGCACTGGCGGTGGCGATGCTGTCCGTGCTCTGACGCACCTGCTGCACCATCTGCGCCAGCGACTCGTTCATGCGCGCCAGGGATTTCATGAGGTCGCCGAATTCGTCGCCGCGCGATGTGTCAATGCGTGCGCTCAGGTCACCCTGGGCGATACGCGAGGCCAGTTCGTTGGCCTCGCGCAGGGGTTCGCGGATGGATCGGATCAGCAGCATCGCCCCGCCCAGGATGGCCGCCAGGATGACGGCGACGGCGACGCCAGCGATCTTGATGGTGAGGCCGCGGGCCAGGGCGACCTCTTGCGCATAGCTTTTCTCGGCGCGCTCTTCCAGCGCCACCAGTTCGTGCAGCGTGGCCACGTAGGCGTTGACCGCGGGCGTGTACTGTTCGTTCACGATCTTCTGGGCGCCTTCGCTGTCGCCGCTGGCCTTGGCATTCTGGGCTAGGTTGCGCACATCGATCATGGACTTGCGGTGGCTGGCGATCTTGGCCATCTGCGCCTTTTCCTCGGCGCTCAATTCCATGGCCTCGATCGATTGCTGCACCTTCGAAATGCGGGCCGTGGTGGCCTTGATGTCCTCGCCCATGCGGCTTTCGACACCGGGGTCGAAAGTCAGGATCATGGCCACCGTCCGCGCCGCGTTGGCCTCGGTCAGGCCGGCCCAGCTGCTCGCCAGGTTGACCCGGCTGTTGAGCGCACGCAGGGTGGTTTCGCTTTCCGCCTGCAGACGGGCCGAGCGCAGGGCGGCGAACGCGATCAGGACCGTCAGGGAGATGATGATGACCGCAACCGCCAGCCAGAGCTTGGTCGCCACATGCATGTTTCTGAAGTTCATCGCTATATCCTGATGGATGGTCGAAACATTCTAGTGCCGCGGCACCTGTCCGCTCACAGACCGGGCAGGCGTGAAATCAGCTGTGTTTCGACCTTGCGCAGTTGCGCCGCGCTGACGAGGGCCGGGGCAATTTCCGCCAGGGGCTGCAGCACAAAAGCACGTTCCAGCATGCGGGGGTGCGGCAAGGTCAGGACCGGATCATTGAGCACGAGTTCACCGTAGAGCAGTATGTCCAGGTCCAGCGTACGGGGGGCATTGCGCCAGGGACGCTCGCGGCCAGCGGCCTGTTCCAGGCCTTGCAGCCCGGCCAGCAATTCATGGGGGCCCAGCGCCGTTTGCAACTCGGCCACGGCGTTGAGGTAGTCCGGCCCTGAAGATTCGATCGGCGCGCTGCGATACAAGGAAGAGCTGCGAAGCAGCTGTGTGTGCGGCAGCTCTCCCAGCGCCTGCAGGGCCTGGCGCAACGCCGACTGCGCATCCCCCAGGTTCGCCCCCAGGGCGACGTAAGCCCTCACCGGGGTGCCATGGGATGTGTTCACACTGCCGTGTCCGGCGCGCCGTCACCGGATTTCTTGGCGCCGGAGCGGCGGCGACGGCGGCGCTTCTTGGGCGCAGCGTCATCGTCGGCCGGGGCATCCGGTTCCGCGGCGCGCGGCGCGGCGGGGCGTTCAGACGCCGTGCGCGGCTGCGGGCGCGGGGACTGCGCGCGTTGGCGGGCCTGCTCCTCGCGCGCCTGGTCGATCAGGTCCTGGCGCAGGTTGTCGTCGCCCGTGCTGAATTCCTGCCACCAGTCGGCCAGCACCACGTCGATCTCGCCGATGTCAGCGCGCAGGCGCATGAAGTCGAAACCGGCGCGGAAGCGCGGCTGTTCGACCAGGCCAAAGGGCGCGCTGCCCACACGCTTGTCGAAGCGCGGCTGCATCATCCAGATCTCGCGCATATCGGCGGCCAGCTTGCCGCGGCCCGAGACGTCGCCGATACGGGCGTTGAAGACGTCGTCGATGGCATCCTGCAGCGCCGGGTGGGCGTGCTGGCGCTGCTTGATGCGCTCGGCCCAGCCTTCGCGCACGTCGGACCACAACACACAGGCCAGCAGGAAACTCGGCGCCACCGGCTTACCCTCGCCCACGCGGCGGTCGGTGTCTTCCAGGGCCGCCTTGACAAAAGGCTCATCGGCACGCTCGACCACCAGATCCAGCAGGGGATAGATGCCACGCGCCAGGCCCAGGAACTTGAGCTGCTCGATGGTCGCCAGCGCGTGGCCGGTCTGCAACAACTTGAGCATCTCGTCGAACAGGCGACTCTGCGGCACGTCAGCCAGCAGCGCCTTCATTTCCTTTAGCGGCTTGGCGGTCTTGGGTTCAAATTTGAAACCCACCGCGCTGAGCTTGGCGGCAAAACGTATCGCGCGGATGATGCGCACCGGGTCTTCGCGGTAACGCGTGGCCGGATCGCCGATCATGCGCAGCACACGCTTTTTCGCGTCCTGGATGCCGCCGTGGTAGTCGACCACCACCTGTGTCTCGGGGTCGTAGTACATGGCGTTGATGGTGAAGTCGCGCCGCGCGGCGTCCTCGTCCTGCGGGCCCCAGACGTTGTCCCGCAGCACACGGCCACTCGAATCCACGGCATGTTTCATGCCGGCCAGTTCACTCTTGCTGGTGCGTTCGTTGCCGGCCACCTGCTCGGCCGCCGCGTTGTCCATGTGAGCGCGGAAGGTGGAGACCTCGATCACCTCATGCTCGCGCCCGCGGCCATAGACCACGTGCACGATACGGAAGCGCCGCCCGATGATGAAGGCACGGCGGAACAGGCTCTTGACCTGCTCGGGCGTGGCATCGGTCGCCACGTCAAAATCCTTGGGGCTCAGGCCCAGCAGCAGGTCGCGCACGGCACCGCCCACGATATAGGCCTCGTAACCGGCATCCTGCAGGGTCTGGACCACGTCCAGGGCGCGCTTGTCGACGAGTGCCGGATCGATGCCGTGTTCAGCCGCGCTGAATTCGCGCCGTTTGCCGAAAGCGGGCTGGGAAGGGCTGGTCTTGCCCAGCAGCCGGTTGATGATTTTCTTGATCATGTGGTGTTTCTTGCGGGACAGCCTTTCAGGCCTGTCCTCTACGGACTAAAAGAGTTCCAGGATGCGCCAGCCGCGCTCCAGAGCCAGGGCGCGCAGGCGGTCGTCGGGGTTGGTGGCCACCGGATAGTCAGCATTGTCCATCAGCGGCAGGTCGTTGATCGAATCCGAGTAGAAAGTCACCTCGGCCGCCTGGCGCTGCAGGCCCCGGGCCGCCAGCCACTCGCCAAAACGCCGCACCTTGCCTTCGCGGAACGACGGCGTGCCCTGGATATCTCCGGTGATCCAGCCGCTGGCATCGCGCTCGAGTTCCACCGCGATCAGCTGCTGCACGCCAAACAGCTCGGCGATCGGCTTCGTGACGAACTCGTTGGTGGCCGTGATGATCAGCACCTCGTCACCCGCCGCCTGGTGCCGGCGCACCAGCTCCAGCGCCTGCGGCCGGATCGCCGGCGCGATGACCTCCGCCATGAAACGCTCACGCGCCGCCAGCGCCACCTCGGGGCCCTTCAGGCGGGCCGCCTCGGTGGCAAAGCGCACATAGTCGTGCACATCCAGCGTGCCGGCCTGGTAATGGGCGTAGAACTCGTCGTTGCGCCGCGCGAACTCGACCGGGTCGGTCCAGCCGATGGTGGTGGTGAAGGTGCCCCAGGAGTAATCGGAGTCGATCGGCAGCAGGGTGTGGTCCAGGTCGAACAGGGCCAGCTTGGTCTTGTGGGTCATATCTCTTGAAGCATCGCCTTGATCAGCGGGATCGTGATGGCGCGCTGCGTCTGCAGGGCGTAGCCGTCCAGATGGTCGAGCAATTGCATCAGGCTGCCCAGATCGCGGCTGAAGCGCGTGAGCATGAAATCCATGATGTCGTCGCCCAGGAAGATGCCGCGTGCGTCAGCCGCCTGGCGCAGCACGGCACGGCGCTCAGCCTCGCTGAGCACCTGCAGGCCATAGACATGGCCCCAGCCCAGGCGGGTGCGCAGGTCCTCCCTGAGCTTGAGCCCGGCCGGTGCCAGTTCGCCCGCCGCCAGCACCCACTGGTGTCCGGTCTGCGCGTGCACGAACCAGTTGAAGGCCGCATGCTGCTGCACCGCGGTATAGAGCTGCACGTCGTCCAGCAGGATGGCCGCCCAGCGCTCGTCGAAAGGCGGCGGCTCGGGCACCGAGGCGTCGAGCCAGCCCACCGTCGCCCCCTGCTCGCGCAGCGCCTCGCGCACGGCCTTGAGCAGATGGGTCTTGCCGCAACCCGAAGCCCCCCAGAGATAGGTCGGCACCGGCGAGCGCATGGCTGCGCTGGAACCGTCACCCACCCAGAGCCGGAGGTGACGCAGCACCGCTTCATTGGGGCCGGCCATGAAATTGGCCAGGGTCGGGCCGCTGCCCAGCCCGATGTCCAGCGCGATCTGCTTCATGCCGGCACTGCCATCGTCAGCCCAGGTACAGCTTGCTGGCCAGGTAGCCGGCCCGCACACGGCGGATGGCCACCAGCAGCACGGCACTGGCCGGCAAGGCAATCAGCACACCGACAAAACCGAAAACCTGCCCGAAGGCCATCAGCGCAAAAATCACGGCCAGCGGATGCAGGCCGATGCGCTCGCCCACCAGCCGTGGTGTGAGGTAGAAACTCTCGACCAGCTGGCCGACACCGTAGACCCCGGCGACCACCAGCACGCCGTACAGGCCGCCGAACTGCAGCATGCCGGCCAGCAGGGCCAGGATCAGCCCGAGGCCGAAACCCAGGTAGGGTATGAAAAAGGCGAGGCCGGTGAACACCCCCAGCGGCACGGCCAGGTCAAACCCGAAAAGGGCCAGCGCGGCGCTGAAATAGATCGTCAGCGCCCCCATCACCAGCAACTGGCCGCGCAGGTACTGGCCGAGCACGTCATCGGCCTCCGCCATGAAGCTGTCATAGGTCGCCCGCATACGCGGTGGCACCAGCGCAACCACACGCGCCACGAGGCGCTCCCAGTCGTTGAGCAGCAGGAACAAGGCCACGGGAATCAGCACGGCATTGCCGATGATCGCCAGGGCCACACTGCCGCCCAGTTTCAGCGAGGCCATCACCGAGCCGAAGGTCTCCTCGACATTCGCATTGAGGTACTTGACGACAAAGGCCTGGATACTTTTGCCATCCAGCGACACCTTGATGCCGAACTGGGACAGCCAGGGGCTCAGCGCGCTGTTGACCCGGTCGGCCAGCAGGGGCAGTTGCTCGCGTAGCAGGGGCAGTTCCTTGGCGAAGATCGGCACCACCAGCAGCACGATGGACACCAGAATCACGATGAACAGGGTTTCCACGATCAGAACCGCCAACACGCGCGGCATCCGGCCCCGGCCCAGGTGATCGAGCCGGTCCACCACGGGGGTCAGCACATAGGCCAGCACGGACGCCACCACAAACGGCGTGAGCACCGGCGCCAGCAACCACAGGACCAGCATCGCCAGGGCGGCGATCAGGCACCAGGTCAGGGTGCGTTTTTGGGTGGGGGTCAATTGCATGGAGGCAGACTGGGGTGAACCCTTAGAATCTAGCGCTGAATTCTATCGGGCTTGCCTGCTGGCGCCCGTAACAACACATAGCAGCCCGCCGACCGGCCCTACCAGAGCACCCAGCATGATCCATTCCTCCACCTCGCCCCTGAGCTACAAAGACGCCGGCGTCGACATCGATGCCGGTGACGCGCTGGTCGAGCGCATCAAGCCCCTGGCCAAGAAAACCATGCGCGAAGGCGTGCTGGCCGGCATCGGCGGCTTCGGCGCGCTGTTTGAGGTGCCCAAACGCTACAAGGAGCCGGTGCTGGTCTCCGGCACCGATGGCGTGGGCACCAAGCTCAAGCTGGCCTTTGAATGGAATATGCACGACACCGTGGGCATTGACCTGGTGGCCATGAGCGTCAACGACGTGCTGGTGCAGGGCGCCGAACCCCTGTTCTTCCTGGACTACTTCGCCTGCGGCAAGCTGCACGTGGACACGGCAGCCGCCGTGGTCGGCGGCATTGCCAGGGGCTGCGAGCTCTCGGGCTGCGCCCTGATCGGCGGCGAAACCGCCGAGATGCCCGGCATGTACCCCGACGGCGAATACGACCTGGCGGGCTTCTGTGTCGGCGCGGTCGAGAAATCCAAGATCCTGACCGGCCAGAGCGTCCAGCCCGGCGACGTGGTGCTGGGCCTGGCCTCCAGCGGCGTGCACTCCAACGGTTTCTCCCTGGTGCGCAAGTGCATCGAACGCGCCGGCGCCAACACCCCGGCCACGCTGGATGGCAAGCCGTTCAAGCAGGTCGTCATGGAGCCGACCCGTCTGTACGTCAAGAACGTGCTGGCCGCGCTGGCCCAGCATCCGATCAAGGCCCTGGCCCACATCACCGGCGGTGGCCTGCTGGAGAACATCCCGCGCGTGCTGCCCGAGGGCACAGCCGCCCACCTCCGCAAAGGCAGCTGGCCGCAGACCGAGCTGTTCGCCTGGCTGCAGAAGGTTGCGGGTATCGACGACATCGAGATGAACCGCACCTTCAACAACGGCATCGGCATGGTGGTGGTGATCGCCGCCGAAGAAGCCGCCGCCTGCGCCGCCACCC
>LNFM01016355.1_pt1 | contig 28709 bp, 27 predicted proteins | sample 596031 | NCBI WGS metagenome assembly LNFM01 (sample SAMN04254537, study PRJNA301005) | activated carbon metagenome | isolation source: dual media filters at the Ann Arbor, Michigan drinking water treatment plant | place: USA: Ann Arbor
CCAGCTCCATGCGCTGCTCTCGGGCAAGTTCATCTCGGCGCTGCGCACCGTCGCCTCCGAGATGACGATGGAGGAGATGCACGAGCAGCGCGGGATGTATGTCCAGCGCGTCAAGGAGGCCGCAGCCGAGGCGCTCGACCAGAACGGCCTGTTGCTGGAGTCGGTCGCACTCACCGACCTCGACCAGACCGACCTGCAGTACTTCAACCCCTCCAACCGCTTCGACGCCGCCGGCCTGACCCGGATCATCGAGGAGATCGAGGACAAGCGGAAGTTGCGCAACGACATCGAGCAGGACTCGATGATCCGCATCCGCACCCGCAACCTCGAAGCCGAGCGCCAGGCGCTCGACATTGAGCGCGACAGCGAGGCGGCGCGGCTCGAGCAGCAGCGCGAGATCGAGATCAAGCGCGCCGTGCAGCGGGCCGAAATCGCCCGCGAGCGTGCGGCCCGCGACACGGAAGCCGAGCAGGCGCAGATCCTCTCCCGCGAGGAGATCGAGAAGTCGCGCATCTCCAACGAGCGCGCGATCAGCGAGGCGCGCATCGCCTCCGAGCGCGATATCCGCCAGCAGGAGATCGCGCGCACGCAAGCCGTCGAGGAGGCCGAGATCAGCTCGCGCGAGCTGATCGAGAAGGCCCGCATCGCCAATGAACAGGCGATCAGCGCCGCCCGCATCGCCTCGGAGCGCGACATCCGCCAGAAGGAAATCGAGCGTGCGCAGACGCTCGAAGCCGCCGAGATCGCGGCGCGGGAGGCGACCGAGAAGGCGCGCATCCTGCAGGAAACCGCGATCAGCGCCGAGCGCATCATCCGCGAGCAGGAGATCCGCAACCGTGAGATCGAGCGCACCCGCGTGCTCGACCAGGAGGACATCGCGGCGCGCGAGGCGGTCGATACCGCCCGCATCGGCCAGGAGGAGCGCGTCCGCGCGCTCGGCACGCCGCCCGCGAGGCGGTCGAGAAGGCCCGCATCGCGCAGGAGAACGTGCTCACGGCCGAGCGCATCGCCCTGGAACAGCGCAAGCGCCTGCTCGAGATCGAGCAGACCGAGACGATCGAGGCGGCCGAGATCGCGGCGCGCGAGAGCGTCGAGAAGGCACGCATCAGCCAGGAGCGCATCGTCGCCAGCGAGCGCATCCGCCGCGACGAGGAGGTCCGCAATCTCGAAATCGCCCGCAACCAGGCGATCGACACCGCCGAAATCGCCGCCCGCGAGGCGACGGAAGCCGCGCGGATCGCCCAGGAGAAGGTCGTCGCCGCCGAGCGCATCGCAGCGGAACTCGCCACGAAGGAGCTGGAGATCCGCCGCAACGCCGATCTCGACACCGCCGAGCTGAAGCGCCGCGACACCGTCGAGCGCCGGCGCATCGCCACCGAACTCGGTCTCGACGAAGAGCGCATCAACTCGGTGAAGTCCCGCGAGATGCTGCAGATCGCCCAGAAGAAGGCGGTCGAGGTCGCGGAAGAGGACCGCGCCATCGTGCTCGCCGCCAAGCGGGTCGAGCGCACCGACGCCGACAGCGTGCTCCGCCAGGCCGAGATCGCCGCCAAGCAGCAGGTCGAATCCGTCGACATCGTTCGCGAGCAGGCGCTGGAGGCTGCCCGGATCGAGCGCCGGCGCGCGCTGGAGCAGCTCGAGATCGCCCGCACCCAGGCGCTGCAGGAGGCGCAGATCGCCTCCAACGAGGAGGTCGAGCGGGCCCGCATCTCGTCGGATCGCGGGCTCGACGAGGCCCGCGTCGGGCGCCAGCGCGAGCTGCGCAAGCTGGAGATCGCGAGGGAGCGCGACGTCGAGGCCGCCGCCATGGACAAGGCGATCGCGCTCTACACCAAGTCGCTGGAGGAATCCGCCGCCCAGGCCAATGCCGAGAGCGCCCGCGCCAAGGCGGTCGAGGCCGAGGAACAGGTCAAGACGATCCGCGAGAGCGAAGGCGCCAAGCGCCGCAAGACCGTCGAGGTGCTGCTCGCCGAGAAGGCGGCGGAGGAATCCAACATCGCCGCCGCCGCCGACAAGGTCCGCCGGACCGTCGAGGCCGAAGCGCAGAAGCTGCTCTACGAGGCCGAGAACGTGCTCAGCGACGGCGCCCGCTACGGGCTGTTCCGGCGCCGCCTGCTCGACAAGATCGAGGGCATCGTGCGCGAGAGCGTCAAGCCGATGGAGAAGATCGAGGGCATCCGCATCCTGCATGTCGACGGTCTCGCCGGGGGTGGCGGCTCGGGCGGGGCCGGGGGCGCGGCGCGCTCGCCGACCGACGAGGTGATCGAGTCGGCGCTGCGCTACCGCGTGCAGGCGCCGATGATCGACCAGGTGCTGAAGGAGATCGGCATCGAAGGCGGCAATCTCGCCAAGATGGGCGGGCTGATGCGCGAAGCCTCCGACATGCAGCGCGTCGCCAAGGAGGCCCAACCAGCCAAGCCGAAAGGCAGTGGCGATGCGAAGGCCGGTGGCGAGGGCCCTGCCCCCGAAGCCGGCCCCGGCAAGACCTCCTGAGGCTTAAAGCTCATGGCCCGCGTCTACGTCTCCAGCGTCATCTCCGCCCCCGCCGCCAAGGTCTGGGCCCGCGTGCGCGATTTCAACGGCCTGCCGAACTGGCATCCGCGCATCGCCGAAAGCCGCATCGAAAACGGCGAGCCCGCCGACAAGGTCGGCTGCATCCGCGCCTTCTCGCTGCGCAGCGGCGATCGCCTGCGCGAGCAGCTGCTCGGCCTCTCCGACTACGACATGTTCTGCACCTATTCGATCCTGGATTCGCCGATGCCGCTGACGAATTACGTCGCAACGCTGCGGCTCACGCCGATCACCGACCAGGAGCGCACCTTCATCGAATGGTCGGCCGATTTCGACTGTGCGCCGGAGCGCGAAGCGGAGCTGGTCGAGGGCATCGGCACCAATGTCTTCCAGGGCGGGTTCGACGCCCTCAAGCGCGCATTCGGGGGATGAGGCATGCCTCACGTCGTCCGCAGCACGATCATCGACGCGCCGGTCGACCTGCTCTGGTCGGTGCTGCGCGACTTCAATGGCCATGACCGCTGGCACCCGATCGTCGCAAGGAGCGAGATCGAGCGCGGCCACCCGTCCGACCGGATCGGCTGCATCAGGCGCTTCTGGCTGCAGGACGGCAGCGAGCTGCGCGAGCAACTCCTCACGCTGTCGGACCTCGAAATGACCTTCAGCTACTGCCTGCTGGATACGCCGATCCCGCTCTTCAACTACGTCGCCCATGTCCGGCTGCTGCCGGTGACCGATGGCAACCGCGCCTTCTGGCACTGGGAGAGCCGGTTCACCACGCCCCGCGGCCGCGAGGCGGAGCTCGCCCGCATCGTCGGCGACGAGGTCTACACCAACGGCATCGAGGCGGTGCGCCGCCTGCCCGAACTGGCACGGGAGGCAGTCTGATATGCTCGCTGTGAGAAGCTGCGCAACCCTGTCTGAGGCCGCCGGCATCCTGTCCGGCGACCGGCAGGCGGTGCTGATCGGCGGCGGCACGCTGGTAATGCGCGACGTCAATGAGGGCCGGCTGACCGAGGGCACGCTGCTGCGCGTCACCGACCCGGCCTTCCGGCGGATCGAGGCCCATGGTGCCCGCATCGAGCTCGGCGGCGGGGTCACGATGGGCCAGATCCTGGCCAGCCGCGATCTCGCCTTTCTCCACGCGCCGGCCCGTGCGATCGGCGGCCCGGCCGTGCGCAACATGGCAAGCGTGGGTGGCAATCTCTTTGCGCCCGCTCCTTACGGCGATTTCACTGTGGCGCTGCTCGCGCTCGATGCGCAGGTGGTGGTGCAGTCCGGCTTCGGCAGCGGGCGGGCGACGCCGCTGGAGGAGTTCCTGGCGGCCCGCGAGCGCATGGGGCCGGCGCTGGTCAGCGCGATCCAGTTCCCGCGGCCGGCCAATCCGGCTGATTTCCACTTCCGCAAGATCAGCCGGGTGAAGCCCAAGGGTCTTTCGGTGCTGTCGATCGCCGTGCATCTGCCGCTGGCCGGCGGGCGCGTCAGCCAGGCGCGGGTGGCCTATGGCGCAATGGCACCGACGCCGATCCGCGCGCGCGGCGTCGAGCGGGCGCTGGAGGGCAAGGCACTCGATGCCGCAGCTATCGCCGCCGCAAAGCAGGCCGCGCTCGAAGGCTGCCGTCCCGCGACCGATGCGATCGCCAGCGAGTGGTATCGACGCGAGGTGCTGCCCGTCCATCTCGGCCGGCTGCTCGCCGGCGAGCCCCGCTGAGGAGCGCGCGATGGCCAAGATCCCCGTCCAGTTCCGCCTCAACGGCACCGACCGCGCCGCCTTCGTCGATGCGCCGGAGACGCTGCTCAACACGCTGCGCCGGAGCCTGGGCGACTTCGCCCCGAAATATGGCTGCGGCCAGGGAGCCTGCGGCGTCTGCACCGTGCTGATCGATGGCGAGCCGCATCTCTCCTGCCTGACGCTTTCGGTCGCCTGCGAGGGCCGGCAGGTCGAAACCGCATCGGGCATGGCGAACGGACCCGAGCTGCACCCGCTGCAGGCGCAGTTCATGGAGCATTTCGCCGCCCAGTGCGGGTTCTGCACACCGGGCATGCTGACGGCGGCGCGAGCCCTGCTCGACACAAACCCCAACCCCACCCGCGACGAGGTCATCGAAGCCATCAGCGGCAATATCTGCCGCTGCACCGGCTACGAGCCGATCGTCGCCGCGATCCTCGCCGCAGCCGGTTCGCCCGGCCTGCGCCGCGCCTGAGGGAGTCCGACATGCTGGAAATGCGCAAGGACCTCTTCGCCGACGAGCGCGACGACAATCTCAACGTCATCGGCAAGGGCGTCCAGCGTCAGGACATGCCCGGCCATGTCACCGGGCTGACGCGCTATTTCGACGATCATGGCTTCGACGGCCTGCTGCATCTCAAGGTCGTGCGCAGCCTCCATGCCAGCGCCCGCATCCGCTCGATCGACGTCTCGGCTGCAGCACGCGCACCCGGCGTCAAGCGCGTGCTGCGCGCGGCTGACGTGCCGGTGAACAAGAACACGCTGCTGAGCCTGATCGGCTTCGGCAAGGACGACGAGCCCTCGCTGGCGGTCGACAAGGTGCACTATGTCGGCGAGCCCATCGTCGCGATCATCGCCGAGAGCGAGGCGCAGGCGCTGGCTGCGAAGAAGCTCGTCCGCATCGACTATGAGCCAATGCCCGCCGTCTTCGATGTCGAGGAGGCGCTCAAGCCCGGCGCGCCCGTCGTCAACGAGACCTATCCGGCGAATTACTTCGAATATCACGAGCGCTTCGACCACCAGAAGCTGCGCTTCGGCGATGTCGAGCGCGCCTTTGCCGGTGCCGACATGGTGCTGGAGCACCGCTACCAGATGTCACCGATCGAGCATGCGCCGACGGAGACCAACGGCTCGATCGCCGCGCCCGAGCAGAACGGCCGCTTCGTGGTTCACTCCTGCGCGCAGGGTCTGTTCTTCGCGCTCGGCACCACCGCGAAGATCGTCGCGGTCGAGTCCAACCGCCTGCATTTCATCGGCGGCACGGTCGGCGGCGGCTTCGGCGGCAAGGTCGATTCACTGACCGAGCCGCTGGCCGTGCTGGGCGCGATGGTGACGGGGCGTCCGGTCCGCTTCGTGCCTCGCCGCGCGGGGCCGAGCGCATCTACATCAAGGACGGGCTGATGCGCGACGGGCGCATCGTGGCCCGCTACATCCGCAGCTATTTCGATGCCGGCGCCTATACGCGGCTCTCCAGCTATGCCGCGATCAAATGCACCGCGCATCTGCCGGGACCGTACTGGATTCCCAACGTCGCCTCCGACGTCCATGTCGCCTACACCAACCGCTGCCCCTCGACCGCCATGCGCGGCTTCGGCATCACTGCGGTGGATTTCGCGCTGGAGGTCCAGATGGACCGGCTCGCCGAAGCCGCCGGCATGGACCCGATGGAGTTCCGGATCCTCAACGCCTACCGCGACGGGGACATGAAGCCGCATCGGCGCAAGGCCTCGAACACGGCGCTGATCGAATGCGTCCAGGTCGCGGCCGGAAAGGCGAACTGGCCGATCTCGGAGCAGGGGAAGCAGCAATCGTCCCTGACAGGCGGCGGGGCCGGCGAGCGAGGGCAGATCCCAGCGACCGTGCTCGATGCGCGCGGCCAGATCGGTCGGCCCGACAGCCGCAACTCAGGCCCGACGCAGACCCTGCCGGCCGGCACCTCCCGCATCGCCTTGAGCAAGCAGCCGGTGATGGAGGGCGCGCGCGACGGGCGTGCCGCACCGACGCAAGTGCCGCGCTACGAGGCGCCGCGCCCCGCAACGGCCGTGCCACCGTCCTACGCAGCGCAGCCGGCCTCTCCGCCGCCGCAGCCCCCCTCGCCCTACCAGCCGGTATCTGGCCAGCAGCCGCCACCCTATCAGCCGCCCCCGACGCCGCCTTCGCCCGCGCCCGCTCCGGCCGCGCCGGCCGCGCCGGCCCAGACCCAGCATGGCGCGGTGCGCTTCTCATCCGTCTTCGGCAGGAGGCGCTGAGATGGCCCGTCACGAAGGTCGCGGCATGGCGTCGGTGAACTACCCGATCGGGATGAATCTCGGTGGCGATCCGAGCCAGGCGCTGATCCACTCCAATCCGGACGGCAAGTTCACCGTCGCGCTCTCCGCGATCGATCTCGGCCAGGGCATGAAGCAGGTCTCGCGGCAGATCGCGGCGGAAACGCTCGGCGTGCCCGTCGAGGACGTCTATGTCGACACTGCCGACAGCGACACCGGCCCGCACGACATGGGCTCGTTTGCCTCGCGCGGCACGCATCGCATGGGCAACGCCATCATCGTCGCGGCGCGCGAGGCGCGCGGCGTGCTGCTGGAAGCCGCGGCCGAGGAGCTCGAGGTCGATGCCGGCGACCTCGTCACCGACGGACGCGGCAACATCCACGTTCGCGGCGCGCCCTCGCGCTCGATCACGGTCAAGGCGACCGCCCAGGCGGCGCAGTTCAAGCAGGGCAAGACCATCGCCGGGCGCGGCATCTTCCTGATCCCGCTCTCGGCCGTCGATGCCGAAACCGGCGAGATGAACCCCAACACCGCCTTCGCCCACGCCTGCCTCGTAGCGGACGTCACTGTCGACGACGAGACCGGCGAGGTCGAGGTGCTCAGGATGACCAGCGCCTATGAACTCGGCCGGGTGATCAACCCCCGCATGGTCGAGCAGCAGCTCGTCGGCGGGGCCTGGATGGGCATGAGCCATGCGCTCTACGAGACGCCCGAGCCCTATTATCCAGACACCGCCCATGGCCCGCGCGACTTCAACGAGTACCTGATGCCGGGGCCGGGCGAGATCGCGCCCTATCACGTCACGGTGCTGGAGCGCCCGGCGCCCGACGGGCCCTATGGCGGCAAGGGGCCCGGCGAGATGTGCGCCAATCCGGTCCTGCCGGCGATCGCCAACGCCGTCTACAACGCGGTCGGCGTGCGCGTCGACGAGCTGCCGATCACGCCCGAGAAGATCCTGCGCGGACTCAAGGCCAATGGCGGGGTCAAGCCCGGCCCGCGCCGCGGCGGCCCCGTGAACTGGCGGTGACGGCATGGCGCTGCGCACCACCGTCGCCGGCCTATCGAGCCCCGAGGACCTTGCCCGGGCCCTGACGGGAGCGATGTATCTCGCCGATGACGGCATCGCCACCGCCGGCTACCTCGCGCTCGCTCTCGGCAAGCCGCTGCTGCTCGAGGGGGCGCCCGGCGTCGGCAAGACCGAGGCCGCCAAGGCGATCGCCGGCATCCTCGGGCGCCAGCTGATCCGGCTGCAATGCTTCGAGGGGATCGACGCGTCGGCTGCGCTCTATGAGTGGAACTACCCGCGCCAGATGCTGGCGATCCGCCAGGCACGGGAGGGCGAGACGCTCGACATCTACCGCGACGATTTCCTGATCGAGCGGCCGATGCTGACGGCGCTGCGAAGGCCGGACTCCACCGTGCTGCTGATCGACGAAATCGACCGCTCGGACCATGAATTCGAGGCCTTCCTGCTCGAATTCCTGTCCGATTTCTCGATCTCGATCCCCGAGCGCGGCACCCTGCGCGCCGCCGAGCGGCCGGTCGTGGTGCTGACCTCGAACCGCACGCGGGAGCTGCATGAGGCGCTGCGGCGCCGCTGCGTCTATCACTACATCGCCTATCCCGAGCCCGAGCGGGAGGCCCAGATCATCATGATGCGCTCCTCGGCCGTCGCCGAGGGCACGGCGCGGGCGGTCGTCCACGCTATCGGGCTCCTGCGGCAGGAGCCGCTGGCCAAGCCGCCGGGCGTGGCCGAGGCCGTCGACTGGGCCGAGGCCGCCACCGCCCTCGCCCGGGCCGGCGCGCCCTGGCCGGAGGCGTTCCGTCGCTCGCTGGGGGCCGCGATCAAGGACGAGGAGGATTTCGTTCACCTACGTCCCCGCCTACCGCTGATCATTCCGGGGCTGGCGGCATGAGCATTCATTCGTCATTGCGAGCGCAGCGAAGCAATCCAGAAGCGGTCGCGCTCGACGCCCCCCTGGATTGCTTCGTCGCTGGCGCTCCTCGCAACGACGGCTGGGGCGCCTCATGATCGCCCCCCTGCCCACCGCCGCACGCCTGTTCGTCGCCTTCCCGACGCTGCTGCGCGGCCATGGGTTCTCGGTCGCGCCGGAGCAGACGACGAGCTTCCTGATGGCGGTCGAGCTGCTCGGTCCGCGCAGCATCGAGGACGTCCGCAAGGCGGCGGTGGCGACGCTCGCGCCGCATCCCGAGCAGCGCGAGCTGTTCGACGCGCTGTTCGACCTGCATTTCCTCGGCGCCATCGCGGAACCCGGCGACGAGGATTTCGCGCCCGACGAGGAGATGGCGGTTCAGGAGGATTCCGGCTCGCGCGAGATCCTGGTCGGCGAGGAGGTCAACGAGACCGGTCAGGCCGCAACCGGTGCGGAAGCGCTGTCCGTTCGCGCCCTGCAGCCGCTGGGCGAGAGCGAGACCCTGCGAAGCTTCGCCCGCGCTCTGCCGGCCGCCCTGCCCCGCCGCCGCGGCTATCGCCATCGCGGCGCGAGGCGGGGGGCGAGCGTCGATCTCGCCCGCAGCCTGCGCGCCGCGATCCGCCATGACGGCGAGGTGATGAGCCTGAAGAAGCTGAGGCGCGTCACCCGGCCGCGCCCGATCCTGCTTCTGATCGACGTCTCCGGCTCGATGAAGCAGCGCAGTGACGCCAATCTCGCCCTGGCGCATGCGATCGTGCAGGCGGCGCCGCGCGTCGAGGTCTTCACCTTCGGCACCCGGCTGACGCGGGTGACGCGGGCGCTGCGCCGCCGGCGCCGCGAGCAGGCGCTCGCCGAGGCGGCGGGCCTCGTCGCCGACTGGGATGGCGGCACCCGGATTGGTGACGCCCTGCAGGCCTTCCTCGCCGTGCCGCGCTTCGCGTCCTATGCGCGCGGGGCCGTCGTCGTCGTGCTGTCGGACGGGCTGGAGCGCGGCGATCCGGCAGCGCTGGTCTCGGCCGTCGCAAGGCTGGCGGCCCGCGCCCACCGCATCGACTGGCTGACGCCGCTCGCCGCCGATCCCGGCTACCGGCCCGAGACCGAGGCTCTGCGCCTGATCGCGCCGGCGCTCGCCAGCCTCGGCCATGGCGGCAGCACGGCGCGGATCTGCCGGCACATCCTCTCGCTCGGAGGCTCGGCCGCGGCATGACCGGTATCATCGACTCGCATTTCCATATCTGGCGCCAGGCCGATCTGCCCTGGCTGCTGGGCCCGATGCAGCCGCGCATCTTCGGCCCCTATGAGCCGATCCGGCGTGACTATCCGGTTGCGGAGTACCTCGCGGATTGTCGCCCCTGCGGGGTGACGCAAGCCGTCTATGTCCAGGCGAACTGGGCGCCGGCGCGTCATCTCGACGAGGTCGCCTTCGTCTCGCAGGCGTCCGACGAATCCGGCTTCCCGATCGCCGTCGTCGCCTATGCCGACATGCTCGCAGAAGACGTCCGGCCACAGCTCGACGCGCTGGCGCAGAACCCGCGGGTGCGCGGCGTGCGCATGCAGCTGCACTGGCACGAGAACCCGCTCTATCGCTTCGCCAGCGGCGCCGATCTCTGCCGCAACCCGCTCTTGCAGGCCAATATCGGCCGGCTGGCCGGTTACGGCTTCAGCTTCGACCTGCAGGTCTTCTCCCCGCAGATGGCGGGCGCGGCCGAACTCGCCGCCGCCTGTCCGGAGGTGACCTTCGTTCTCCAGCACGCCGGCATGCTGGAGGACCTGTCGACGGACGGCGTGGCGCAGTGGCGCGACGGCATGGCCGCGCTCGCCGACCAGCCCAACATCGTCAGCAAGCTCTCGGGACTCGGCACATTCCAGCGCCGCAACGATCCCGCGCAGATCGCCTTCGTCGTCGCGGACACGCTTGCGCTGTTCGGCGCGGAGCGCTGCCTGTTCGGCTCCAACTTCCCGATCGAGAAGCTCTGGACCACCTATCCGGAGCTGATCGGCGCCCATCGCGCCGCCGTGCCCGAGGGCGCGGCGGACGCTGTCTTCAGCCACACCGCGCGGCGGGTCTACCGCCTCGCCCAGCCCTGACGGAGAACCTCCATGGCGCTCGAAATCAAGATCCTCGACTATGGCGACATCGAGCTGGAATCGAGCTTCCTGGTGCTCGGCCGCGACTGCGGCCGCACGCGGCGCGTGCCGACCTATGGCTTCCTGATCCTCGGCGGCCCCTGGCCAGTCGTCGTCGACACCGGCTACCGGCACAACCAGATCATGGAGACGCTCGGCATGCGCGGGCTCCAGTTCCACGAGAACATGATCGAGAACCAGCTCGCCAAGTATGGCGTGCGGATGGGCGATGTGCGCTACGTGATGCACACCCATCTCCACATCGACCATGCCGGGAAGGACGAACTCTTCCCGATGAACACGACGGTGATCGTCAACCGGCGCGAGCTGGAATACTCGGTCTCGGGCCTGATGCATCCGCAATATCCGGCGCCCGACATCAAGCACCTGATCGACCGGCTGCACACGCGCGATGCGCTGCGCTTCGAGGATCTGGAGCTGTCCGGGATGATCGAGCTGTTCCCGGGCTGCTATCTCGAGGCCGCCGGCGCCCATACCGAGGGCTCGATGAACGTCCATGTCGACACGATCGAGGGGCGCGCCATCATCTGCGGCGACGTGATCTACGACTTCAACGACCAGATCGTCACGCCCTTCCACGAGATCAGCGCCAACGAGCCGCGCACCACCGGCAATCACGGCGTCTCCAAGCGCGAGGAAAAGGCGGCCATCAAGAAGCTGCTCTCGACGGGCAAATTCCTGCTGCCGGTCCATGACAAGCCGGCCAAGATCGCCCACGGTCAGGTCGTCGGCCGGATGGACATGGCGGTTCCCGGCCCGGTCGTGCAGTCGCTGCCGCCGCGCCACTGGTTTGCGGCTTAGGGCCTGCCGCCATGACCACGCATGTCGCCGTCCGCCCGGCCTTCGCCGACCTCGTCGATCTCTGGGCGCCGGTGCGCCAGCTCGGCACCGGCTTCGAATTCTGCGAAGGGCCGGTCTGGCATCCGCGCGATCAGCATCTGCTGTTCTCCGACATGCCCGGCGACGTCCGCCGTCGCTGGGACAAGGCTGGCGTCCGCGAGGTCAGGCGGCCGGCGAACAAATGCAACGGCATGACCTATGACGCGGACCTCAACCTGATCGTCTGCGAGCACGCGACCTCGTCGCTGATCCGCGAGCGGCCGGACGGACGCCGCGAGGTGCTGGCCTCGCATTTCGAGGGGCAGGAGCTCAACAGCCCCAACGACGTCGTGGTGAAATCGGACGGGTCGATCTACTTCTCCGATCCCTGGTATGGCCGCATGCCGGTCTTCGGCGTCGAGCGGCCGCGCCAACTCGGCTTCCAGGGCGTCTATCGCATCCCGCCGGGCGGCGGCGAACCGCAGCTCCTGGTCGACCGCTATCTCTTCGACCAGCCCAACGGCCTGTGCTTCTGCCCGACGGAAGACCGACTCTTCGTCAACGACACGGTGCAGCACAATATCCGCGTCTTCCCGATCCTGCCCGACGGGCGGCTCGGACCAGGGCGCATCTTCGCCTCCGGCATCGTCTCGGCCAGCGAGCCCGGCGTGCCCGACGGCATGAAGTGCGACGCGCAGGGCCATCTCTGGGTCTGCGGCCCCGGGGGCGTCTGGGTCTACACGATCAAGGGCGAGTTGATCGGCAAGCTGCGCGTGCCCGAACTCGTCGGCAACCTGAGCTGGGGCGGGCCGGACTGGCGGACGCTGTTCCTGACCGCGACGCATTCGCTCTATGCCGTCGAGACCAAGGTCGGCCCGCGGATGGAGCCCTATATGAAGGCCACTGGCGGGCCGAGCGGCCGCAGCTCCCAGGCCGAGCCCGTTTCAGGCGTCAAGCCCGCCGCGACCGTTGCCGCCAGCGGCGCGAAGAAAGCCGCCGCCGGCTACCGGCTCGACCCGGCGCGTTGCGCGCTGATCATCCAGGACATGCAGAACGATGTCGTGATGGAGGGCGGCGCCTTCGCCTCCTCGGGATCGCCGGAGCACTGCAAGCAGCAGAACGCGATCGGCAATGCGGCCCGCCTGGCGCAGGCGGCGCGTGCCCGCGGCATCCCGGTGATCCATGTCTGGTTCGTGGTCGAGCCCGGCGCGCCGGGCGTCACCATGAACGCACCGCTGTTCGAGGGGCTGGCGGACGCCAAGGCGCTGGTGCGCGGGACCTGGGGTTGCGCCCCCGTGCCCGGGCTGGAGGCTCAAGCCGGCGACCATGTCGTCGAGAAGTGCCGCATGAGCGCCTGGGAGGGCACGCGGCTCGAAACCGTGCTCAAGTCGCTGGGCCGCGACGTCGTCATCGTCACCGGCGCCTGGACCAACATGTCGATCGAGCACACGGCGCGCAGCGGCGCCGACAAGGGCTATTTCATGCTGGTGCCGGAGGATGCCTGCTCGACCATGAACGCCGAATGGCACGCGGCCTCGGTCAATTACGCGCTGCAGAATGTCTGCGTCGTCACGGATGTCGATGCCGTCACGATCGCGAGGCGTGCCGAAACCGCGGCGGCGGCCGCTTGGGCGAGGGCCGATCGAGCGTCGGGCGGGAGAGGTTGAGACATTTTGCGCGGGCGACGGGGCTCCTGACCCGAGACCCATTTCTCCTTTGGCCCGAGGCAGAGCCCTGAGTTTGACGTCTGGTCGCGGTGACGAGCCGATCAGGGCTTTCGCACCATCGCTCCAGACGGCCAGGCGAGCCTGGAGAGCGTCGCCTCGAGCAAAGCCGGATCGCCAAGAGCCAGCATGCCGTCCGCGTGCAGCGCGTCGGAGCCGTCAAGCGCGGTCAAGCATCCACCGGCTCCCGTGACGAGCGGAATATGCGCGGCGATGTCGTAGATCTCGAACCCGCCCCAGCCGATCGCGATGTCGATATGCCCCTCCGCGAGCATCGCCAGCGAGAAGCAATCGCCGCCATAGACCAGCATGCGCACCGCCGCGCCAAGGCGCTCCACGGCGGCATGGGCCACGGGGTCCCGCGCGATCGAAGAGCTCACCCAGACCGTCGCGTCGGACAGCGATGGGCACGCCCTCGTCCTCAGCGGAAGGACCCGGTTGTCCCGCTGGCCGAAGGAGCGCTCGCCATCGCCCCAATAGCGCTCGCGCAAGAACGGCTGGTCGAGAAGGCCGAGGACGGCTTCGCCGTTCCGGAGCAAGGCAATCAGGGTGCCCCAGACCGGCTGCCCGGAAATGAAGGACTTGGCGTCGGCGTTCTCGCGACCGAATTCCTCGCCGATGATGCCGTGGTCCGGGTGGTGGGCCGCAATCAGCGCGCGGATGGCGCACTCTGCCGCCCGATCCGCCTCCGTGACGGGGTCGAAGCCGGCGGACGAGCCCTTGTCGGTGATCGCCGGCATGGCGCGATACCAGGGCAGGATCGCCGCGCCCGAGGCATCGGCGAGACGATGAGCAAAGCTGAGCAGGTCCGGCTCGGTCATGTCGTCCGCCGGCGCCAGCTCTGCGACCGCAGGACGAGACCACGCAGGACCATCTGGACAGCGGTCGCCACCATCGACATCGCCATGATCAGCACGGCGAAAGCCGCCGCCTGGCCGATGCGGCTGCCCTCGACGAGGTTGATGACCGCGATCGCGGCGACGCGCGTCTGAGCCGTGAACAGGAAGATCAGGGCCGACACCGTGGTCATGGCATTGACGAAGAAGTAGCCGGCGATATCGACCAGCGTCGGCATGAGGACGGGAAAGTAGACCCGCCGCGCCGCGCCTGCCGGGCGCACACGCAGCGCCTGCGCCGCCATGTCGATCTCGCGGTCCAGGCGCTGCAGCTCGTTGACCGCCATCAGATGCGGCACGGTGTAGAAATGCGCGACCGTGCAGAGCATGATCAGGAGCATCGTGCCCTGCAGGCCATGCAGCGGGTTGGCCGGGTTGTTGAAGAAGAAGACATAACCGAGGCCGAGCACGAGGCCTGGAACGGCAACAGGGACCATCGCGACCGCCTGCAAGCCATTGCGAACGCCGCTCGCGCCCAGCCGGCGCGCGACGAGCCAGCCCGACAGCGCCACCATCGTCGTCCCGATCAGCGCGGTCCCGGCAGCGAGCACGAGCGAATTGCCGAGCGCGCGGAATTCGTCGTCGTCGGTGAAGAGCCGCTCATAATTCTGCAGGCCGAGGGTCAGATTATAGGGCCAGAACCGCACCAGCGAGCCGTACATCGCCATGCCGAGGATGGCGAGGATGGCGCAGGTCACCACAGCCGCGAACCCAAACAGCGCCGCGTCGCGCCAGACGAGGCGCTCGGGCTCGATCGGCACCGATTTCCCGGTGATCATCGAGCGCTGGCTGCGCCGCGCGAACCAGTCGATGCCATAGGCGATGACGGCCGGCACCAGCAGCAGGACGCCGACGACCGCGCCCATCTCGAAATCGAAGCGGCCGATCACGAGCTTGTAGATGTCGGTGGCGAGCACATTGGTGGATCCGCCGACGACACTGGGAATGCCGAAATCGGTGAAGACCAGGATATAGACGATCGAGGCGGCACTGATGGCCGCGTAGCGGCAGGACGGCAGCGTCACCGTCACAAAGCGTCGCCAGGGACCGGCCTTCAGCGCACGCGCCGCCTCATAGTGGCGCTGGTCTCCGGCGGACAAGCCCGCACTGAGGATCAGCACCGCATGGGGGAACGCATAGAAGGCGCTGGCCATGACGATTCCAACCGGCCCGTAGAGGCTTTCCCCGAGCAGCCAGTGCTTCAGCCAGCCCTGGTTGCCGAACAGGAAAACCATTCCGAACGCCGGCAGCAGAGACGGCGCCAGCAGCGGCAGAAGCGCCATCAGCCGGAAGAAGCCCCGGCCCGGGATGCGCGTGCGCACCAGCGCATAGGCATAGGGAAAGGCCAGCGCCATGACGATGACGGTGGAGATGGCCGACAGGCTCGCGGAATTCCAGGCAGCGATAGCCAGGCCGGGCTCGGTCGCATAGCGAATGAAGTTGTCGAGGCCGACGAAGCCGCCGTCCCGCGCCAGAAAGGCGCGGATCAGCAGGGCCGAGATCGGCAGGACCGTGATGATCCCGAGCAACAGCAACAGGACCGGCGGCAGCGCCGTCCCCGTCAGATCCGGCATGATCGGGCGGGAGCGCCTGTCCGCCGCGGTGGCAGCCTCAACCATGATCGTCGAGCAGGAAGAGCTGACTGGGGGCGACAGCGAAGGTGACGTGATCGCCCGGTTCTGGCGGCGCGCCAAAACGAGGGAACGGCACCTCCGCCGTGATGGCCGGCGCGTCGGCCTCGTCCGGAAGCAGGGTCAGGCGCAGCCGATCCCCCAGAAACGCGGTCGCGGTCACGCGGGCACCAATCCCCAGCGTGCCAAGTTCCGCCTCGTCACCCAACATGACGGCGGCGGGACGGAAGCAGACAAAGGTGCCGGGCTTCTCCGAGCCCAAAGGCTGAGCGAGCTCGAAAGAGAGCCCCTGGCTCTCAACGCGCGTCCCGGAGACAGACCTGACGGGCAGCGCGTTGATCTCACCCAGAATGCGCGCGACGAACAGGTTGGCCGGTCGATGGTAGAGTTCGGCGGGCGCGCCGACCTGCTCGATCCGCCCGGCATTCATCACCACGACGCGATCAGCGATGGACAGGGCTTCCTGCTGGTCATGCGTGACCATGATGCTGGTGACGCCGACGCGCCGCTGCAAAGCCCGCAACTCGTCGCGCAGGCTGGCCCGGACATTGGCATCGAGCGCCGAGAGCGGCTCATCGAGCAGGAGGAGCCCGGGCGACAAGGCAAGCGCGCGCGCCAGGGCGACGCGCTGCTGCTGGCCCCCGGAGATCTGGCTGGGGTATTTCTGCGCGTGCCCCTCGAGGCCGACCAGCTCGAGCAGCTCGCGGATGCGGGTCGCGCGCTCGGCGCGCGACATCGGCAGGATTTCGAGCCCGAACCCGACATTGCCCGCGACGGTGCGATTGGGAAACAGGGCGTAGGACTGGAAGACGATGCCGAAATCGCGCGCCTCCGGCGGGTTTGCGCTGATCTCCTGGCCGTCCTGCCGGATCGACCCGGCATCGGCGGTCTCGAACCCGGCGATCAGCCGCAGCAGCGTGGTCTTGCCACAGCCGGAGGGTCCGAGAATGCAGAGCAGTTCGCCGCGCATGACGTCGAGGCTCGCATCCTGCACCACGGTCGTGGTGCCGTAGCGCTTGGTCAGGCCCGACAGCGACAGGAAAGGGCGAGCGCTTGCGCTCGCCCCCGATGGCTGTGGTTTTGCGTCGACCGAAAGCGCGACTGTGGTCACCGTCATCGTCAGCTCTTTCGGACCGGCTGGCTTGGCGGATCAGGACCTGGGCGGAACCTTGACGCCGTAGCGCTTCTGCCATTCGGCCATGACGGCCTCGCGGCTGGCGGCGAGCTTGGCGAAGTCCATCGTCAGAAGCTTCGACTTTTCGTCGGCCGGATAGTTCTTGGGAAGGGACTGGATGTCGTCATAGGCCGTGATCGGCAGGAACTTCGCCGAGATCTCCGCCGCTTCGCGCGACGAGATCCAGTCCGACATCGCCTTGGCGTCGGTGAGGTTCTTGGCGCCCTTGACGATGGCGGCCGCTTCGATTTCCCAGCCGAGGCCTTCGGAGGGCAGAATGATCTGGATCGGCGCGCCTTCGTTGATCGATTTCACGCCGGGGGTTGCATAGGAAATGCCGATGAGGGTCTCGCCGGACGCCGCCTGGCGGCAGGGCGCCGAGCCGGAATGACCGTATTTCGAGACGTTCTCGTGCAGCTTGTCCATGAACTCCCAGCCGCCCTTCTCGCCGAAGACGGTCAGCCAGCCATTGACGGCGAGCAGCGCGGTGCCGGAAGACAGCGGCGACGGCATGGTGATCTGGCCCTTGTAGATCGGGTTCGTCAGATCAGCCCAGCTCTTCGGCGCGGGAATGTTCTTCTTGGCAGCCTCGGCCGTGTTGAAGCAGAGGGACGACGCCCAGGCATCGATGCCCACCCACACCGGCTCGGCGCGGCCATCGCGCATCACCGGCGCCACCTTGTCGTAATGGGCGGGCTTGTAGGGCAGCAGCAGGCCGCGCGCATCGGCCGCCATCAGCGCGGAGACGGCATTGCCCATGATGATGTCGGCCTGCGGCGACGCCGCCTCGGCGATGACGCGGGCGATGATCGGCGCGGTCGAGCCGAGGATCGCATTGACCTTCACCTGCGGATGCTTGGCCTCGAAGCCCTTGATCAGCGCCTTGGCCTGATCCTCGTCGAGGGAGGAGTAGACGGTCAGCGTGCGCTGCTGGGCCGAGGCCGCCACGGGCGCGAGAGCCACAAAACCCGCGAAGCTCGCGGCCAGAACGTGCTTGAACATGTCAGCGCTTCCCCCAAACCCGCCATCTCATGATGACCTAGCGAAAGCCGATACGGCGCATGCACGACGTTTGCGTGACACCGGAACTCGCGGCCGGCCGGAGACTGTCGTCCGCAGATTGCGGTCCTTGCGGCTGTCGCCAAATGGTCGTCAAGCTCGCCTATGCCCACGCATGTCGGCAGCACCACCATTGACCCCGATCCTGCGCGTGCCGTTGCCATCTTTGGCGAGGCCTGCGCCGTTGCTTTGGCGCCGGCCGTCGCGCTGCGGGTGCTGGCTGGTGGTTTCGGCGGGAGGCGATGCGCGATGAGCGGGGATCTGGTTTCGCGCGATGCCGCCGCCTTCTTCCATCAGGATGGCTCCAGTCCCTGCGTCTCGGCCCTGCACGCGGTCGAGGGCGCCTGGCTGGAGGATGACACGGGCCGCCGCCTGCTCGACCTGCACGGCAACACCGCCCACCATATCGGCCATGCCCACCCCGAACTGATCGCCGCGCTGAAGGACCAACTCGACACGCTGCCCTTCTCGCCACGGCGCTTCACCAACGAGCCGGCGGTCGCGCTGGCGGAGACGCTCCTGTTGAAATGGCCGGGGCCGCCGGCCCGGGTCCTGTTCGCCCCAGGCGGCTCGGATGCGATCGAGATCGCCCTCAAGCTCGCCCGCGTCGCGACCGGCAAGCCCGAGACGATCTCGATCGAAGGCTCCTATCACGGGCATGGCTTTGGCGCGTTCGGCCTGTCGCGCGCCGCGCCCGACGCAAGGCTGGGCCCTTTCCTGCCCGGTCGCCACCATGTCACGCCCTACTGGCATCCCGACAACGGCGCCCTGCGGATGGTCGCGGATGTCCGGCGGGCCCTGGAGTCGTCATCCCGGGTCGGTGCGCTCATCGCCGAGCCGATCCGATCGAATGGCCATGTGCCGCCCCCCTGGCTCTGGCCGCAGATCCGGCAGCTCTGCGACGCGCATGGCGTGCTGCTGATCTTCGACGAGATTCCCTCGGGCCTCGGCAAGACCGGCCGCTTCTTCGCCTTCGAGCATGTCGGCGCGACGCCCGACGCCGTGGTGCTCGGCAAGGCCCTCGGCGGCGGGATCCTGCCGATCGCCGCGGTGATCGCCGACGCGCGCCTCAACCTCGCGCCCGAGCTGTCGCTCGGCCACTACACCCATGAGAAGAACCCAATGACGACGCGGGCGGCGCTGACGACGATCGGGATCATCGAGCGCCAGAACCTGGTCGCACGCGCCGCACAGCTCGAGGAGGAGATCCGGACGCGGGTCGCCCGTCTGCGGGACGACAGCCCGCTGGTCGACCATGTCCGCGGCAAGGGCCTGCTGCTTGTGATCGGGCTCGACCCCGACCGCGTCGATGCCGCGCGATGGCCGATCGCCGCGATCATCGATCACCTGCGCGATCATGGCCTTTCGACGACCGCCAAGGATCGATCGAGCTTCGGCTTCTCGCCGCCCCTGACCATCACCGATGCTGAACTCGATTGGGCGTTCTGCCGCCTTCGGGAGGCGGTGCAGACGATGTCAGGGCCATGACAACCGTCTCGCCGATGAGCCGTTGCGCGTCGACCCACCCCGACGGCGCCGCCGACCGCTGACGGGTTCCAGGAGCGGAATTCGCTTCCGGCGCGGCGTTCGGCTCGGGCGGCTGCGGAGCCCGTCCGGGCCGGCTCGGCCGGAGTTTTTGGCGCGGGGCTGCCGGTTGCGCGCCGCGCCCGACGCGGGGGCACGGACGAAGCGAAGGCGGCGCGGGCTAGAACATCGCCTCATAGGCGCAGTTGACGGCCAGTTCGGAGATCGACGCCGTGTTCGGCAATTGGACGATCAGGGCGACGAGCCTTGCCAGATCCTCGGGGCGCGTCATCTCCTCCTGCGGCACCGGCGCCTGCACCGTCATGTCGGTCGCGACATAGCCCGGACAGAGCGCGACCGAACGCACGCCGTCGGCGAAGGCCGCCTGCCGCACCGCATGCGACAGCGCCACCATCGCGAACTTGCTCATCTGGTAGCCGGCATTGCCGTTGCGCACGCGCTTGCCGGAGAGGGAGGCGACATTGACCACCCGACCCTGCCCGCTCGCCCGCAGATGCGGCAAAGCGGCCTGGATCAACCGGAACGGCGCCTTGAGATTGACCGCGAGCATCGCGTCGAGGTCCTCCTCGGTGCCGTCCGCCAGCGAGACGTTGCGCAGGATGCCGGCCGCGTTGACGAGGATGTCGATGCGGCCGAAGTGCGCCATCGTCGCCTCGACCCAGGCTCGTTCGGAGCCGGGATCGGTCGCCTGGTAGGCGAAGCTCATCATCCCGGCCGGTGCGAAACCCTCTCCGGGCGCCAAGGCGGAATCGCGGATGGCGAGGCTGAGCGCGATGCCCTGACGCCCCAGCTCCTCCGCGATCGCCCGGCCGATTCCGCGGCTGGCTCCGGAGATCATCGCGACTTTCGTCATCATCCCGCCCCTCACAGCCGGGCCATGCGGCGATCGATCGCGTCCTGGAGGTGATACCAGCCGCTGACGATCGGCAGGAACCAGGGCCGCCCGTCATAGAAGGGCACGGGAATTTCAGGAAAGGCCGGGCTGTCGAAGGCGCTCGGCTGGTTCTGGTGGCCGAGCAGCTTCAGAGCCGACTGGTGCCCGAGATAGGTCATCAGCGCGACGCCGTTGCCGTTGCAGCCGAGGGCGAAGTCGATGCCGTCGCGGCGGCCCATATGGGCGATCTTGTCGGCGGTCATGCCGACCTTGCCGCTCCAGCAATGGGTCACCCGGTAGCCGGCGAGTTGCGGCCAGACCTTCAGCATCATCGCATGAAGGCGCGGCGCAGCCTCCCGCTCCGGCTGATCGAAGAGGCCCGGCCGGCAGCCGAACAGCACGCGCGTCCCGTCCGGCGAGGGGCGCGAATAGACCAGCTCGCGCTTGGAGTCGGTGATCATGCGGCGGCCGGGGTTGATCTGCGCCATCAGCTCCGGCGGCAGCGGCTCGGTCGCGATCTGGTAGCTGCGCACGCCGACGATGCGCTTGCGCAGATCGGGATTGCCCGTGCCGGTGTAGCCATTGGTGCCGAAGAACACGTTTCGCGCCCGGATCGTGCCGCGGCCGGTCTCGACGCTGTGGAAACCGTCGACGAGCGGCCCGACCTTCAGCACCGGCGCATGCGAGCGCAGCCTCGCCCCGCTCTCGGCGGCCAGGTGCCGCAGCGCGCGGTGATACTTGCCCGGATGCAGGCCGCCATACTCGTCGATCACGATGCCGCCATGGTAGAAATCCGTCTGGGTGACCTCGTGCTGGCGCGATTTCGGAATCTCGTGAACGGTCACGCCCGTGTGCCTGGCGAGGAGTTCGCCATGCCGCCGCATGCGGTCGTAATGGCGCGGGACATGCGCCCCGAAATAGCGCCCGAAGACGCCGAGATCGGCATCGAGCTGCTTCTCGGCGATCAGCGTCCTCAGATGCTCATAGGACGAGATCGAATCCGCCAGCAGCCGCTCCATCCGCGCCGCATCGACGCCCTTGACCGCGCCGCCAATGACGAGCTTCTGGCCGCTGGAGACCATGCCGCCCGAGCGCGTCGAGGCGCCGGCACCGAGCGCCTCGGCATCGACGACGGTGACGTCGACGCCGTTGCGCGCCAGTTCCGCCGCCGCGGAAAGCCCGCAATAGCCCGAGCCCACCACCAGCACGTCGGTTGTCTCCGGCAGCGCCTCGCGGGCCGTCGCCGGGGGCGCGGCATCCCACCAGTAGGGATCGGTGGTGAAATTCGGCGCCAGAACGGCGGTTTCGTCAGGCATGATCGGCCGCTCCGAAGGATCTGATATTGGACAGGAAGGCGCGCGTACGCTCGTGCCGGGGGTTGGCGAAGAACGGCCCCGGCGGGCCCTGCTCGACGATCTGTCCGTCCGCCATGAAGACGACGCGGTCGGCAACCTCGCGGGCGAAGCCCATCTCGTGGGTGACGACCACCATGGTCGTGCCCTCCCGGGCGAGAGCGCGCATGACGTCGAGGACGCCGGTGATCGTCTCCGGGTCGAGCGCCGAGGTCGGTTCGTCGAACAGGATGGCCTTGGGCTGCATGGCCAGGGCGCGCACGATTGCGACGCGCTGCTGCTGCCCGCCCGACAGCGCCGAGGGGTAGTCGTCCGCCTTATGGGCGAGACCGACCTTGGCCAGCAGCGCCCGCGCCTGCGCTTCGGCCTCGGCCCGCGGCAGACTGTGCCGGCGCTGCGGCGTCAGAGTCATGTTGCGCAGGACCGTGAGATGCGGAAACAGCGCATAATCCTGGAAGACCATGCCGATCTCGGTCCGAAGCACCTGCCAGGCGCTCTCCTTGTGGATGTCGACCGCCTTGCCGGCCACCGTCAGGCTGCCCTCGTCGGGCCGGACGAGCCCGTTGATGCAGCGGATCAGCGTGCTCTTGCCCGAACCGCTGGGGCCGATCAGCACGAGCACGCTGCCGGGGCTGCCGAAGCGCTTGCCGATCCCACGCAGGCTGATCAGGGGCTCTGCGCTCATGCGGCGAGCTCGGCCAGATCGCGCTTCAGCGTCTCGCGCGCCTTCTGGAGACGGCCGCGCTTGTCGGCCAGGGCGGCATGCCGCGCTTCGAGCCGCGCCTGCGCGGATTCGACGGAGCGGGCCACGGCCTCGGGAGCCGGGCCACCCGGCAGGGTGCGGCCGGCGACACTGGCCGTGGGATCGAGGCTGCGCCGGACGAGATCGGCATCGAGTCCGATCGCCCGGCCGAGCTGGTCTCGGGCCGCGTCGTCGACCATTTGGGTGGTGATGCCGTCGGCGGCGAGCCCGGCGTCCATCGCCGCGCGCACGACGGCGCCGACGATGTGATGCGCCTCGCGGAAGGAGAGATCGGCGTCCCGGACCAGGATGTCGGCGAGATCGGTGGCCGAGGCGAAGTCCTCCGTCACGCGGCGCTTCATCAGGGCGGCGTTGGGCCGCCCCGTCGCAATGATCAGATCGAACAGCGAGAGGCAGCGCAGCACCTCCTCGCCCGCCTCCCAGACACCGCGCATGCCCTCGCGGTTGGCGTCGATCGTGTTGGTGAAATGCGTACCCTTCACCGCCGTCGCCGAGGCGACGTAGAGGCCCAGCAGATGCCCCGCCTTGCCCTTGAGATGTTCGAGAACCACGGGGTTCTTCTTCTGCGGCATGATGCTGGAGGTGCCGGTGACGCGGTCGGGGAACTCGACCGTCTGGAACTCGTGTGAGACCAGCACATGATAATCCTGCGCGACGCGGCTCCAGCCGATCGCGATCTGCGAGAGACCGTTCAGGATCTCCAGGCCGAAATCGCGCGTCGCCACCGCATCCAGCGTGTTCTCGACGCGTGGCGGTCGATGGCGAAGGTCGTGCCGGCGAGCGCGCCGGCGCCGAGCGGGCTGATATTCGTGCGAGCCCAGGCATCGGAGAGGCGGCCGAAATCGCGCTCCAGCGATTGCGCGACGCCCGCCAGGAAGAAGCCATAGGTCACCGGCTGCGCCGGCTGCAGATGGGTGTAGCCCGGCATCACCGCCTCGCGGAAGCGGAAGGCGCCATCCAGCGCATGCTCCTCGACGGAGAGCAGCGCCTGGCTGGCATCGAGCAGCAGGTCCCGCGCCCGCATGCGGTCGAGCCCGGCGCTGAGATCGTTGCGGCTGCGGGCGATGTGCATGCGGCCGCCGGCATCGGTGCCGATCAGCTTGATGAGATGGGCCTCGTAGTTGAAGTAGGAATCCTCCCGCTGCGGGTCGAGTTCGACGACGTCGGGGCCCTCCGCCTCCATCCGCAGCAGGCCTCCTGCCAGCGCCTTCGCCGCCTGCGGCGAGATCAGCCCGCAGCGCGCGAGCATGAGCACATGGGCCTGGTTGAGGTCGCTCATATGCCCGAAGACGCTCTTGAAATCGCGGGCGAGGCGCGGCGCATAGATATGATCGCAGACCTCCTGGGCGACCTTTTCGGTCAGGCGACGGCTGACTTTCGATTCCATGGCGAGGTCCTTCGGGAGGCGAGGAAGCAGTCGGGGATCAGGGAAGCTGTGTGACGGGCTGCTCGACGACCGGCGTGCCCGGCGCCACGCGACTCCGGTCGGCCTTCAGGCGTCGTTCGAGCCAGCGGCCGAACCAGCTCAGCGTCGAGCAGATGACGAAGTAGATCAGCAGCACCGCGCCATAGACGGTGAAGGCGGGATTCCAGCCCTCCATCATCGTGGTGCGCTCGACGATGATCTGGCCGACCTTGAAGAACTCGGTCACCCCCACGAGCGCACCCAGCGACGTCGCCTGCACGAGCAGTGTCAGCAGGCCGACGAAGGGCGGCAGGATCGAGCGCAGCGCCTGCGGGCCGGCGATGAAAAGGTAGACCTCGTAAGGCTTCAAGCCGAGCGCCGCCGCGCTCTGCCACTGGTGCTTGGGCACGGCGTTGAATCCGGCCCGGACGATCTCGGTGCCGTTGGCGCTGCCCCAGAGCGAAAGACCGACCGTGACCGCGGCGAAGGGCGACAGCTCGAGCCCGAAGAGCGGCGCGACGAAGAACACGAAGAAGATGTTCACGATCAGGGGGATGTCGCGGAACAGCTCGACATAGACCTTCACCGCGACCCGCAGCCAGGCGAAGCGCAGGGTCGCCAGCGTGCCCAGCACGAAGGCGATGAGGGTCGAGAAGAACAGCGTCGCCAGCGCCAGCGACAGCGTCATGGCGATGCCCTGGAGGATGAAGGGCAGGTTCTTGATCAGAAGGTCCATCGCCCCGCCCTCAGGTCCGGAACGGGGTGTTCAGCCGGTATTCGAGCCGGCTGGCGAAGAAGGACAGCGTGAGGACGAGTGCGAGATAGATCACGCAGATCGCCGCGAACATCTCGACCGTGCGGAAGTCCATCGAGATCCGGTCGATCGCGACGAAGGTCAGCTCGGCGAGCCCGATCGCCTGGAGATAGGAGGAGTTCTTGAGAAGCGAGATCGATGTATTGAGCATCGACGGCAGCCCAACGCGTACCGCCATCGGCGCGGCGATCAGCCGGAAGAAGCGCCAGGGCGAGAGACCGAGCGAAAAGGCCGCCTCGCGCAGCCCCTTGCCGACCGTCTCCAGCCCGCCGCGAATGTTCTCGATCTGGTAGGCACCTGCCCAGAGCGTCAGGCTCAGGACCCCCGACCAGAACAGGGACAGCTTCAGGCCGAGCCCCGGCAAGCCGTAGAAGATGAAGAAGAGCTGGGCGAGCAGCGGCGTGTTGCGGATGAATTCCACGTAGGCCACGACGATCTTGTCGAGCACCGGCACCTGCAGGACGCGAATGGCCGCGCCGCAGAGCCCGACCGCGACGGACAGCCCGATGGACAGGGCACTGACCTGAATCGTCAGCCACAGACCGCGCATCAGCGCCGGCCGCTGGGCCGCCAGGTAAGCGAGGTCGAATTCCATGGTCGCGCCGGCCCCTTGGGTCGAAGGAGGAGCCGGAGGCGGTCTTCCGCCTCCGGCCAACGAAGGACGCGGATCAGCGCGCGGTCGGCTTCGGCTTGGTGAAGGCGTCGGTGTAGAAGGGGCGGATGTCAGCCGGAATCCACTTCTCGACCCATTTCGCGTAGAGGCCTTCGGCCTTCATCCGGTCGAGTGCGGCATCGACATAGGCGAGCCAGGCCGCCTCGTTCTTGCGCACGCCGACGGCTGCATCCGACACCGCGAAGGGCTCGCCGACGAGGCGCAGCGACGGATCCTTCGACGCGATCACGATCAGCGTCGCGGCATCATGGGTATAGGCGTCGCCGCGGCCCTGCTTGAGCGACTGAAGGGCGTCCGAGGCCGTGTTGAGCCTGAGATTGTCGACCTTCGGCATGGTGTCCTCGAACCATTTCGCCTGGGTCGAGCCCTTCAGCATGATGACGATCTTGCCGGCGACGTCGTCCAGCTTCTTGATCGGGCTGTCCTTGGCCACGAGGATATCGGAGCCACCCCAGCGATAGGGCTTGGAGAAATCCACAACGCGGGCACGCTCGGGTGTCACACCGAGCGTGGCGATCAGCAGATCGACCTTCTTGCCGTTGAGCTGCGGGATGCGGTTCTCGGCGGTGACGCAGGTGAGTTCGATCTTGTCGGCCGAGCCGAACGCCCAGGTCGCGATCTGGATCGCCATGTCGGTCTCGACCCCGGCGAACTTGCCGGTCTCGTCCTTGTAGCCATAGGGCGGCTGGTCGCAGCGCACGCCGGCCTTGAGAAGTCCGGCGGACTTGATCGCTTCGGGGAGCGGAGGCAGGCTCTGGGCCTCGGCATGAAAGGCAAAGCCGAGGCCGGCGAGCGCCGACAGGGCGATGCGGCCCGCTGAGATGGTCTTGGTCATCCGTTGTCCCTCTGTTGGACCGATGTTTCGGTTCTCGGTGGCAGATAGCCGGACATTGCCGGCGGCGCGGCGGCGTGAGGCCGCTCGTTGGTGTGGGGCCTTGTGGCCGGATCGTGGGCGCCAGGATCGCGGAGGCCGGACCCGGTCAGCACCAGGGTGACGTGTCGACCGGCGAGACATCCATCGCGGGCCATCTCCTCCAAGGCAGCCAGTGCCGCGGCAGCGGAGAGTTCGGCGTGCAGACCGCAGGCCGCCAGCGCCGCCTGCGCCCGGCGTGCGGCCTTGTCGTCGACGGGAACCGCGAGCCCGCCGGTCGCACGCAGGGCGGCGAGCGCCTGGAAGGTCACGGTCTCGCCCGCGATCGAAACCTGAGCGGTGCGCCCGTCGAAACGCGAGCGATAGTCCTCGCCGGCCATCACGCGGGCGAGCCGGGGAAAGGGCTCGACGGCGATCAACCGGGGCATGACACCGCCGATCTCCTCGAAACCCAGACGGAGGCCGGAGAGAAGGTCGCCGCGCGAACTCGGGACCATGATGAGGTCCGGCTGCACGGGACCGGCGAGTTCGGCCGCGAGAGTCTTGTAGCCCTCGATCCCGAATGGATCCGTGCCGATCGCGGGCAGACGGTAATTGCTGGCGGCGAAGGCGCCTTCGGTGACGCGGCGCGCCAGATGCTCCCAGCGCGCCAGGCTGTCGGGCGCCTCGACCAGTCGCGCTCCATGGGCCGCCAGGGCGCGGCGATAGGACGGGGCGAGCGCCACGGTGACGGCGATCTCGGCGGGGAGCCCAGCCCGGGCCGCATAAGCCGCGATCGACAGGCCACCATTGCCGCTCGACGCGGCCACGACCAGCGGAGCATCGCAGGACATGGCGCGGGCGATGAGCCGGGCGCTCATCCGGTCCTTGTGCGAGCCGGTCGGATTGCACCATTCGAGCTTGGCCGTCAGCCGGCCGAGCTGCATCATCTGCGCTAGGGCCGGCAGCTCGACGCTGGGTGTCGCGCCCTCCCCGAGCGCCAGCGCCGCCGGCAGGCGGATACCCCGGCCCTCGCTGACATAGGTCAGCTTCAGGTTGGACGCGTGGCCCTCGCTGGCACAGCGCGGGCACCCGGCGGCGTATGTCTCGACAGGCCAGGCGGCGTCGCAGCGCAGACAGATCAGCCCGCTGGGGACAGTCGTCGCTGCGATGGGGGGCGCGCTGGACATGGACAAAAGTATTGCGACCACCGGCCATCTGGTCAAATCTCAGTTTTTGAGCCTGCTATTCACTGGTGATATGAGTTCCCCCATGAATCTCCGCCATGTCGATGCCTTCCGGACCATCATGCTGCGGGGTTCCATGACGGCTGCGGCGCAGGAGTTGCGCACCTCCCAGCCCAGCATCAGCCGGCTCATCGCGGAACTGGAAACCGAGATCGACCTGAGGCTGTTCGAGCGCAAGGCGGGCCGGTTGCGCCCAACGCCGGATGGACTCGCCTTCTACCGGGAGGTCGAGCGCAGCTTCACCGGCCTCGAGAACCTGGCCTCGGCCGCGCGTGACATCCGTGCCTTCGGCACGGGCCGGCTGCGCATCGCCGCCATGCCGGTGATGGCGCTGGGCTTCATCCCGCGCTGCATCCGCCGTTTCAAGGAACGCTTTCCGCGCGCCATCATCTCGCTTCAGATGGGCAATGACGGCACGGTGACACGCTGGATGTCCTCGTCCTATTGCGACATCGGCTTCGTCGCCAACGTCATCGACATTCCGCAGGTCGAGCATCAGCCGATCTACGTCGTGCCCGGTGTCTGCGCGCTGCCACCGTCGCATCGACTGGCCTCGCGTGAGGCCGTCCATGCGAGGGATCTCGACGGCGAGGCGTTCATCTCGCTCTCGCTGGAGGACGGCGCGCGCGCCCGGATGACGTTGGAGACGCCCTTCAGCGCCGCGATCTGCGCCCTTGTCGAGCAGGGCCTCGGCCTGGGACTCGTCAACCCGATCGCGGCGGACGATTACCGGCATGCCGAGATCGTCTTCAGGCCCTTCCGCCCGCAGGTGATGTTCCACGGCCATGCCATGTTCCCAAGCCGCAATCGCGAGGATCCCCTCGTCGCGGGATTCCTGTCGGTGGTCCGGGAGGAACTCGCCGGCTATCAGCCCAAGCCGGCAGAGGATCGCAGGCCCAGGGGCATGGCGCCATAACGGGAGTGGGCTCCCTCCGAGCACGGCAGAGGTGACATGGTCAGCACCTCCCGCAGCGCGGATCAGGTTCCCTTGGCAGCGGCTGCGCCCCCGGGCGTGCAGACCGCATGGCCTAGACGTCCACCATGTCCGAGGCGAAATGCGCGTCCTGCTCGCGGCGCAGCGCGAGCAGGACACCGTCTGGCGGAAGCTCCACGTCGGCACCGGTGAGGATCGCGCCGCGTGCGACCGGCCGCACGATCCTGGCGTTCGTCGCGAGGTAGTACGGAACCGCCTGATGCGGTCCCAGCGGCCGCGCGGGGACGAGCAGCGGATCGAGGCCGTCGATGACGTGACGCGCGCCCATCGCCAGCGTCTCGCCGACGGCCATGTCGCGAT
>LNFM01003854.1_pt1 | contig 28707 bp, 24 predicted proteins | sample 596031 | NCBI WGS metagenome assembly LNFM01 (sample SAMN04254537, study PRJNA301005) | activated carbon metagenome | isolation source: dual media filters at the Ann Arbor, Michigan drinking water treatment plant | place: USA: Ann Arbor
ACGCTGGCCACCGAGAAGATCTTGATGATCTTGTTCTGGTTGATGTTGATGAAGCCGACCGTGGCGTCCATCAGGAAGTTGATCTTGTCGAACAGGAAGGCGGTGTGCGAGTCGAGCGAATCGATGTCGCGCAGGATCTGCCGCGCCTCCTCGAACTGCTCGGCGTTGAGCATGCGGCTGCGCATCATGAAGCTCAACGCGCGCCGCGTGTCCATCACGTTGCGTCGGATGCGGCCGTTCAGGTCCTCCTCGCGCGCGATGGCGGTCAGCGCCTCGCCGGCCATCACGTCGTCGACGTCCTGCTTCAGCACGCGCGCGCTGACGGCTTCCAGGCTGTCGTAGATGCCTTCGAGCTTGTCGGCCGAATACTCGGCGTCGGCGTCGTAGAGCTTCAGCAGCACGTCCTTGGCGTCGTCGATCAGCGCCGGGATGCGGCGCGCGCGCAGGCGCAGCAGGCGGAACACCGGCAGGTCTTCGCCGTGCACCGAGAACAGCACCTTGTTCATCAGGATGAAGGCCACGCGCACGTTGCGCGCGGGGCGGCCGTCGGGGCCGTCTTCGGCGTCGATCAGGAAGTCGGAACGGATGTGCAGCTCGCCGTTGTCTTCCTCGTAGAAGCGGGCGGACTCTTCGAGGTCGTCGTCGACGGCATCGCTGGGAATGACCAGCCCGAAGCGCTTCTCGATCCAGGACTTCTCTTCCTCGGTGGGTGACTCGAGATCGACCCACACCGGCTGGACCTGGTCCAGTCCGGCGGCCTTGTCGATCTCTTCCTGGAAGAGCCGGCCGTTGGCCAGCGTGAAGACGTTGAGCATGCGATCCCCGGCTTCTGGCCAGCCGCCGGATTATCGCATCGGGTAGTGTCGCCGATGCCTGCGCCGGGCCTCGCTCAGCCGATGCTTTCCACCTGTCGCGACTGCTGGTACGCGCGGCCGAAACGGTTGGCCAGGAAGGCCGGCAGCTCCACCGCTTCCTGCCGCACGAAGCCGCGCTGCGGCAGGCGGCCTTCGCGGAACAGATCGACCGCGGCGCACACGCCGGCGGCGGTGGTGATCTGTATCGCCGACAAGGGCGCGGCCTCGTCGCGGTCGGCGAAGATCTTGCGCGCGAACACTTCCTGCACCAGCATGCCCTGGCGCATGCCGCTGACGGTGACGAAGACCAGCACCACGTCCTGCATGGTGCTGGGGATGCTGCGGCGCATGATGTCCTTCAAGGTCTCGGTGTCGTGCTTGAGCTGCAGCTCTTCCAGCAGCATCTTCATGATGGCGCGGTGTCCGGGGTAGCGCACGCTCTTGTAGTCCAGCGTCTGCACACGGCCGGCCAGCGTCTCGCACAGGGTGCCCAGGCCGCCCGAGGTGTTGAAGGCCTCGTACTCGACGCCGTCCAGCGAGAAGTGCTCCAGGCCTTCGAGCGCCAGCACCTCGATGTTCTGGCCGTCGCGGATGGCCTCGCAGGGGTGGCAGTACTCGTTGATCAGGCCGTCCACGCTCCAGGTCAGGTTGTACTTCAGCGAGTTGGTGGGGAATGCCGGCAGCGCGCCGACACGCATCTTGACGTCCTGCAGCGTGTCGAAGCCCTTGCTGAGGTGGTGCGCCACGATGCCGATGAAGCCCGGCGCCAGCCCGCACTGCGGCATGAAGGCCGTTGGCGCACCATCGGCCAGCGCCTTGATGGCGCGCGTGGCCGCCACGTCCTCGGTGAGGTCGAAGTAGTGGCAGCCGGCCTCGCGCGCCTGGGTGGCCGCCAGCGTGGCCAGGTGGTAGGGCAAGGCGTTGACGACGGCATCGTGGCCGCGGATCGCACGCAGCAACTGCTGCGCATCGCCCGTCTCGGCGCGGAGGCAGGTCACCGGGTCGCCCGACAGACGGGCCAGCGCCTCGTCGCTGCGATCGACCACGGTGACCTCGTAGTCGCCCGAGCGGGACAGCAGGCGGGCGATGGTCTGACCGATGTGGCCGGCGCCGAGCAGGGCGATGCGCATGGATAGCTCCTTGATTCGATGAGCGCCACTGTAAGAACAGCCGCCGACGAAAGAAAGCATGAGTTCGTCGAAATTCTCCAGGTTAACGTCATAGCGACGGATGATTTCGTCATAATGACCAGATGCCTCGCGACGACCTCGACCGCCGGCTCATCGCCCTGCTGCAGGCCGATGCGCGCGACAGCACCGCCAATCTGGCGCGCAAGCTCGGCGTGGCGCGCACCACGGTGCTGGCGCGCATCGCGCGGCTGGAACGCGACAGGGTGATCGTCGGCTACAGCGCGCGGCTGGGCCAGGACGAAGGCGACCGCGGCGTGCAGGCCTATGTCGGCATCACGGTCGAGCCCAAGTCGGCACGCGAGGTGATGTTGCGCCTGGCGCGCCTGCCGGAGTTGAAACAACTCTGCTCGGTGAGCGGCGAGTTCGACTGCATCGCCCTGCTGCGCGCCGAGAGCACCTCGCGCCTGGACGCCCTGCTCGACGAGATCGGCGAGACCCGGGGCGTGACGAAGACCACCACCTCGGTCGTGCTCGCCGTGCGGGTCGACCGCGGCGCGTGAAGTCTGGACACAAGCGCCGGCGCCCGCGCCCGTAGCATGGCAAGGACGGCAAGATGCCGCCCCGCCCTGGAAGCCCGCCTTGACCACCGTCGCCGACGTCACCCAGCAGCCCTCGTCGGGCCACCTCCACATCGACGCCCTGCTCTCCGAAGGCCCGGGCTGGAACTGGCTTGCACCGGCACGCAACACGCTGACCTACACCTTCGCGCTGAACGGTACCAACAACGCCGAGGCCGGGCAGATCAACGGAGCGCCGCAGGCCTTCAATGCCGCGCAGCAGGCCGCGGTGCGCACCGCACTGGCCGACATCTCGTCGATCACGGGGATCCGCTTCGAGTCCACAGACGACGGCGCGACGGCCGACCTGCACTTCCGCAACGCCGACATCAGACAGAGCGACATCAGCGGCCTGTGCAGCTGGCAGACCAGCTACACCTTCAGCGGCCGCGAGACCATCGTCAGCTACAGCGCCGACGCCTTCGTCTACCTGGACAACGCGCAGTTCCGCAGCAACAACATCAACCCGGCACCGGGCAACGACGGCTACCAGATCCTGCTGCACGAGATCGCCCACGGACTGGGCCTGAAGCATCCTTTCGAAGGCGACGTGACGCTGCCGCCCAATCGGGACAACACCGCCTTCACGCTGATGTCGTACACACAGGCCGGCAACGTGAAGTCGAAGTTCGCGCCCTACGACATCGCCGCCTTGATGTGGCTGTACGGTGGCGACGGCCTGGGCGGAGCGCTGGGCCAGGCCACGGCCGGCCGCTACCTGGTGGGATCGGAAGCCGCTGACCGGCTCGTCGGCGGCAGCGGCCATGACGTCCTCCAGGGCGGGGCCGGCAACGACAACCTGATCGGTGGCACGGGCCGGGATCTCGCCCTCTACGAGCGCCCTCGCGGCGACTTCGAGGTCGGCGCGCGCGGCAGCAGCGTGCGCGCCATCGTCGGCATCGAAGGCAGCGACCAGCTGTCGGGCATCGAGCGACTGCAGTTCGGCGACGTGTCGCTGGCCTTCGATCTCGACGGCGCGGCCGGCCACACGGCGCGCATCCTCGGTGCGGTGTTCGGCCGCGAAGCCGTGGGCAACGCACAGTACGCCGGCATCGGCCTGTCGATGCTGGACAGCGGCACCACACCCGACGCGCTGATGCAGTTTGCGCTCGACGCCCGGCTGGGTGCCGGCTTCAGCCCCGCGGTCCAGGTGCAGGTGCTGTACCAGAACCTCACGGGGCAGGCGCCCAACGCCGCCGACCTGGCCTTCTGGACCGGCACGCTCGCCTCGGGTCAATACACGCCGGTGTCGCTGGCCTGGATGGCAGCGCGGCTGGAGCTCAACGAGCAGAACATCGGCCTCATCGGCTTGGCCGACACCGGCCTGTCCTACACCTGAGGCTCAGGCCGCGAGTTCGCGGCGCATGGCGTCGATCACCGCCTTGTAGTCGGGCTGGCTGAAGATCGCGCTGCCGGCCACGAAGGTGTCAGCGCCGGCATCGGCGACGCGGCGGATGTTGTCGACCTTGATGCCGCCGTCGACCTCGAGGCGGATGTCGCGGCCGCTGGCGTCGATGATCCTGCGCGCCTGCTCGACCTTGCGCAGCGCGCTGTCGATGAAGCTCTGCCCGCCGAAGCCGGGGTTGACGCTCATGATCAGCACCAGGTCGACCTTGTCGATGACCCACTCCAGCACGTCGAGCGAGGCCGCCGGGTTGAACACGAGGCCGGCCTGGCAGCCCTCGGCCTGGATGACCTGCAGCGTGCGGTCGACGTGCGTGCTGGCGTCGGGGTGGAAGCTCACCAGGTCGGCCCCGGCCTTGGCAAAGGCCTGGGCCAGCGCATCGACCGGCTGCACCATCAGGTGCACGTCGATGGGCGCCTGGGTGTGCTTGCGCAAGGCCTGGCAGACCATCGGACCGAAGGTGAGGTTGGGCACGTAATGGTTGTCCATCACGTCGAAGTGGATCCAGTCGGCGCCCGCCGCGACGACGTTTCGAACCTCTTCGCCCAGCCGCGCGAAGTCGGCCGACAGGAGGCTGGGGGCGATGCGGTAGCTCGGCATCCAGCGATTGTAGGAGCCTGCCTACAATGCTCTTCATGGCCCGTCCCGAATTCAGCTGCAGCGTCGTCGTGAAGTACCTGCCCGAACAATCCGAGCCGCCCGACGGGCCCTTCGCCTTCGCCTACACGGTGACCATCAGGAACAGCGGCGACATCACCGCGCAGCTGGTGGCCCGGCAATGGATCATCACCGACGCCGACGGCCACCGGGAAGAGGTGCGCGGACTGGCCGTCGTCGGCCACCAGCCGCTGCTCAAGCCGGGCGAGAGCTTCGAATACACGAGCGGGACGCGCCTGGCCACCAAGCACGGCCAGATGCGCGGCACCTTCTTCTGCATGACCGAGGACGCCCAGCCCTTCGACGCGCCCGTGCCCGAGTTCGAACTGGTCTTCCCGGGCCTGCTGCACTGATGGCGGGCGGCTGGGACCTGACGGCCCTGGTCAACGCCGCCGATGCCCGGGCCGGCCTGGCCGAACGCCACCTGTGGCTGGTGCGGCTGCTGGAATGGCTGCGTCACCCCGCCGACAAGACCGAGCTGAGCAACGGCACACCCTTGCCCGTGGTGCGCCTGCGGCATTTCCTTCAGGTGCTGGAGCAGCAGCCCGCGGTGGCCGAACGTGTGCACGGCATGCTGCAGGTCTTCTGGCACGACATCGACAGCGCCGCCCTGCTGGCCGACTTCGGCTTCGGGGCGCGTGCCTCGCTGCGCAGCGAGCTGTCCTCGCGCATCGCCCAGCAGGTGCTGCCCGGCACGCCCGACACCGCCGATCTGGCCTCGCTGTTCAGCCTGCTCTTCGAGCCCGCCGACGCGGCATGGATCGCGGCCATCGACGACGACACGCTGGACCGCACCGCGGCACTGCTGCGCAACGGCGGCGACGCGGGCCGCGGCACCGTGCTGCACGCCATCACCATGCTGGCCAGCGCAGTGCGCGCCGCGGGCTTCTCGCCGCTGCTGCGTCAGCGCATGGACCCGGCACTGCGCGAGGAAGAACCCTTCCATCAGCTCGCCGGCGCCACCGAAACGCTGCGTCAGGCCCTGCTGGACGACCGCCGGACCGAAGCCCTGGCGCATGCCAACCTGCTGCGCGCCCTGCTCGACCGCTGCCTGCAAGCCGCGGCCACGGTGACAACGCACCTGGAAGCCTACGGCGTCTCGGTCGACATCGTCTACGAGCTCGACCAGATGCGCTGGCGCGTGCACCGCATCGAGCAGCTGCTGGCCCTGGCGCTGGCGCCGCAGCAGGCCAGCGAAGCGCGCCAGGTGCTGCTGGGCCTGCTGAAGGCGATGGAAGAGCGGCGTGGCATCCGCCGTCTGCTGGCCCGCCACTACTCGCTGCTGGCGCGCCTGGTGACCGAACGCAGCGCCGAGACCGGCTCGCACTACATCACGCGCGACCGCAGCGAGTACCGCGACATGCTGCAGCGCGCCTTCGGCGGCGGGCTGGTCATCGCCGGCACCACCTTCGTCAAGTTCCTCGTCCTGGCGGTGGGCTTCAGCGCCTTCTGGAGCGGCTTCTGGGCCGGCGTGAACTACGCCGCCAGCTTCGTGCTGGTGATGCTGCTGCACTGGACGGTGGCCACCAAGCAGCCCGCGATGACGGCGCCCGCGATGGCCGCCTGCCTGCCGTCGGCCGGCGGCGACGACTCCGACGCCGCCATCGAGACCTTCGTCGACCGCGTGACGCAGCTCATCCGGTCGCAGGCCGCCGGCATCTTCGGCAACATCGCCGCCTGCGCGCCGCTGGTGCTGCTGGTGCAATGGCTCACCGGGCTGCTGTTCGGCGCGCCGCTGGTGGGCGAGAAGCAGGCCGAGTACGTGCTGCATTCGCTGACGCTGCTGGGGCCGACGGCGCTGTTCGCGGCCTTCACCGGCGTGCTGCTGTTCGCCAGCTCCTTGGTGGCGGGCTGGGCCGAGAACTGGTTCGTCTACCACCGCCTGGACAGCGCCATCGCCTGGAACCCGCGCATCGTCGCGCGGCTGGGCAGCTCGCGCGCCCGGCGCTGGGCCACCTGGCTGCGTGCCAACGTCTCGGGCCTGGCGGCCAACATCTCGCTGGGCATGATGCTGGGCCTGGTGCCGGCGATCCTGGGCTTCCTGGGCATCCCGCTGGACGTGCGACACGTCACGCTGGCCACCGGGCAGTTGGCCGCCGCGCTGGGCGCGCTGGGCCCGGCGCTGCTGACCGAGTCGGCCTTCTGGTGGTGCGTGGCCGGCATCGCTGTCACGGGGGTGCTGAACCTGACGGTGAGCTTCTGGCTCGCCTTCAAGGTCGCCGTGCGCTCGCGTGGCCTGGCCCTGAAGCAGCGCGACCGCGTGCGCGCGGCCATCTGGCGCCGCCTGCGCACGGCGCCCATGTCCTTCCTGTGGCCGCCGAAGTCAGCCTGACTTGCCGTCGCGGTCGCTGCCGCCCGGGCTTTCCTCGGGCAGGGGTTGTTCCTTGCGCCGGCCGCTGAACATCGTCCACCAGACGATGAAGACGAGCAGGCACAGCGCCAGGAAGGCTTCGAGGATCAGCAACCACATGGAAGCATCGTCTCACGACGAGGCCTGAACCCCTTCATCGGCGCGCAGTGACCCGCGAAGCCGAACGGGTGCCCGAACGGGGGCCCCGAGGCCGGTGGGCGCCCCTCGGAGACGCTCCGCCCTGCAGACCGTCAGGGCTCGGGCTGGACGACCACTTCGATGGCGTACCGCGTGGGCAGGTCACCGGTCTGCTGGAACCACAGGGTCATGGGCCCGGCGCGCAGCAGATCGGCAGGGACCGCGGCGAGCACGTTGCGAGACAGGTCCTGCGGCCCCATGTGGCCGTACACCAGCATGCGGCTGACATCGACGCCGGCGTCGAAGACGGCGGCGCGCTGCAGGGCATAGAACGCCACCAGGTCGTCGGACACGTACTGCACCAGGCGGACGGAGGCGAGGCGATGGCCCGCCGGAATCTCCCAGCGCACGAAGTCGGCGTCGTTGCGCACCACCGAGCCGTGAATCAGCATCGTCTGGGTCCCCGTGGCCAGCACGCTGGGCTGAAGCGGGTTGCCCGACGCCTCGTGCCAGTCGTCGGCCCCGGGCTGCTCCAGCAGGAAGGACTGCGGCGCCGAGACATTGCCTGCCACGTCCACCTGGCGCAGCCACAAGCGGGCCACGCCGTTGCCCAGGACACCCAGCGCGGTGCCGCTCCCCTGCAGCCAGCGACCCTGCTCGGCCAGCGAATACTCCCATCGGGCGCCGGCCTCCAGCCCGGCGATCTGCAGGGTCCTGGTGACGTCACGCGACACGGGCATGGCCGACACAGGCGCAGGAGCAGTGGTGTCCAGGACGCAGGTCACCATCACGATTTCAGAGGTGTTGCCGGCGTCGTCCCGGGTGCGGACCCAGATCATCTTGGGCCCATCGCCCTGGACCTCGAACGAGGCCCCGACACCCCTGATCCAGGAGCGGCCCATGTCCAGCGAAAACTCCCAGGCCAGATCGTCGCTGGTCACCGACCACAGCCCGTTGCGCGTGATCCCGTCACTGACACTCAGGCCGGTGTCGGTGAAGGACAGCACCGGCGCCTTGAGGGTGACGGCTGCGGCGGGTGGCACCGCCGGGGCGACGGGCGTCACCGGGGGCGTGCCGGACGTGGCCGGCATCCCAGTCGAAGTGGATGGGTCCGCCGATCCGCCACCGCATCCGGCGACCAGGCCGCCGAGGACGAAGGCAAACCCCCAGGTCCTCCAGATGGGACAGATCTCGGGCATGGAACGGGCTCCATCGACTGCAAAGACACTCGACCCTGATTGGGACACGGGTTGATGTCGACTTGATGACCACACGCTGCGCTCGCCGGAGGCTGTGACAAAGGTCGAGGGTCCGCCTTCGATGCAGGGCAGTCGACGGCCTGGCCGGAGCGCTCGACTCTCCGCATCGTCGGGCCGCCCGGTCCGCCGGTCGCAAGCTTGCCGAGCGCGCCGCCATACTTGCGTCATGACGTCCGCGCAAATCACCCCTCTGACGTCGGAGGACCTCGGCGCCCTGCTGGCCGTGACGAGGGCACTGGCTGCGCCTTTCGATCTGCACCAGATGCTGGAAGAGGTGGCGGCGGCGGCCTGCCGGATCCTGCATGCCGAGCGGGCGTCGGTGTGGCTGATGGACACGGCAGCACAGGAACTGGTGCTCGAGGTCGCGGCGGATCTGCAGCCGATCCGCCTGCCTGTCGGCGCGGGACTGGTCGGACGGTGCGCGCTCGAGCGCAGGCTCATCAACGTCGCCGACTGTTATGCCGATCCGCGCTTCAACCGCGAGATGGACCGGCGCTCCGGATACCTGACGCGCTGCCTGCTGGCCGCGCCGCTGGTGGACCACCGCGACCAGCTGGTCGGCGTGATGCAGGTGCTCAATCGGCATGACGGCGTCTTCGGAAGCGACGACGAGCTCCTGGCCGAAGCGCTGGCAGCCCAGTGCGCCGTGGCGCTGTCCCGCGTGCGCATGGCCGATGCCATGGTCGCCGGCGAACTGCTGCGGCAGGAGGTCGAGCTCGCCAGCAGCATCCAGCGCAGCACGCTGCCTCCGTCGCTGCCGTCGGTGCCGGGCTACGAACTTCACGGCTATTTCCATCCGGCTTCACTGACCGGCGGCGACACCTATGACCTCGCGCTGGTCGGCCGGGAACTGCTCATCATGCTGGCCGACGCCACCGGTCACGGCGTGGCCGCCGCGTTGTCGGTGACGCAGATGCATGCGATGGTCCGCGTCGCGCTGGACATGGGCGCCGACCTGCCCACGGCGTTCCGCACCGTCAACGACCGCCTGGCCGCCACCTTGCCCGATGGGCGCTTCGTGACGGCCTTCATCGGCCTTCTCGATGCCGCCACGCACACCTTGCGCTACATCAGCGGCGGCCAGGGCCCGATCCTGCACTGGCATGCAGCTGACGCCCGATGCACGACCCATCGCGCGAACAGTTTCCCCATGGGCGCCATGCCGTTGTCGGCGCCCAAGGAGGCGGTGGTGCTGGCGCTGTCCCCCGGCGACTGGCTGGTGCTGCTGTCGGACGGCTTCCACGAGTACGAAGATGCTGCCGGCCTGCAGTTCGGACGGGCGCGCGTCGAACAGGTGGTGGGCCGTCATGCGCAAGGTTCGGCTGCCGCCCTGACCAAAGCGCTGCTGGCAGCCGTTCAGGACCACGCCTGCGGTGCGCCGCAACTCGATGACATGACACTGGTCCTGGTCCACAGGCTTCCGGAGTGAAGCCGCACACCATCAACAGGCCCACGGCGATGACGGCGGTCACAGAACTGTCAACAACCCTTCATATGATCCAGGTCCGTCCTCCGGTCTTCCGGACCGAGTCACCCATCGTGCCCTGGAGCCCTGCCTCGTGCAAATGACGATCGTTGAACATGCAGGGCCCATCACCGGTGTGCGGCTTTCGGGACGACTCGATGTCGAAGGCGCGGACGCCATCGGTGTGCGCTTCACGGCATCGATGATCAACCCGGGTCTGGGCGTCATCGTCGATTTCCGTGAAGTCAGCTTCATCGCTTCGATGGGCATGCGCCTGCTGATCTCCACGGCGCGCGCCTTGCGCCAGAAGGACCTCAAGCTCGTCCTGTTCGGCGCCAACGAATTGGTGCAGGCCGCCTTGACCGACGCCGCGCTCGACCAGATCCTGCCCTGCGTCGCCACACTGGACGATGCTCTCGCCCAGTTCAACAGCTGACGCCGCGCAAGACGTCCTGCGTTTGCGCGTGACCGGCTCGCCCGACGCGCTGGAGCCTGCGCGTCGCCGGCTGCACGACGTCCTGGTCGGCCAGTTGTCTGCACGCGCGATGTACCGCGTCGAGGTGGTGCTGGAGGAAGTGCTGATGAACGTCATGCTGCATGCACATGACGACATGGCCCTGCACGACATCGGACTCGAGGTCCGGCTGAGACCGGGTGCCGTCGAGATGCACTTCGAGGACGACGGCAAGCCCTTCGATCCGACGGTCGTCCGTGACCTGTCGCAGCCATCCACGCTCGAAGACGCACGCCCGGGTGGCCTGGGCCTGGTGCTGGTGCGCAAGTCCGCCAAGGCCCTGGTGTACGAGCGCCGCGACGGCAGGAACCGACTGCGGGTGGACATCGAGCGGGTCTGAAGTCGGGCGACGCCCGCAATTCGCTCGTCCGCTCGAGCGCCCGCCCGGAAGGGCGGCAGCGGGGAAGCGAACCGGTGTTCGCTCCCGCGCGCCACCCAGACGGGATCAGAAGAACTTGTACTCGACCCCGAACACGAAGGCGCGCCCACGCGGGTCGGCCACACGGGGCTCCCAGGAACTGCCGGAGCCGCCCAGGCTGTCGTAGGTGATGGCGAAAGGCGGATCCTCGTCGAACAGGTTCTTGACGCCGGCAGTGACGCTCAGGTTCTTGATGCCGGTCCAGGTCACGCTCAGGTTGTAGGTCGTGTAGCTGTCGACCTTGGGGTTCAGGTTCGGCGGGCTGACGCGGCCGGCGGCCACGCCGGGCAGCACCTGATCGGTGTAGCCGCTGCGGAAGGTCTGGCTCAGCGTGCCGCTCCAGTCGGCGCGCTTGTAGGTCACGTAGGCGCTGTGCTTCCAGCGCAGGCCGAGGTCGCCGGCAAAGGTGAACTGCCCGATTTCGCTGGCCCCGAAGTCGGCGCTGGGCACCACGCGCGAGCGCTTCTTCAGCAGGTAGGTGCCGTCCAGGCCTGCAGTCCAGCGCGCGCCCAGAGCATCGAGCCCGCCACGCAGGTTGACCTCGACCCCTTCGGTCTGTGTCTCGCCGGTATTGACCCAGCGGTTGTCCACCGCCAGCAGCGTGCCATTGGCGTCGCGGATGAAGCGCTCGGGGAAGCTGGCGTAGTTGTCGATCAGCTGCTGCAGCGACAGCACCTGGATCGTGCCTTCGCGGTTGACGCGCCACCAGTCCATGCCGACGCTGATGTTCGCCGTCGGCTCGAACAGGAAGCCCACCGAGGCCATCTTCGCCTCTTCCGGCCCGAGGTCGGGCTTGCCGCCGTTGATGATGTTGGCGCCGCGGTCGATGAACTGGCAGCCGGGAATGGTCGGGCTGGGCCGGCCCGACGGGCAGGTCAGCGGATCGACGAGCGTGGTGCCGGTGAACAGCGATTCGGCAGCGCCGTTGAAGAGCTGGTTGAAGGTCGGCACGCGGAAGCCGGTGGTGTAGCTGCCGCGCACCAGGAACTGGTTGCTCGGCTTCCACAGCGCCGAGACCTTGGGGTTGGTCGTGGTGCCGAAACCGTCGTAGCGGTCTTGGCGCACGGCCAGCGTGGTCTCGATCTGCTTGGTGATCGGCAACAGCAGTTCGGCGTAGACCGCCGTCACGTCGCGGGAGACGCCCGACAGCACGTTGGTCTGGTCGAAAGGCGCGGCGATGATGACGCGCTGCGCCGCCGCGGCGCGCTCGTCGCCGTTGAACCGGTACTTCTCGGTACGCAGGTCGATGCCGACCGCGGCCATCGCGTCGCCGCCCGGCAGCTTGAACACCGGGCCGGACACGGCGGCGTCGATCTGCTGCATGGTGAACCTGCCGCCATACAGGACGACGCCGCGGGCCGAGGCTTCTTCGAGCGCCGCCAGGCCGTCGGCGCTCTGCGTCTGCCCCGGGAACAGGAAGACGTTGACGCGGCCACTGTTGAGCGCAGGGATGATGCCCGGGCCGCCGTCGCTGGCGCCGGTGGCGGTGGTGCCGCGGTAGTAGTAGCCGCCGCCCAGCGTGGACTTGGCTTCGCTGGTGGCATGCACGAAGCCGGCGCGGTAGTCCCAGCCCCCGAAGAACGGGCCTTCGGACGTCAGCGCAAAGCGCTGGGTGTCGGCTTCGGTCTCGATCTCGCGCGGGCCGCACTCGATGCAGCGCCAGCGATAGGACATCGGCTGGCCGCGCTGGGTCTCGTTGATCTGGCCGGGGAAGGCCGTCAGCAGGCGGTCGAAGACCGCGTCGTAGGCCGCCTGCGACGCTGCGTTGCGCGGAAAGCGCTGCTGCTGCGTCGTCGCGTTGGGAATCAGCTGCAGGTTCGAGAAGCGCTTGGCCGACTCCGACTGCGACGCCGTGAACTCGCCGGCCACCAGGTGTCCGCCGAGCTTGAGGGTGCCGCGGGCCACGAGGTAGGTGTTGGAGATGGGCTGCTGCAGCACCGCAGCGCGGCCGGTGTCCCAGGCGCAGGACAGTGCGGCGGTGGGGGTGTTCCACAGCAGCTCGGCGTAAGGCGCCTGGCCGTCGATGGAGCCGCAGCCCGGCTGGCCCGGCAGGTCGAGCACGTTCAGGCCGCCGGACGCACGGGTCGTCGTGCCCGGGATGAAGGGCAGGTTGCCGTTGGCAGGGAACAGGGTGCCGGCCAGCGGGAAGATCGTGGCGAAAGGCGTGCCGCGGGTGTCGACGCTCAGACCACGGTCGGGCTGGAAGGTGTTGACGAAGCCGCGCTGGTCGCCGCGCAAGGCCTTGGCATCGCGCACGCCCAGCGTCGCGATGACGTTGAAGCCGTCGCGGTCGAGGTCGCCGAAGCCGCCGACCACCGCGCCGTTGAAGATGTTGCCGCCGCCGGCTTCGGTGACGTCGGCCGTCGCCGTCACCAGGCCGCCGCTGAAGTTGGTGCGCATGATGAAGTTGATGACGCCGCCGATGGCGTCGGTGCCGTAGATCGCACTGGCACCGTCCTTCAGCACTTCGATGCGGTCGATCGCCGCCATCGGGATCTGGTTCAGGTCGACGACACCACCGTTCAGGCCGTGCGCGGCGACGCGGCGGCCGTTGAGCAGGATCAGCGTCGCGTTGGCCCCCTGGCCGCGCAGGTTGGCGCTGCTGGCGCCGTTGTTGCCGCGCTGTGCGCCGCCGACCACGTCGGCGTTGGACGCCAGGTTGTCCAGGCCGTTGCCGTTGGTGGACAGCATCATCACCACCTGCTCGGCACTCGTGATGCCCTCGCGCTCGAGTTCGGCACGCCGGATGACCTGCACCGGCAGGGCGCCTTCGGTGGCGATGCGCTTGATGCTCGAGCCGGTGATCGTGACGCGCTGATCACTGCCTTGCGCCAGTGCGTGAGAGGCCAGTCCGAGGACCAGGAGGCTGCCGACCAGGGCTTTCAACTTCATTCAGGGCTCCAAGAGAGAAACACGGAAAGGGTTCGCCCGGCCAGGCGTGACCCAGATAGGACAAAGTGTTGCCGTGCTGCAGGCAACAGCCCATCAGGGATAACCAACGACCGTTGGTTTTCGGTCAGGCGCGCCAGGCGCAGATGATGCGGCGATTCGCGCAAGCAGGATCCGAGCCAGGCGGCATGTCGCTGCGGACTCCCCTGACCTACGCTGCGGATTCCCCTGATCGGACCGAGGTATCGGGCGAAAGCTTCAGCCACAGGCGGTGGGTTGCCTCAATTCGCCTGCTCATGCAGCCGAAGACAATATCTGGCGTCCTGTCCCAGTTGACGCCGGCATCCGCAACCGGAAAGCGTCGACCATGTCCATCGCCCGCAGGCCTGTCCGTCTCGATCGTCGTCGCTGGTGCGCTGCCGCCTTGGCCGGCGCTGCACTCGGCGTCGTGCCGGCGCGGGCCGCCGAGCAGCGTGCCGTCGCCTCGCGGCCGCCGAGGGTCTTCCACGTCATGAGCTACCACTCGCCCTGGCGCTGGACCGACGGCCAGCTGCAGGGCTTCAAGGACGGTCTGGCCGTGCCTGCGGACGTGCAGGTGTTCCAGATGGACGCCAAGAAGCTCAGCACGCAGAAGCAGAAGGAGGCCCAGGGGCGGGAGGCGCGTGCGCTGATCGACCAGTGGAAGCCCGACCTGCTCTACACGACCGACGACGAGGCCCAGGAGTTCGTGGCCACGCACTACGTCAACACGTCGCTGCCTGTCGTGTTCAGCGGCGTCAACAAGGCGCCGAAGACCTACGGCTTCGACGACAGCCCCAACGTGGCCGGCGTGCTGGAACATGAACACTCGGTCGAGTCGGTCAAGCTGCTGCAGGCCCTCGTGCCCGGCGCACGACGTTTCGTTGCCGTCTTCGACGACGCACCCCTGTGGCCCTCGGTGCAGGCACGCATGAAGGAGCGCATCGGGTCCCTGCCGGATGTCGAGTTCCTGGCCTGGGACACCCTCACGACCTTCGACGACTACAAGCGAAAGGTTCAGGAGTACCAGACCAGGGCGGACGCCATCGCGCTCATCGGCATCTTCAACTTCAAGGACGGACAGGGCAGGAACGTGCCTTACCAGGACGTCCTGAAGTGGACGGTCGAGAACAGCCGGCTGCCCGATCTGGGCTTCTGGGTCGATCGCGTGCACCACGGCACCCTGGCTGCCGTGACGGTGTCGGAGCGCGAGCAGGGCCTGGCGGCCGGACGCATCGCGCGCGGCATCCTGGTCGAGGGGCGGAAACCCGCTTCCTTCAAGATGGAGCCCACGCGCAAGGGCGCCCCCGTCATCAGCCTGGCCCGCGCACGTCGCCTGGGCCTGAAGGTCAAGTCCGGCCAGTTGCTGTCTGCCGAAGTCATTCCCAAGTTCGAGTGGGACAAGTGACGCTGAGCCTCCAGGGCCGCGTCCTCGTCATAGCCACGCTGGTGATGCTCGGCGCCATGAGCGTCGTGATCACCAGCACGACCCGTGAGTTCGCGAGCGACTACAGCTCGGCGCTGCAGTCGCGCTCACTGGCCATCGGCAAGGGACTGCAGACACAGCTCGAGCGCCTGCTGCAGTTCGGCATCGAGATCGACGAACTCACGGGCTTCGAAGAGCAGTGCCAGGAAGTCATCAAGGCCTACTCGGGCATCGAGGCGGCCCTGGTGGTGGCGCTCGACGGCAGGATGCTCTTCTCCAGCGAGGGTGCACCCCTGTCGATCATCGGCGACCCCGCCTTGCTGGCCGCGCTGCCGACAGCTCGGGAATCCGTCATCACCACCACGACTGGCTCCGAGACCCGCCATCTCGCCACCGTGCCGGTGCGCGACTCGCGGGGCGAACACCGGGGCACCGTCGTCGTCAGCATCCAGGGCGACCAGATCAGCGACCAGGTGCTGATGATGCTGCGGTCGGCCGTCGGCATGGGCCTGCTGGCCGTGGCGGCGGGTGTGGTGATGCTCTACGCCATCCTCACGGTCTTTGTCGCCAGGCCGTTGAACGGGCTGATCGGCACCATCGTCAAGCTGCGCCAGTTCCCGACCGATCTGGGGCGCCGCGCCGTCGTCACGTCGGAGGACGAGCTGGGCCGACTCGGCCACGCCTTCAACGAACTGATGCAGGACCTGCAGCAGACCACGGTCTCCAGGAGCGAACTGCAGCTCACCATGGAAAAGCTGCGCACGACCTCGGCCGCACTGTTCGAGCAGAAGGAACGTGCCGAGGTCACGCTGAACTCGATCGCCGACGCCGTCATCACCACCGATGCGCAGCAGTGCGTGCGCTACATGAACCCCGTGGCAGAACAGCTCACCGGCTGGACGGCCGCAGCCGCGACCGCCCTGCCGGTGGACGTGGTGCTGAAGCTGATCGACGCGGACACCGGCCAACCGGTGATCCTGGGTCCCGGCCCCGCCCCTCGGAACGACGACGGCTGGGGTCGCAAACTGGATCTGCTGCACCCCGACGGCAGCCGTATCGGCGTGGACTGCAAGGCGGCGCTGATGCACGACCCGGAAGGCAGGCTCTCGGGCAGCGTGCTGTCCTTCCGCGACGTCAGTGCCGAGCGCCACTCGGCGCAGCGTCGTTCCTGGGAAGCGACACACGACGTGCTCACCGGGCTGGCGAACCGGCGCGAGCTGGGCGAACGCCTGGAGGCAGCCCTGGCCGCATCAAGGAACGCGGGCAAGGAGCATGTGGTCTGCTTCATGGACCTGGACCGCTTCAAGGTCATCAACGACACCTTCGGTCACGCCGCGGGAGACGAGGTGCTGTGCGACCTGACGGCGCTGATGCGGTCGCTGGTCCGCCAGTCGGACACGGCCGCACGGCTGGGCGGCGACGAGTTCGCGCTGCTTCTGGAGGACTGCAGCATCGAACGCGCCAGGCTGATCGCGGCGGAGCTGCTGGCCGCCGTGCGCGACTACCGCTACGAGTGCAAGGGCAAGTCGCTCAGTGTCGGCATCAGCATCGGCATGGCCTCCCTGCACGCCGCGTCGAACCCCGCGGAAGTGATGAGCATGGCCGACACCGCCTGCTACTGGGCCAAGGAGCAGGGCCGCGACCGCGTCTGCGTCTTCAGCGCCGGAGACGGCGAGATGGCTGCGCGCAGGCGCGAGACCGGCTGGGTCACGCGCATCGAGGCCGCGCTCGCGCAGGACCGCTTCGTCCTGTACCAGCAGCGCTTCCTGCGCCTGAACCCCGCACTGGAGGAACGACAGCACCTGGAGGTTCTTCTGCGCATGGTCGACGAGAACGGAGACCTGGTGCAGCCCGGCAGCTTTCTGCCGGCCGCCGAGCGCTACAACCTGATGCCGCTGGTCGACCGCTGGGTGATCAAGACCGTCTTCGCCGGCTACCGGTCATTGCTCAGGCAGTGTCCGGGCGGGCAGGCGCTGACCTGCTCGATCAACCTGTCGGGGACCTCGCTGAACTCGGAGAGCCTGATCGACTTCATCCGCGAGCAGGCCAGTCTGCACGGCCTGCCGCCCCGGGCCATCTGTTTCGAGATCACCGAGACGGCGGCCATCCACAACCTGCGTGCCGCAGCGGCCCTCATCGCTCAGTGCAAGGCGCTGGGATTCCAGTTCGCGCTCGACGACTTCGGTGCCGGCACCAGTTCCTTCGGCTACCTGAAGAACCTGCCGGTGGACTTCCTGAAGATCGACGGCAGCTTCGTGCGCAACATCGACCAGGACCGCGTCGACCGCCTGATGACGGAGACCATCAACAACGTGGGCCACCTGCTGGGTGTCAGGACGGTGGCCGAATACGCCGAGAACGACCTCATCGTCGAGCAGCTGAGGGTGATGGGTGTGGACTACGCGCAGGGCTACGGGGTGCATCTCCCCAGCCCGCTGTTCGCTGCCCCCGGGAGCTTGACCGGGGACGGGCTTCAGTCGGCGACCCGGTCCGACGGGCTCGCCGGCACCTGAAGCCAAGCGATGCCGCTGCGCGCGTTGGCCTCGGCCGCCAGCGCGCGCTCATCGTCGCTGGCGTGTTCCCGGTCCCACTGCATCAGCTTGGGCGTCATCAGCCGGTGCCACAGCGGCGGCACCATCGCGATCACGATCGTCGTGAGGTAGCCGCCCACCATCATCGGCGCATCGGGAAAGGGCTTCAGGTCCTGGTAGGGCACTTCGCCCTGGGCATGGTGGTGCGAGTGCCGCGTGAGGTTGAACATGCTCCAGGAACTGAGGCGCCGGTTGGTGTTCCAGGAATGCCGCGGCTGCACCGGGGTGGCCGGGTTGCGCACCATGCCGTAGTGCTCCATGTAGTTCACGATCTCCAGCAGCGCCTTGCCCCACAGGGCGCACAGCACGAAGAACGACGCCGCCGTCCAGCCGCCCAGGGCGCCGGCCAGGGCGCCGATATCCGGGAAGCGTTCGGTCAGCTGCCTGACCAGCTCCGCGAACTTCGGGTTCGCGGCAGCGGCTTCACGCAAGCTGCTGCAGTGGCGCGTCGTTGGCGGCCTTCAGCCTGGCGGGGCCGAGTAGATGCCGCCATCGCCACGTCCGGGGTGGTAGCCCTTGCGGCCGATGGCGTGCGTCAGCGGGCTGCGCGGATCGCGGCCCTGCGTCAGGTCGGTGAGCGCCCGCGCGAAGTCGTAGCGCGGTTGCCAGCCCAGCACCCGCCGGGCCCGTTCGTTCACGTAGACGCGGTCGATGTCCTCGAGCATGCGCCAGCCGCGATCGTGGAACACGGTCTCGAAGCCGGGGACGACGCGCCTCAGCGCCGCAGAGGCCCCACCGCGCAACGCATCCAGGTCCGCCTGCTCGAACGGCGAAGTCGCGCTGATGATGAACCGCTGGAAGCCCAGGTCCGGGGCGCGCTGCAGCGCCAACAAGTGCGCGTCGACAACGTCCTGGATGTCCGCGCGCCTGTACAGCAGCTCGATCACCTTCAGGTTCAGGTCGTCGAAGCCGGTGCGGCGGCTCTCGCTGTCGTCACCCTCCGGAAAGAAGCGCGAGGTGCGCAGCACCAGCACCGGCAAGCCGTGGTTGCGCTGGAAAAGCCGGCACAAGTCCTCGGCAGCCACCTTGGTGGCGCCGTAGATGTTCTTGGGCACCGGCACCACGTCCTCGGTGATCCAGGCCGCGGGTGCCGGTGGTGGCGGGCTCAGCGCGTCGCCGAAGGCACTGGTCGTGCTGGTGAAGACGAATGAGCGCACGCCCGCTGCCACAGCCTCCTCGAGCAGATTCAAGGTGCCCGTGACGTTGACGTCGACGAAGTCCTGCCGGCTGTGCGAGTGCACATGCGGCTTGTGCAACGTGGCGGTGTGCAGCACGGCATCGACGCCCCGCATGCAGCGCCCGACGACCGAGCGATCGACGATCGAGCCCAGCACGTCGGTGCTGGCAGCGGGCACGATGTCGAGGCCGATGACGGCAGAACCCTGCGAGCGCAGGGTGCGGACGAGGGCGTCGCCGAGGTGACCGGAGCTGCCGGTGACGAGGATCTTCATGGCTGCCCAATCTACCGCAGCCGCATGACTCGGCATCACCGGGACGGTTGATGGCGGGAAGGCACTGATGGTCGTGCGGACCATCAGCCGGGACGTCGTGACCGGCGCCGCATCGCCCAGGCCATGCCGGGCACCAGGACCACGATCGCCAGACAGCCCCACCCGGCCCAGCGCAATAGGCCGGGCATCGCGAGCTTGAAGGAGAGGAAGTCGACCCGGCCCGCTTCCCAGAACACCCACTCGCCAGCCAGGCGTGTGGCCAGCAGTGGCTTGCCGGTTTCGAGGATCACGATGCCGTTGCCGGTGGCCGGGTTCAGGCGCGCCGCGGTATTGATCGCCGGCTCGTTGCTTCCGTCGTGGCCGATCACGAAGCCGCCGGCGCGATTGTCGGCATACAGCATCGTGCCCAGGCCCCAGATCGCCTGACCATACAGCGATCCCGTCGGCTGCCACATCCGTGCGACGGTGGCCGCGCCCAGCACGCCGCGCCCGACGGGCTCGCCCGCCTTGCCGGGCACCTGGGCCTGCAGGAAGCGCGTGAGGTCCGACACCGAGGTGTACAGCGAGGCTGCCGCCACCGCCGAGAAGCGGAAGTGCGTCGCGGGCTGTGCGTCCTTGCCGTAGAACGTCGCCAAGGTCGTGCCCTGCGCGGGCGACCAGTGGTAGGTCGAGTGCACCATGCCCAGCGGCTGGAACACGACGCGCTGCATGTAGGCTTCGAACGGCTCGCCGCTCACGTCTTCGATCAGCAGTTGCAGCACGGCGTAGCCACCGCCCGAGTAGCGCCACGCGCTGCCCGGCTCGATACCGACCGCGACCTTGCCGCTGGCTCCAGGCGAGACATCGGCGGCCTGCGTGAGCGAGGCTTCGAGCGACTGCACCGGCGTGCCAGGTGCGAAGCCGGCGTAGCCCAGGCCGTCGGTCAGCCCGGCGGTGTGGCTCAGCAACCGCCGGACGGTGACCTTGTCGTTGTCGAACGCGCTGGGGGGCAAGGTCCAGCGCTTCAGGTAGCGACTCACCGGTGCATCGAGGTCGACCCTGCCTTGTTCGACGAGTGCCATCACACCCCAGGCCGTGATCCACTTGCTGAGGGAAGCGGTCTGGAAGACGGTGTCGGCATTCACCGCCGAACCGACGGACGTCGCATGCACGCCTTGGACCGTGCCGTTGCTGATCAGGGCCATCACGGCGTTGCCCGCCTGGCTGCCGTCGATGGTTCGGCTGGCGACGCTCATGAAGGCAGCGCTGTCGCCGCGAGGCGCCAGCGGCTGTTTCCACCAGCCCTCTGAGGTGCCCAGGAAGACCACCGCCACCCACGCGACGAACAAGCCGATGGTGGTCAGGCCAACGCGCAACACCTTCTTCACCGAACTCACGGGACACTCACTCCAGATTTGACGAAGCGCGCACGATGCCGCCTGGTTGGCGCGCAGGCGGGCGGCCGACGGCCCAACGGCTCCCCGCAGGCGCTCAATGTCTCCGCCCACGGCATTCCGTTCACTACCATCGGCAGCATGTCACGTCGTTCAAGCGCCTTCGCCTGGGGCGTCGCTCTCGTGCTGTTCAGCCTGACCTGGCTGTACGCGCCCGGCGATGCCGCGGTGCCCGGCGTCAGCGTGAAAGACGGGCAGATGCGTCAGGTGTCGGGCGAATGGGCGCCCTTCGACAGGGCCGTGCTCACCACCTGGCCCGGGCCCTACGAGTTGCGCTGGCAGCTGAAGCTCGCGCAGGACGAACAGGCCCTCGTGCTGCGCGTGGCGCTGCGCGGTGCCGCGGAGCTGTTCTGCAATGGGCAGTTGGTGCTGCGCAGTGGCCGGCCCGGACGCACGGCCGCAGAGGAAGTGCCGGGTGACATCGATCGTTGGGTGGCCCTTCCGCCGCTGGCCGCCGGCACCCACGAATTGCGGCTGCTGGGCTCCAGCCATCATCTCCGCGTCGGGCAGGTTGCCCAGTCGCATGCCGGGGTGCAGCCGATACGGCTCGAGGCCATGCCGCGCCAGCGCTTCGCGCGCTGGTTGGTCGTCGGGCTGGCCTGTGGTGGCTTGGCGCTGGCCTGGCTCTACTTCCTGCGACTCGGCCAGGCGTCCACCGACCGCAGCCGGCCGGGGCAGAAGGCCCATCAGAAGGCCCATCGCTGGAGCCTGATCGCGCTGGGCGCCGTGGGCCTGCTGCTGCCGCTGGCAGAGAGTGCACGCGATCTTTGGGGTTACGCCTACCCTTGGCACGCCCTGCGCATGCAGACCATCCTGGCCAGCACGCTGTTCGCCGCCTGGCTCCTGCCCTTGTCCCTGGCCCTGCGATGGGGCTGGCCGAAGCGTGCGGCCGCTTGGCTGGGCGCCTGGGGAGTTGCACTGCTGCTGGTGGTGGCCGTCGCGGTACCGACCGCCGGGTACGACGTGGCATCCTGGTGTCTCCACCTGGCCGGGCTGAGCGCCGCGCTGGCCCTGACCTGGCGCGCGCGCCGTGAGCCGAACGCGCCGGTGCCTGCGCTTCTGACGCTGCTGTCCCTGGCCTTCGCCTGGCTGTGGCTCGACCCCGCCGCTTTCCTGGACGGCCTGTACACCGTGACGCTCGCCCTGGTCATGATCCTGCTCATGCTGGACCACGCACACGAGCAGCAGGCGCAGGCGCTTGCCGTGGCCGGGCAGCGGCAAGCGCTGCAAGCCCAGTTGCTGCGCACCAGCATGCAGCCGCACGGCCTGATGAACACCTTGGCCGTGCTGCAGGAGCTGATCGAGCAGCGGCCGGCCAACGCCAGCCGGCTGGTGGAACGTCTGGCCGACCAGCTCACCCTGCTGCGCGCGCTGTCGCAGAAGGCCCTGGTGTCCCTGCGGGAAGAGCTGGAGCTGGTGCGCACGCAGCTGGATCTCATCGAGATGGCGCGTGAGATGCCGTTGCCCTTGCGCGTCGAAGGACCCACCGACGAAGTGCGGCTGCCCCCGGGTGTGCTGCACACGCTGGTGGAGAACGCCATCACGCACGGTGGCGTGCGCGCCGACGCGCCGGCTTTCGCGCTGCATGTCGCCGCCGGCGTCGGCAACCGCTGGCACATCGAGCTGCGCTCGCCGCGGGGCGCCGGACGCGAAGGCGGTGGCGGCCAGGGCCAGCGCTTCGTGCGCGAGAGTCTGGCCGGCGCGTTCGGCGCCGACTGGTCCTTCGAGAGCGGGCCACTGGACGAGGCCGTCTGGCTCGATCGCTTCAGCATCCCGCAACCATGAAGCTGCTGATCGTCGAAGACGAGCCGCTGCTGCGCCAGCGCCTGCAGCGCCTGTGCCGCGAGATCCTAGGACCTTCCTTCTCCGCCGTGGCCGTGGGCAGTCTGGCCGAAGCGCGCGAACAATTGCGCGACTGCAGCTTCGATGGCCTGCTGCTGGACCTGAACGTCGCCGGTCACGATGGCTTCGGGCTGCTGCAAGAAGCCGCGGCGGCAGCGATGCATGTCGTCGTCGTGTCCGGCCACGGCGAACGCGCGCTCGAGGCCTTCGAGCTCGGCGTGCTGGACTTCGTGCCCAAGCCCTTCGGCCGGGACCGGCTGGAGCTGGCCTTGCAGCGACTGCAGGGCGCACCCGTGCCCGGTGCCCGCGCGCTTCGCCGCGTGGCCGTCTGGCGGGCGCGGGGTGTGGCCCTGGTGGACATCGACAAGGTGACTTGCATCGCCGCCGTGCCCGAAGGGAGCGAGCTGCACCTCGTGGGCGGGCGCACCGAACTGCACGCCAAGCCGCTGGAGCGCCTGCTGCCGCTGCTGCCGCCGAACTTCCTTCGCTGCCACCGCACCTGGATCGTCAACCTGGCGGTCGTGAAGACACTGCACAGCGTGCGCGGCAGTCGCAGCTGGCTCGAACTCGACGACGGGCGCGAACTGCCTGTCGGTCGCAGCAGGCTGCCGGCATTGCGTGAGCGACTTGCACAGACGTGACACGCCGGGGGCGCTGTCGGCCAGGAGCGGACATTCGAGACGGGCAGCTTGCACGCCCCCTCGCGGGAGCCCGGTCCCTTTCGCCTTTAAGGGGAAGTTGACCGTTCCGTTTCTGGGTTCGGGCGTGCGCTCGACTTGGTGCAAGCAGTGGTGCAAGGCGGCCCTTTTCGGAAAGGCGCCGGTAAGTCCATCGCACCGACGATGGCAGGCATGGCGCCAGCTTCTTGCGCTTCAGTGCGATGGAGCCTCATCCCTTGTGCTGCTGTGAACCTTCTTCATCGGCGCCATTCGTCTCCATCCGTGAGTCGGCCAACCCAGGAGTCCTTCATGCCCCGTTTTGTCTTTCTATCCCTCGCCGGACTGGCATTGGCCTGCGGCGTCACTACCGCATCTGCCCAAGACCGCCCGTGGTACGTCACTGTCGACGCGGGCCTGTCCCGAACCAGCAACCCCGACTTTGCCGGCGGCCGCCTGACGACGGGCCAAGGCCCGGCTATCGGGGGCGCCATCGGCCGTCGTCTGGGGCAGGACTGGCGTGTCGAAGCCGCGGTGATGTACCGCAACAACCCAGTCAAGCAGGTCAGCAGCCCTGGCCTTGACGCGCGCCCTGGCGACGCCGACTGGGCTTCGCTCACGTTCACCGTCAACGCCCTTTACGACTTCGGTGCGTTCAAGCTCGGGCCGGCGAATGTGCGGCCTTACCTGGGCCTGGGCATTGGCCGGGTGCAGGAACTCGATGCCGACCTCACCTCGACCGGTGCTGAACGGGAGTTTTCAGGCTCGGGGAGCGCACGGCAGTTCATGGCCGGGCTGCGCTGGGACTACGGCAGCCCATGGGTCGCCGATGTCGGTGTTTCGCTGACGAACACCGGGCGGATTCGACTGGCTCCCACCGGTGGCGGAGCCCCTGTCGAGGTCAAGTACCAAGCAACGACGGTGATGGCCCGGCTTGGCTATCGCTTCTGACAGGCCCCCGCCAGATGGCTGCCGATCCCGAGGCTGCGGGATCGCGTTACGCTGCTGAGCATGGACCGCATCCTCCTCGTTGAAGATCACCCGGCCATGCGTGAGCTGGTGGCGCGCGAATTGGCACGATCGGGCATTGCCGCCGACGCCGTCGGCCGCGTCGGTGAAGCCGAAGCCTGCCTGGCCCAGGTGCGCTATGCCGCACTGGTGCTTGACCGGGGCTTGCCAGACGGCGACGCACTGCCCTGGCTGCAGCGGCTGCGCGCACGCCAAGTGCTCGTGCCCTGCCTGCTGCTGACCGCGCGCGACGCTCTGCACGACCGCGTGGACGGCCTGGAGGCCGGCGCCGACGACTACCTGGCCAAGCCCTTTGAACGCGACGAACTGGTGGCCCGTGTGCGTGCGCTGCTGCGCCGCCAGCAAGGCTGGGTGGCCAGCTCGCCGCAGTGGGCCGGGCTTGTGGTCGACCCCGCAGGTGCGCGCCTGAGTTGCGGACGGTCGAGCGTGAACCTGGCGCCCAGCGAACTGCAGCTTATGCTTGCGCTGGTGCGCGCCGAAGGCAAGGTGGTGCGCCGCGGTGCTCTGGAAGCCGCGGCCTGGGGCCTGACCGAGGCGGTCACGCCGAATGCACTGGACGTGGCCTTGCACCGGCTTCGCCGCAAGCTCGAGGTGCTGGGTAGCGACGCGCGCTTGGTCAACACCAAGGGTGTGGGCTACTCCCTGGAGCAAGTGCTTGAACCCACCGGCGGGCAGGGTGACCGTGTTGACTGATGAACCGCACGGCTGGGCTGCAAGGGCACCCGGCCGCACGCCAAGTCTGGCCCTGCGCTTGGCCCTTGGTTTTTCGCTCGCGTTTGCCTCGACGGCGCTGCTGGTGGTGGGCGTGCAGGCCTTGCTGGCCGAACGCTTTGGCCACCTGGTCACGCGCATGAGCATGCAGGGGCAGACCGAAGACATCTTCGACGGCTTCGTGCTGGATGCAGAGCAGCGCGTCGTGGGCGTGAAGCTCGAGCCCGGTGATGCGGTGGGCTTCGACGACTTCTTCGCCAACCTGAAGTACCGAGTTCTCGACGAAGCGGGCCGCGTCGTCGCAAGCAGCGAGGCCGATCGCCGCTCGATGCTGGATGGGCGCAGCATCGCAGAGCAAACCGATTTCTTTGGCGTGGTGAGTTTCGACGGCAGCGACTTCTTCGTTGGCGCCTGGCAGCGCGAGGTGCATGGACGGAACTACGTGCTGCAACTGGCGCGCAGCGACCGCTTCGAACTGCTGGCCCGCGAGGCCCTCACGCCCGCCATCACCGAAACGGTTCTTCTGCTGGGCACCTTGTCGGCACTGATCTTCGCGTTGGCAGGCGCACTGGCCGTGCGGTCGGTCTTGCGGCCGATTCGCGTCGCAGAGGCCGCAGCGCGCAATGTCGGCGGACGCAACCTGGCGGCACGCTTGCCGGAAGACCGGATGCCGGCTGAGATACGGCCGCTGGTCCAGGCGTTTAACGGCGTTCTGCAGCGGCTGGAGCGCTCGTTTCAGGAGCAGGAGCGCTTCATTGCCAACGCCGCGCACGAACTGAAAACGCCGCTGGCCCTGGCGCGGGCCCGCGTCGAAGCCGGTCTGGACAGCGAGCCGGACCGCGCCAGGCTGCTGGATGAACTGGATGCGATGGGCCGCCAGGTTCAGCAGCTGCTGCAGCTGGCCCAGGTGGCCGATCCACAAGCGATGCGGCGCAACCTTGTGCGGCCATCGGACGTGGCGCGCGAGGTGCTCGATCACCTGGCCTTCAAGGCGCACCGCTCAGACCTGACCTTGTATCTGAAGGAGTCTTCTGATGACGTACAGATTCAGGCCGACGCCGGTGCCCTCTTCGTGCTGCTGAAGAACCTGGTTGAGAACGCAATCGATTTTTCGTCGCCAGGCTCGGACGTCATCGTGCAGGTCGGAGACCAGGGCTTGAATGTGGAAGACCGCGGGCCTGGCGTACCCGTAGAACACCGTGCCCAGGTGTTTGAACGGTTCTGGCGGGCGCCTGGTCAGGACCGTCCTGGCTCCGGCCTTGGCCTGGCTTTGGTGCGCGAGATATGCATCGCCCATGGCTGGACCGTGAGCTGCGGCGAGGCAAGCGGGGGTGGCGCTTCGTTTAGCGTGCGTTGGCACCCGTAGAGGTCCGCATTGGGGCGCCGCTGTGAGGTTCGACCCTTTCCGTACTGCATTCGCCTGGCCCGTGCGGGATCACATGCTTCTGGCAGGTCTTGTGATGCTTGCGTTGTCGCCCAATCTGGCCATTGCAGCAGGTCTGGACGAGCGTTCCTTGTTCGGTCGCTCACCTTGGGGCAAACCTCTGCGCTTTGCGCTGTCGCTGGGTGTCTATTCCGTCACCATGGCGCTGGCACAGCAGTGGCTTTCGGCGCGAACCCGCGTGTGGGGATGGCGGTGGCTGTTGCCTGTGGCGGCCGGCGCCTTGGTCTTCGAAATGACCTGGATCGTGGCCCAGGCTGCGCGCGGCGTGGACTCGCACTTCAGCAACCGAACGGCCTTCGAGGACCTGATGCTTGGCTTGATGGGTGTGGGCGTCGCCCTGCTGAGCATGGGTGCGGTCTGGCTCGGAATCGCGGCGTTGCGGCTGGTGCTATCGGACGCTGCACCAAAGGAGCGGCTCATCGCCTGGGGCATCGCACTCGGCTTCGTGTCTAGCCTTGTACGTCCCTCAACTGACCGCTCCAGACTACTCTGTTCGGACAGATGGATGGCCGGTCTGGGTCGAGGCTGTGTGGAAACTCTTTGCCTCGGACGATGTCACAGCTCCCGTCAGACCGACGGGAGTGAACAATGGGGCGATACGTCGAAGGCCAGGACCGAACGCCGAACGTTCTTTTCCCAGAGCGACTCGATGACTGGATCCATGAGGACAGCACGGTGCGCGTCATCGATGTCTTCGTCGATGAGCTCGATCTGAGGAAGCTGGGCTTCCAACGCGCTGATCCTTCTGCCACCGGCCGGCCTGGATACAGCCCGGCGACCTTGCTCAAGACCTACGTCTACGGCACTCTCAACCGAGTGCAGTCCAGCCGCCGCCTGGAGATCGAGGCGCAGCGCAACCTCGAACTGATCTGGCTGACCGGTCGCCTGGCGCAAGACTTCAAGACGATCGCCGACTTCCGCCGTGACAACGGCGAGGCCATCCGCAAGGTCTGCAAGGAGTTCGTGCTGCTGTGCCGCCGGATGAAGCTCTTCACCGACGGCATCGTTGCCATTGACGGCAGCAAGTTCAAGGCGGTCAACAACCGCGACAAGAACTTCACCGATCGCAAGCTGCAAGCCCGTATCGAGCAGTTCGAGGACAGCATCAAGCGCTACCTGGTCAAGCTCGACCGCGCTGACCGTGACGCCACCGCTGTTCTTCCGGGCCGGGTCGCTCAGCTCAGGGAGAAGATCGCCAAGGTCAAGCAGCAGATGCAGGCACTGGACGCGATCGGTGAACAGATGAAGTCGTCAGAGGACGGGCAGATCTCCCTGACCGACCCCGACGCACGCTCTATGGCCACCAGCGGCCGCGGCACGGGCATCGTGGGCTACAACGTGCAGACTGCGGTGGAGGCCAAGCACCACCTCATCGTGGCCCACGAGGTCATCAACGTGGGTCACGACCGGGGCCAGTTGGCCGATATGGCCAGGCTTGCCAAGGCGGCCACCGGGGAAGAGGAACTGATCGCGCTGGCTGATCGCCGCTACTACGAAGGTTACGATATCCTGGAGTGCGAGCGAGCGGGTGTGGCCGCTGTCGTGCCCGCGCCCATGACCTCGAACAACCTGGCCGAAGGTCTGTTCGATGAGCGGGACTTCGTGTACGACGCCAAGAACGACGAGTACCGGTGCCCTGCTGGCAGGATCGCCATCTACCGCTTCACGACAGAGGAAGCGGGCAAGACCCAGCACAAGTATTGGTCGTCCGAGTGCCCGCAGTGCCCGTTGAAGCCGCAGTGCTCGAAAGGAAAGTACCGACGAATCGCCCGCTGGGAGCACGAAGACATCCTGGAGGTCGTTCAACAACGGCTGGAGGGTGCCCCAGAGGCCATGAAGTTGCGAAGACAGACTGTCGAGCACGTCTTCGGAACGCTCAAGAGCTGGATGGGGTCGAGTCACTTCCTGACCAGGACGCTGCCGCGAGTGCGAACCGAGATGAGCTTGCAGGTTCTGGCTTACAACTTGAAGCGGACGATCAAGATCCTCGGCGCCGGGCCGCTGATGGCAGCGATGAAGGCGTAGGGCGCAAGCCCTTCAACAAAAAAACTGCGCAACGCGCTGCGTGACCGCGGCCGCCGCTGACACGGCCGACCCTGCGGCCTCGTCCAGCGCGTTCTCAAACAGCCTCGATCGATAGCGGCCTCTCCCGCCAGAAACACCAAAGGCGCCTGCAGGCGCCCTTGGCAGGGCGAGCGAGGCCCGCCGGCCTCGCACTTGGGCTCAGCCAGCCCGCGTGAAATCGCGGTCCGGCCTTCGCCAGGCGAGCGAGGCCTCCCGGCCTCGCACGTCCTGGCTCAGTCCGCCTGCTTCCTCAGGAAGGCCGGGATCTCGATCTCGTCCATGCCGTTGCTGGCCAGCGCGTCGACCTTGGCCGCCGCCTGCGAGCGGCCGTTGCGCCACACGCTGG
>LNFM01003856.1_pt1 | contig 28700 bp, 26 predicted proteins | sample 596031 | NCBI WGS metagenome assembly LNFM01 (sample SAMN04254537, study PRJNA301005) | activated carbon metagenome | isolation source: dual media filters at the Ann Arbor, Michigan drinking water treatment plant | place: USA: Ann Arbor
GGAGCACCCCGTTCGCGCCGCCGACGCCCGCTGCGTTTCCCCGATGGCGTTTCGACTTCGGAAGCGGCGACGACGTGATCACGGAATTGAAAAAGGATACGTTCTTCGGGGAGTTTGAAGGCGAAAATCATCTGGAAAAAGGGATCGGGCGCCGAGAAATCTGGCGGCGCATCGTCGATGAGGCGAACCAGGCCTTCGCAGTGTCCGTTCGGATCGTCAGTTCCCGGGCCACCCGCCTTTCTGGAGACGATCTGGCCGACGTCATCGACGGAATTTGCCTGGACCATAAATTCGATCAGCCGGCATTCTGGCCAGATTTTGATGAAATCGCGAAGCGTATCCAGTCATTGGGATAGGTCAGCAGCCGCAAGATACGATCGAGTTGTGGCGGCCCCGCCGCAGCTCGTCGGCCGATTCCGAAACCATCATCGTTTCTGGTCTAAAAGCTTGAAAAAGCAGGTGGAAACGTCGGCCAATGGAGATTCCGGGCGTGCGTATTCCGCCGGTCCCTGCTATGGTTATCGTCGGCGGATCCGTCTTGCCAGTCAGTGTCTGACCGCTCACCAGAATCGCTCCTGAATGAATTGGGCTCTTACATCTTTGCGAGCATGTGAAGCTCATTTCATACTATAGGTTGTAGTGAATGTTTAGGTGCGTGTTTCCGTACCGGGGAGCGCTGTGATGGCTAAAGCGCAGCGCAAGTTGGATTGGGCAAAGCTGCTCAACGGCCATCGGCGTAAGCCACCATCGGCACCAAGTCCGCAGAAGGGCCCAGAGCAGCGGATCCCCCTCGAACGGGACTATGATCGCCTGCTCTTTTCCACGCCCGTCCGACGACTCGCCGACAAGACCCAGGTCTTCCCGCTGGAGCGCAACGACAGCGTCAGGACTCGTTTGACGCACAGCCACGAGGTCGCGAACCTTGCGCGGAGCATTGGCACGACCCTCGTCTACAATCACGGGGAAGAGCTCGGCTTGGCAGCCATTCCGGATGCCGCTCGTTCGGTGCCGTCGCTGCTCGGCGCGATCGGCCTCGCCCACGACCTCGGGAACCCTCCGTTTGGTCACCAAGGCGAAGATGCCATGCAATCTTGGATCGCGGGCCACTCCGTACCCAAGGGAAAGGATCAGAACTCGTTCGACATTTTCGCCGGCGCCAACCTCACTGCTGCCCAGCGGCGGGATTTCGAGAAGTTCGAGGGCAATGCGCAGGCGCTCCGTCTGCTGACTCGGCTCCAGATCATCAATGATGGCTACGGTCTCAACATGAGCTACGCCGCCCTCGCGGCTCTCATGAAATATCCCGTCCCGTCCAGCAAGATCGACAAAAAGATCCAATCGCGGAAGAAGTTCAATTTCTTCCAGTCGGAGGCAAAGATCGTCGACGAAGTGTGGCGGAACACCGGCCTTCAAGAAGGCGTGCGCCACCCTCTGACCCTTGTGATGGAAGCCTGCGACGACATCGCCTATTCGGTTTTGGACCTGGAAGATGCTGCCAAGAAGGGCCTGATCTCGTTCCACGACTTGATCGCTTCCTTGAACCACGACGCTAAAGATGACCCGCAAATCCTTGATATCTGTGAGCAATCCCGCAACCGTGAGATTGACTACCGCCAATCCCAATTGTCCGGAGCCGAGCTCTCCGACATCTCGATGCAGATGCTGCGGGTCCAAGCTATCGGCCTTATGGTCAATGCCGTGACTGCCGCTTTCGTCGCGAATCGCGATACAATCATGGCCGGAAAGTTCCACGGCGAGCTGTTGGCAGGATCGCGCTCCGAGGCCCTTTGGAAAGCCCTGAAAGGCTTCGCTCGGGAGCACGTCTATTCCCATCGCAGCGTGATCGAGGTCGAGTTGGAGGGGCACCGCACCATTCACGCGTTGATGGACGCGTTTTGGCAGGCCATCCGGAACCGGGGTGCCGAAGATTTCGTGAACCCCCGTGGCACGAAGCCCTACGATGCCTATGTCTATTCGCGCATCTCGGAAAATTACCGGCGCGCTGCGCAGATGTCGGAAATGCCTATGCGTTATCGAGAACTTCAGCTGATGACCGACATGATCTCCGGCATGACCGATTCGTTCGCTGTTGAGCTTTGTCGCAAGCTGGTTTCGTTGAAGGGATGACGATGCAGGCCCTCGCCCGCAACGAACGAGAACTGGGACGAAGGATAAATACCTTCCTCAAGTCCGACGCGCGCGGCGTCGAGGCTGGGGAATTGATTCAACGGCTGAGCACGGTCGGCAAGGTCGGTATCTTCGGCGGTATGGTGCGTGACATCGCCAGGTCGGGCAGCGAAGCCTTCGCCTCCGATATCGACCTGGTGGTCGACGGCGATACCGAAGGGCTGGCCAAGGCCGTCGCCGGCTGCCGTGCCGAGCGCAATCGTTTCGGGGGTTACCGCCTGAGCGGTCGTCATGTGAAATTCGACGTTTGGGCCCTTCACGACACTTGGGCCATCAAGGAAGGTTTGGTCGGGGCATCGGGACTGGCAGACCTGACGAAGACCACCTTTTTCGATTGGGATGCCGCGGTCTATATCCCGGCGGAGAGTGCGCTGCACTGCAGCATCGATTACTTCGACCGGATCCACAGCGGCGTGGTGACCATCAATCTCGAGGAAAACCCCAACCCACTCGGCGCCATCGCGAGGACGCTTCGACTCCTTGTCGATTGGGAGGTCGGGTTGTCGCGACGCCTTGCCGACTTCCTCTGGCAGCAAATCAAGGCTCACGACGTGAATTCATTGGTCCACGCCCAAAAATACACTTTGGGACACGTGCCGGTGAAGGGGCAGAGCATTCCGGTGCTGCGGCGGAAATTGAGCGCCCGAGACTTCTTCGAACCCGAGTTCAGATACCAGCGAAGCCGGCGTCCTTGGGCCTGACCGCACACGTCCCGCACTGCATTTGTGAACAATATTTGTTATCGACCAATGCCTTGTTGACCAAATCTACTTCCCGCTGAATAGATCGCATCGGGTGGTCGGGTTGCTGCTGCTCCCACCGTCAACCGGAGCGACAACGTGGTGTACCGACTGGGAAAGCGAGCCATTTCGCAATACATCCGGACGGATTGCCAACGACGCCTTCGACTCGATCTCTACAGCACCGCAGCCGATCGCGCAGCGGCCGGAGCACCCGAACGGGATGCAGCTCGTCCGGGTTTCGCGCTTATCACCCAAGCCGGCCGAAATCACGAGCGGCAGAAGTTTGCCGAACTGTCTGAGGTGCTACCGCATTTGGTGATCCACGGGGCTCCTACCGCGTTTACGGAGGGCGAAGAGCGTGCATTCGGCACCATTCTGCTTCGCGATCACCTTCCCAGCGTCGTCGCGAACCAGTTGCTGATCGAGGCGGAGTATCAGGTCACTCCAGCCTTCGTGGCTGCCCACGGGCTCTCCGATCTCGCCGATGGCAAAGCGTTCAACGGGGCCAACCACCTCGAATTCTCAGCGGTCCGTCCGGACATCATTCACGTCGTATCTCCCAGCGGCGGACGGCGCCGCGCCATCTTGATCGACGGCACGATCACGCCCGTTGTCGACGACAGGTTCGGGCTGAAAGTGATCGACGTGAAGATCTCAGGCGAGGCATCGCCCGCCCATTTCTCGGAGCTCGCCTATTACGGAATGACGCTGGCGGGCTGGTTGGACGCCAATGGTCTCAGCGACCGCTTCTTCGTCCTCGCAGAAGCCGCAATCTGGCCAGGCCGCCACGACGCGTCCAGTATCGAGATCCAGTTGCGCCAGGACGTGAAGGATCACGTAACGGACCGACATCAGGAGAAATACTTGGCTGCCTTGGCCGTTGACCTGGAAACGATGCCGCCGGAGGTCGTTCTGGGGCGCGTCGCCAGATTCTTGCGACACGACCTACGCAAGATCCTGAGCGAACCGGATTGGCGCGACCTGCCATGGCATGTCGATCACCGATGCTCCGGTTGCGATTATCTCGGCTACAAATGGTCGACCGAGGAGGATGCCGCCGCGGCTATCCCGACCCCGCCGGCGCGCGCCCAACAGGCACAGTCGGCCTACTGTTGGACTATGGCAAAGGACCTGGACCATCCCAGCCGCGTGGCCGGCCTGACCGAGGGTGCGCGCGGCAAGCTTCTCGAAGGCGGGATCGCGAATGTTCAAAGCCTTTCAGCAGCATCGGCGGGCAACATCGTCTTCGAATCGCATCAAACCCTCCGCGCAAAGCGAACAGTGCTCGTCGCGCGCGGTTTGACTTTGGTGAACACCCTCCCCGCAGCCATACCGGATCGAGCCGGCACATCGGCCGTCTTGCCAAGCTTCTCCGACATCCGCGTCAACATTTCCGCGGACTTTGACGTCGGATCGGGCCTGACATTCGCGTTCGGATACAACATCTCCTACGGCGTGCCGAACGCACCACGTACCGCAAATGCGGGCTATGGCAGAGCGTTCACCAATCGCGACCGCGCCTTGTTGGTCCTGGAGCGTTCGGTTGACGCCGAGGGAGAGATCCTGCGTCAGTGGCTCGAGTTCATGATGCAGGATATCGCCCGCGCGCGGGCCGATACGCTGGCGGGCTATCGGCTGTTCGATCCCAACAAGCGAGACGTCACGATCCAGTTCTATATCTGGGATCGACTGGTCTTCAATCACCTTTGCCGCATCATGGGCAGGCATCTCGATATCGTGCAAGCTCCCGTTCGCATCGGAGGCACCGACGTCAGCCCAATGTCCTGGCTGTTTCCGGCAGAAACCGTACTCGAGGACGCCAGGTACACCAGCGTGTCGTCCCCGCTCACGATCGTCTCTGAGATCGTGAACAGCCTCGTCGCGGCGGCGGTCCCCCATCACTACGGTCTGGTTAGCCTGGCCAACGACCTAGACGCCGACCGCCGCGCCCGGACCGACGGATCGACTTGGGCATTCAACGTCAACAAGTTCTACCTCGACCCCCTCTCAGACCAGATTCCGTCGGAGCGCGGCAGTGAGATTTGGCAAAGGAAGTCGCCGTTCCGATCGCAGGACTTTCAGTGGCATCAGGAGCAAACGAGACGCGTCGTACGCGACAAACTGCGGGCGCTATCGTGGATCGTCGACGGCATCAGTCGCCGTCTGCGCGACACGCTCAGCGCAGAAGCGCCAACGGTCGGCGAGATACTCAGGCCTGAACAACCACTGACCGGCGTCGGCTTCGATGGTCAGATGCTGTATCAGCACACACGCCTGATGCAGGCCGCACAGAAACTTGAGAATGACCTGCTGCTGGCGATGCCTGCCCATGAGCGTGAAGCCCGCTTCATGAGCGCCCGAGTCGATAGAACATTGATCGGAGAAGAACGCGCTGTATGCCTTCGGCACTATGGGCTCGGAAACTCGATCGCCAATCCCTCGGTCTATGCCTTCGAACTCAGGGAAGCATCGCGCGAGGTCCGCATTAAGGATGGTGACTTTCTCCTCTCGTTCGCGCCCGAGGACCTGCTGGCGCAGGTTCAGCACGAAACAGCGGCCGGGTTCAAGACGAAGTTTCCAGCTCTGCAACAGACGCTTCCGATCCAGGGCGGCGACTACCAGGATTCTGCGCGAGCGTCGCTGCGAGTTTCGGTCAGGAAGATCGACAGGGCAAACCGCCGCTTGATCATCGAGGCGTCCGCGCTCCTTCAGACGGCAATTCGGTTGGGCATCGCGAACCTCGATTTCAATCCGCGTCAGGGGCGCTTCGGTGTGGTCGATCCGGTCGTCCTTGATTTCTTTTCACGCCGGCTGAGAGATGCGCTGTCCGGCCGCACCGGCCAGTGGGGTTCGCCCGGGATCAGAAATCCTCCGTTGGCCCTCAGCCGCCCCTTGTTTCAAGCGAGGATCGCCAATGTCGGCCGGCTGAATCCCAGAGCCTCGGCGAGCGTGCCGGCCGAAACCTTCATTTGGAACGCCGACGTGGCGGCGAGCACGGCAACCGGGCTGTCCGCGGCTGATGTGGTCGCCATCGCCCGCTCAATAGCTCCGGACATCACACCGAAGCAAAGCGAGGCTATCGAACGCTCCGTTCAACGCCAATTGGCGATCTGGTGGGGACCGCCAGGAACCGGCAAGAGCGCTACGGCGCAAGCGTACCTCGCGTCTTCCCTGAAACATGCGGCCGACACCGGCGCCGGCCTGCGTATCGCAGTCACCGGCTTCACGTGGGTCGCCATCGATCACGTCGCCAAAAGACTCCCGGGACTGCTTGCCCGGTTGGGTATCACCGACCGGATACGCCTGGTGCGTCTCGCTTCGGGTGCCGGATCCCTCGAGTCGGTCGCGCCCGAGCTTCAACGGTTTGTCCTACCGATGAATGATCGGGGGGCGCCGGATCGTCAGGACCTGGAAGCCGCTCTCTCTGCGCGAGACTCGCTCGTCCTGGTCGCAAGCACGGTCGAGCAGATCGCGAAGCTCGGCGGGTCGGTGATCGCTCCCCTGTTCGACCTCGTGCTGATCGACGAAGCGTCGCAGGTCGATGTCGCCCATGCCATCGTCGCATTTACCAAGCTCGCGCCCGGCGCGCGGCTAACAGTGGTCGGCGACGACCTGCAGATGGCCCCAATTCATCCCATCGAGCCGCCCGTCGGCGCCGAGCATCTCGTCGGCTCGATATTCGATTTCTACCGCCATTATCGACGACGCGGCCAAGCCGACCCCGGGATTGACCGGATCATGCTGGATCGCAGTTTCCGTTCGAATTCGGAGATTGTCGACTTCGTCAGGCTCGCCGGCTACCAGGATCTGCACGCCAGCGATAAAAGCAAGGATCTGAGGTTCGCGACGGAAGTTCCCTTGACGCCGGAGGCGCCGGCGTTGTGGCCGGCTGGCCTGATCTGGTCGCCGGCCTATGCACAGACCCTCGACCCCGGCAAACCACTGACAGCCGTCATCCATAACGACCGTTTCAGTAGCCAGCGCAACCAGGAAGAGGCTGACCTCGTTGCCAGCCTGGTCCTAGCATTGTTCGAGAGCCGATTGATGAACATCGACGCCGCGAACGCGGCACCTTTGTCTCCCGTCGACTTCTTTCGTAAGGGCGTCGGCATCGTGACGCCCCATCGGGCACAGCAGGCCGCCGTCTTCGAAAGGCTGGCCGCCGAACTCGCGGGACGTGTCGACGCCAATGAAATCTTCGCCGCCGTCGACACGGTCGAGCGTTTCCAGGGACAGGAAAAGACCGTGATGATCGCCAGCTTCGGTCTGGGTGATAAGGATCAGATCGCGGCGGAGGAAACTTTCCTGTTCCAACTCAATCGGTTCAACGTCACGGCATCGCGCGCCAAGGCCAAGTTCATCGCCATTATGAGCCGCAGATTGTTGGATCACCTTCCGACCGACAAGGTGGCCCTCCATCAGTCCCGCCTCATCAAACATTATGCCGATGGCTTCTTGCAGCGATCCGTTCCAATATCGCTGCCGGGTCTGGGCGAGTGCGAGTTGCGTACCCGATGAGTAATCAACTGCCGAAACGATCGTTGCTGGACGACGGAGACGTCCCGCTTATCGGGCTCGCCCGCCTCGCTTACCGCGAAAGCGTCCGCCCCCGGGACGTCTATCAGTCGCATAAGTGGTTCGCCCGACGTCTGGCGGTGACGGCCCGATCGTTGCTGGTGGCCGCCGGCACGCCCTCCGGCGAGTCATTTTGGAAGTCGTATTATCAAGGCCCGTCGTACAAAGGCTTGAAGGTTCTGGACCCGTTTCTTGGCGGCGGCGTGATGGTCATGGAAGCTTCGCGCCTCGGCGCCGACATCCACGGGCTCGACGTCGAGCCCGTCGCGACGGCAATATCATCCTTTCAGGGACGCCTGCGAACGCTGCCACCGCTCGAACCCGTGCTTGACGCCCTGTGCGCCGACATCGGTGCCCGGCTCGCGCCCTATTATCGCGCGAAGGATGCGAGCGGGCAAAAACAACTCCTGTTGCATGCGTTCTGGGTCCAATCAGTATCGTGCGATCACTGCTCTCATCAATTCCACGCGCATCCAAAATTCCGCCTCGGCTCCGATGTCCGAATTGGCAAGCAGTGGATCGCATGCCGGGAATGCAGCAGCATTATCTGCAACAAGTTCGGATCGAAGACCGGTCGGTGCGCCTGTGGCGTACGAACGAATTGCGAAGATGGGCACGTGGATTCCGGGACCGCGGTCTGCCCGTCGTGCGGTCATCGACAGAAGCTCATTGACGAGGCCACGACGACGACCATGCGGCCGACGTTCGAACTTTTCGCCGTGGAAGTAATCCCGGATGGCGCGGAGCGACGTTACATTGGAAACGAACGAACGATCAGAACTGCGACGGATTTCGACCGCAGAATGTACTCTAACGCTGCGAAAGCTCTCGCTGCTTTGAAGGCGCAGTCACCCAATATCATTCCACCCTCGCCTATTCCGCGCGTGGGGCGGATCGATGACAGGCTTTTCCGCTACGGCTACGTCAATTACTCGGACCTGTTCTCTGCAAGGCAGCAGCTTCACCTCGCGCTGCTGGCCCAAGCAATCGAAAAGCTGGAGGGGCCCGTGCACGAAGCCTTCGCGATAGCCTTTTCCGACCACCTGACGACCAATAACCTCCTCTGCGGGTACGCCGGCGACTGGCGCAGGCTCAGCCCCCTGTTCTCGATCCGGGCGTTCAGGCACATTGCCAGGCCTGTCGAGATCAATCCTTGGCTCCGAAGAAACGGGCGCGGTACATTTCCCAACGCTGTGCGATCCGTTCAGCGGGCCGCGGCCGCCTTGATTGTTCCTCAAGAACCTACGCGGGCCGGATCGGTCCGTCCCGTCGAAGACCAAGCGTCCGGGTCGTGGGACTTACGGTGCGCAGATGCGCAGGACATGTCCCACCTACGCGACCGAGCGATCGACTTGGTCCTTACCGACCCTCCCTACTTCGACTACATTTCTTACTCTGAACTCGGCCACTTCTTCGTTCCATGGATGGTGCACTTCGGCCTGATCTCCGCTTCCTGCCTTGAAGGCTTTCCCGCCCATCAACTGGCGGCAGGATCGAAGTCACCTGCGGCGATCGAACATTTCACCACCGGCATGACGAAGGCGTTCAAGGAAATTCGCCGCGTGTGCAAGGACGACGCCAGAATCGTCTTCACGTACCAGAACCTAGACGGCCGGGGATGGGAAGCTCTCGCGAATGCGATGGCGACGAGCGGCGTGATTCCCATCTGTGCCTTCCCGCTTTTAGGTGACTGCGGCACGCGGCTACACAAGAGGGACCGCTCCATATCATGGGACGCGATCATGGTCTGCAAGGTCGGTGCCCCGAAAGCCTGGCGAGTTCCCGTCGATTTCACTCCAGAGGCGGGACACGATCTCGCGCGGGCATGGTCTAAACGCATTCGCGCGGCGGGATTGGATTTTACGGATAGCGACGCGGCGAACATTTCTTTCGCGGGAAGCATCGTCGCAGCGGCAGGACGACCTCATTCGCGACGGGAACAGTCCGGCGAAAGCCCCCCTGCAAGGGCAACTACTCGCAGGTCCTGAGCCGCCATGTCTGATGAAAAAGAACGAGACAGCGCAATCGAAGCTACCAAGCAGCGGCTGCTAAAGCTGACAAAGGGGCTGACACCCCCTGCCTCTAGCGGTTACATCGACTTCTCGGCTTCCACCTACAGACCCTCCCCTGCGGATTTTCCAGTTCCAGAACTTCTCTTGTTCGCGCTTCGCTTGCTCGGCCTACCTTGGTCGGGTCCTGAAGAGAAATGCCGGTGGACGGTATATTTCGACTTTCTCGGGAAGCGTGCTTCCGTCTCACTTCGTAAGTTCGGCTTCTCAATCTCGCATGACCCCGAGCTCGCGGGGGCGCTCCTGTCCCGGCTCGAGGGACAGTTGCAAAAGGCCGCTCAGGCCGTCGAAAGATTGATCGAGCCGCTGGCAAAGCAGGAAATCGAAGCTGACAACTTTGTGATAGCAAACAGGTATGCAGAATTCGACATAAGGTACCGCTTCTTCCGCGGACAAGCGCAAACGGCATACAAGCGCGCGCGTCGAAAGCCCTCGAAACCAGGTGCGTCCAAAGCCACCCGCAAGTCGCTAGATTCTCTGTCATCCATGTTGACATCGGACTTAAACCGCGTCCGGAAGCATCAGGTAGCCGGATTCTTCAACGCAACGGCGATGATCGACGCTTTTTTTAGCCGGCTCGAGCATCAAGCGATCCTGCTCATCGCATTTCTGCCAAGTGACAGCACGGAGTCGGTGTTCGCGCGCATGTCGAAAAAATGGGACGAGAAGCTGAAGGCCGTGCTCGACGCCGAGAGCGACAAGACATTCAAGAAACTCTATGCTGAACTGCGTTCGCTCAAAGAAAGAGTCCGGAATCCATTTTCGCACGGCGGAGTCGAAAACGACATGGGCTGGATGCAAATTTACATTCCCGGCATCGGTAACGTCCCCGCCAATTTTAGTGCGATCAAGCACAGCGTGCGGTTCGCTAATTTGCCAGTCGACGAGCCACTCTTTGAATCGGTTTGCGATCTGTTCGACAGATTCGATGAGTACATGTCCGGCGGACCGGTCAAGCGGGCGCACAGGCTGATTGACGCCGGCGTCGATCCGGCATGTGAACCCGCGTCGAGGCTGGATTATGCCAAGGCAATCAAGTCCGAACACGCTTTGACTGCCTTCGTCGATAGGTGGGGACACGAGTGGGAACGGCACGCAAACATGGAATACTAACCTGCGCTATACTGACTAGATGTCCGCCGCCGCCGCTCCGAGTACGAAGCTCAACCTGAGTTTTGGTGGGCCCAATTGAGTTTGCTCCACTTCAGCATTTGAAGCGAGAGCCAGTAAGTCTATTGCGTATTTCTCAACTTCTAGTAACTAGTGTTATGACGTCTCTCGCGTTGCGCGCAAGGTGTTAGCCGGCGCGAGCGTCGGGCTTTCCGTTTCTTACCTACGATCGGACTGCGCACCGTGAAAGGACTTCGACCAGCCCCAACCGACCTTCCGGACGCACTTCGGAACGTGGTCGAGTATCGAAAGTCCGGCCTCAGTCTGAATCATGTCGTGGGATGCCCGCTCGACTGCGGTTACTGCGTGCGTCACCTGTTCCAGAACTACGAAATGAAACAACCGCATCTGGTGCTGGACGATTGTCGGGCGGTGACTCAACTAGTGGATCACTGGGCCTTCCGGGTCGGTACCACTCCCATACAGATCTTCAATCGTGCGACCGATCCTTTCCTGCCTGGCGTAAAGGATCATCTCTTTGCAACACTCGAAGAATTGGATCTAAGAGGCCTCACAAACCCCGTCCTAGTGATCACGAGATGGAAGATCCTGCCGTCCGACGTCGAGCGTCTGGAGCGCCTACAGAATCTCCAGCTGACGGTATTGGTGACCTGGTCCGGAATCGACGATAATCGGATAGAGCCCGTCGACAGCGCCATCGCCGAAGACTCGCTTCGTGTCCTCGACAAGCATGCGTCGAGAACAAAGTCGATCTTGTACTGGCGACCTCTGATTTCGGGTTTTAACGACAGCGACGTGCACTTAGACCGGGCGTCGGCATTGTCCTCTCTCGCCGATGCCACCGTGTTCACCGGTTTGTTCCACCGGGCTGAAATCCGCGAGCACTTCCGTCTCGCCGGCGTTCCCGATATTTACCCCGAAATCGCGCGCAGAAAAATCCTCCCGGCGGAAACGGAACGGCGAGTCCTAGCCACATTCACCGGAAGGCCGCTCTTTCGAAAGACCTCTTGCGGTGTAGCTTTCGTTCATCGGACAACAGACTATAATGGCCATTATGGCATACGGGAAATCTGCGATATCTGTCCCGCTGAGCAAATTTCGCGATGTGCTTCTGCGCACCGCATGCCGGAACGCGCTCAAGTAAGAGAACTCGCAATACTCGCCGGCTTGGACCCCCAGGGGATTTCCGTGGATCACCGCAAAATCGAACTGGACGGCAGTTCGGAACAGCAACGCTACTTTATCCAGCACACCTTGAACTATCAGGTACACGACCGCGCCCATCCCCACCTTCTTGGGCGCCACGGACGGGCAGAGCTCGGATGGGAATAGCAACCGATCGTATCTGGGTTATCGACGTCGAAGGCAGCGGCGGAACGCCACCGGAAATCGTCGAACTCGCCATGCTGGAAGTCGAGCAGCTTGCCTTGACCGGGAATCAACGCCATTGGCTTGTACGCCCGGAGCACGGGATTCATCCAGCGGCAACCCGAATACACGGCTTAACAGACGACGATGTACTCGGCTCTCCCTCGATGGAGGACATCGCCGACGACATCCTCCAATGGATCGAGAGTACGCCGATCGTCGGCCACAACGTCAGAGTGGAGGTTGACATTCTTTCCAGGTCGATCGCGGATTGGTCACCTCCGGCTGCTATCGACACCTTGAAACTTGCAAAGGCGTTGAGACCGGGTCTGCCCTCCTACGGACTAGCCAACCTGGGAACTGAACTAGGCCTTGCGGACCAGGCGGCCCAACTCAGCGGCCGGAGCCACCACTCCGCGCTTTACGATGCGACGCTAACGGCCCTGATCCTGATCGATCTGCTGTCACCCCTTCCAAGCGAGCGTCGCGCCAAGGCGCTTCAAGAGGCGAATATCCTCGATCCCAGACAAGGATCAATGTTTTGATCAGGCCGCCGATCAAAATCGGCATAACCGGCACCCACTCCACTGGCAAGAGCACGTTTTTCGATGCGCTTGAGCAGGAGCTTAAACGCTCGGGATTGATTGTTTGTCGGATATCCGATATCGCGCGGGCTGCGCTATCGCTCGGCTTTCCGATCCTGACGAAGCACACGTTCGAAAGCACCTTGTGGATCATGGCCGAGTGCATGCGCCGAGAGACCGAGGCGTCACTGACCAGCGACGTTATCCTCGTCGATCGCCCGGTTATCGATGCGCTGGGTTACTTGCGCGCCGCGCTGCAGGTGTCGCACCGAGAGATCGATGAGCGGCGCCTCGACGAACTGGCCACAATCGTCAAGGCACACACACCCGACTACGACCTTCTTATCGCGACATTCCTCGACAAAAGTGTCGAGATCGGCAAAGGGCGGGACCCGGACACCGAATTTCGCGACGCCGCCGGGCGTCATATCGACATGCTTGTTTCCGAGCTTACGCCGGACGCGCTGAGGCTGACGTCTTCCAACGGGAGAGACGTATTGAAGCAGACCGTCATGTTCATCATTTCACGACTTCCGACTGCAGCGTCCTAATGTACCCACTTCCCGACCCGTCATTGCGTCGTATCGGACTCGGTTGCATGGCTCTTACAGGCATTTATGGCCCTGTTCCGCGTGAAACAGCATTCAATCTCATCCGCCGGGCCTTGGATCTCGGCGTTTCTCACTTCGACACGGCAGAGCTCTACGGCCCCTACGCCAACGAAGAACTCCTGGCCGAAGCCCTGGGTGCCAATCGAGACGCGGTCGAAATAGCGACCAAATTCGGTTATTGCTTGGAAAACGGTAAGATCGTTGGCTTGGACAGTACCCCGCGGGCAATCCGGCACAGCGTCGAGGGCTCGCTAAGACGGTTGCGCCGTGGCCACATCGACGTGCTCTACCAGCACCGCTTAGACCCAAGGGTACCAATCGAGGACGTTGTCGGGACCATGTCGGAGCTAGTTCGCGAGGGAAAGGTGTTGGCTCTGGGACTTTGCGCCATCGATTGGCAAATTCTCCAACGCGCGCGCGCCATACATCCCATATCATTCGTTCAAGACGAATTCTCCTTGATCCGACGTAGGCCGGAGAAGGAGTTGATACCGCGCTTGCGTGAAGCCGCGACCGAGTTCGTCTGCTTTTCTCCTCTAGGACGCGGGATACTGGCGGGCAACGGAGCAGCGAAGGACGATCGGGTATCGACCGATTATCGTCGAAACGACGAGCGGTTCGCGTCTGAGAGGCTGGCCTCGATAACCGACCATCTTGCGCCGCTTTGGCAGATCGCCGCGTCGAGAGCCGTAGCACCTGCTACAGTCGCCCTCGCCTGGCTCTTGTCGAAAGCGCCAGAAATTCGCGTCATTCCGGGAGCGAAAAGTGAGACCCAACTCGTAGCCGCCACTCAAGCCGGCGCTTTCGCGCTAACAAACGAAGAACATGCCAGCCTAAATTTCATTGTGGATGCAAAATAGCACCAGGACTGGAGAGCCGGAACTTGCCCAGAAACTGCGATCACGTAACTCGAGTCGAAGCAGACACGCCACAATTTTCCGTCTTATATGATGAGGCGAGGAAAATCGCAGGCGACTCCGACCGCTTCGTAGAAATTCGCAGCGGATACATGACCTTCCATTTCGAAAGTGAGAAGGCAAATTCCGAATTTCGCAAGTTCGTCAACACGACAGGAATGGACGCTCCCCGACAGAGCAGTGCGACCGAGGAAAAGAAGGAAGTGGTAGCACGGAACAAGCCGGATGATGCAGAAGTCGAAGAGCCAGATCCCTACGAAAATGATCCGTTTTTTAAGCGAGTCTTTGACGGACAGTGGAATGCCCTTATCGGTAGGCAGGGGCATGAAGAGAACTATCTCGATGGATTCATAGAGGCCGCGATTGAACTCGCGGATGCAATCATCGAAAAGCAAATGTTTAGCAAGCGTGACACGCTGGTCTTGCCGATACTCTACAACGCACGGCATGCGGTCGAGCTGGCCCTCAAATTCTCGACGGAGCATTTTATCAAAGCAGGCGTAATAGCGGACGATGGGCGCAAACTCAGTCACAACATCAAGGCGTATTGGGATCACCTGCACAACAGCAAAATTGGGGACGAGAATCTGTCCAAAACTGTCACCGCGCTCAAGCCCTTTATCGAAAGCCTGTCGCGGATCGATTCCGATGGGCAGGAGTTGCGATACCACCGGAACCGGGATGATGATCCGAGCCTCGCGAATTACGGGACCGCCAATCTGCAGCTCATTCGAGCGAGCCTGCTGGCGTTAGAGAGACTGTTGTCAGCGCTCAAGTACCGGACAGTGGACTACATCGGAGAGCGGGCGACCGGTGCATATACGAACCGCTGCTCGAGAGTCGATCTGCTTGAAATTGCGCGCCTCTTACCGCGTCGCGAAGCATGGAATACGGGAGCTTTCGACGAGCAAAAGGCGGCCATCAAAGCACGCTATGGCCTAAGCAACAAGCAATTCTCAATCGCGCTCGATCAGATCCAGCAGAATCGCGAAATGGGATCGGTTCTGGGGATTGAGAGCAACCATTTGCATCTCACGGACGACGACGCCGTATGGGTTGTCGAACAGTGGCGGCGTTTGCACCCTCCGCGGGCCCAGGATGATGGCGATCTTGGCCTGGACTACTTCGACCCCAAACGGTTTGATGGCATGAAGGAACGAGCGGCGGCATTCCAAGAGGTGCAGAAGTCGATTGCGGTACGGCTATCACCGGAGGCGCTGGCCGAACTTGAGGCAATGTTCTACCTCCAACGGGACGGTATTGCTTCGGAATATCACGAGCGCGAGGTAGCGCGAACCCTCGCGGAGCATGCGGCAGCCCAAAACCCACAGCATGAGATTTCGCACCTGATGGAGAAGACAAATTTTTGCGCGTGCCTAGAGGGCGCCGCAAAGAAGCTGGGACGCCTATCATTGGCGGAACGCCTCAAAGCCGTCTAAGTGCTTCAAGCGGGGGCTCGGGCTCGACGGTCCTCGGAGCCCTCTGGCCGCTCGACCCACTCCAATTTCGAATCCCTGCCATGTGTTACCAGCCGAACGGTTCGCGCCCTCAAGGTTTCGTATCGAGTGGCGAGAGGCGTGATTCAATGCTGGTTATGAAGGAGCGGCGGGCCGCGTTTCGCTCGCTGGACGGTGGGCTTTTTCGGTTCTGTTGGAAGCGGATGCAATCCGAGAATGTGAGGAGCACGGGTAGATGCGAGATCGCAGCGTACCGCGCAACTACTTGGGACTTCCGCATCGAGACACGCGGGCCGAGCCATCAATGAAATTTAAGCCTTTTGGTGTAATCTGTTTGCGCGTGTGCTGATTCTCAGCGCCGCCTTCGAGGCAACATCGAGAGGGCATTATGGCGAAGAAAGCAAAGAAGGCGAAAAAGGCTGCGAAGAAGAAGACCGCTAAGAAGAAAAAGTAATTTCGGAATCTGAAAAGTCTCTCAAGGCCACATGCTCGGCGATTTGTCCGTGGTTGAGAGACGACACAATACCTAGGCAATCGGACCAGCCGTTTATGCACATGGCCTTGCATAGCGGCTCGGTCGGTCGTTGACCTGCAGGAAGCGACTGAGACCTCGCATCCGTGCGGACCAAGCCGACAGCCAGTGGCCGGCCCTTAGAGCGACCTAGCCCCGTGCGCGCCGCAGCGCGCCTTCCAATCGCTCCCTCTCCTTCTCCCAGCGGGCGTCTTCCTCTCGCGATCTCTTCTCGAGAGCCTCCACCTCGACTTGGATGTTCGTGGCTTTCCTGGTGTGCACTTCCTCGGCCTTCTCCAACGCCGCCTGTGCCTTGTCGACCGCCTGCTGCCGGCGTTCACACTCCTTCTGCCTGGCGGCTTCTTCGCTCGCCCGTTCGCGCTCGCGCCGCTTCTGCTCCTTTTCGAATGCGAGAGCGGCCTTTCGCCCCGCCGCCTTGTCGACGGGACGAGAGGAAGCCTTCTTCGTCTTACTGCCTTTCGACTTGCCGGCGGCCTTCGTCGGTCTTCCGCCCTCACCCAGATTTCTGGGCAGTTCGGCACGCTCCCCGAAAGATCCGCTAGACCCAACGGGCCGCCTGAGAACGATGCCAGGCTTCGCCATTGTTGCAGCGATGACGTCCGGATCGTCGCTATCCTTCGCCGCACCCTGATGGAAGAGATTGCTGTCGGCACCCCATGCTTCCAGAGCCGCCTTCATCGATGGGGCGGCGATCGCCAGGTCGAAGAACCCCAGCGAAGTCTGGTAGGTCTTCAGTTTTCTCGCCATAAGACGTTTCCGGGGTCAGCAGCCAGCGCATGCATCACCGCAGCCGCTACATGCCCGTCCACCGATGATCAAGACACGAAATGCCATGCCGGTAGTATTCAGTTGGAATCGACAAGCTCTAGGCTGACTTCCGCTGCGGTCTGGCCACCGGCTTCTTTGCCGCGGCTTCCTTCGCCGTTTTCTTGCCGGCGATCGGCATGAGCATTTCCTTCTGACCAGGCTTTGCCTTCTTGGGCTTCTTAGCCGATTTTTTTGAAGGCTCAAGCCGGGCTGCTTCTCCGCCGATGCTCTTGCGCAATGCGTCCATCAAATACACCACGTTCTCCCCGCGGGGACGCTCTTTCGCGGTGATGGGTTTGCCGGCGCGCTTCTGGTTGATGAGATCGATGAGGGCATTTTCGTACTGATCTTCGAACTTGCTCGGCTCGAAGTGGCCCGTCTTCTGGTTGACGATATGCCTGGCGAGATCAAGCATGTCCTTTGTGACCTTTACGTCCTGAATGTCGTCGAAATATTCGTCCGCAGAACGCACCTCGTAGGGATAGCGCAGCAGCGTTCCCATTAGGCCCTTGCCGAGCGGATCGAGCGCGACGATGTGCTCCCGATTGGTCAGCACCACGCGCCCGATCGCGACCTTGTTCATCTCTCGGATGGTTTCACGTATGACGGCGAAGGCGTCGTGGCCGACCTTCCCGTCCGGCACCAAATAGTATGGGCGGATCAGACATCGCGGATCGATCTCGCTGCGGTCGACGAATTCGTCGATCTCGATGGTTCGCGTCGATTCCAGCGCGACGTTCTCAAGCTCTTCCTTCGTCAGCTCAATGAAGGTGTCGGTGTCAACCTTGTAACCCTTGACGATGTCCTCGTTGGCGACCTCCTCGCCGGTGTCGGCGTCCACCTTGGCGTACTTGATGCGATGGCCGGTCTTCCGGTTGAGCTGGTTGAAGGAGACCTTTTCGGATTCCGACGTGGCCGGATAGAGCGCTACCGGACAGGTGACGAGGGAAAGACGCAGGAAGCCTTTCCAATTAGCTCGGGGAGCCATTGCGGTGGAACTCCATTACTGATGTCGGATTCAAGACGAATGGCCTGGCTTGGTTCCGACATCGCGACCTTTCCAACAGGAGGTTTTTTTCACGGAGCGGCTCGATCAGACTCGACTTTCGTTCTCTTTATGTTCTAATTCATAATGTCCGACCGACCCGCGAGCTGGCGCATGCCGACCCCAAAGCAGATGGAAAAGCTGGCCGCTGAAGCCGTCCGCAGGCGGCGCTCCTCCGCTGCGGCTCCGGATGCTCCCCTCCCGGCGGAATATTGGGAATCGGTCCTCAAAGACCCTCGCGCCGATGCGACCGGCGCCCAGATGCGGCAGCGACGTCTTTCCGAGATTCAGCACCACGTGCTGCGGATCTCCTGCCGCCGCTGCGAGCGGACCGTCGAAATCCAGACCGCCGATGCAGTCCGATTGTATGGCGGCAAAGCGGTCTGGAAGGACGTCGCGCAGCGACTGCTCGACAACACCTGCCAGCAGCGCACCGGAAGACACGAAGAAGACGGGTGCTGGCCGGGATTTGACATGACCTAGCCTGCACCCCGAGTTTGGTCTGCGCTTGGATGTCCGGATGGCGTCAAAACACCACCCCACACCGCTGTCAGGCGGAGACCGAAAGGCTCTGACGAAGGAATTAGGGAAAGCACGCGCGATGACCGGCATACTGGCTGCGCAATCAGCCGAGATGCGAACCAAGGGCGCTGCGCTGATCCAGCAGGCCGATAGATTGCTCTGCGAAAGCTGGAACGAGCGGATGTGGAGCGATGGCGAGCCGATCGACCCCTCGCCAACCATTGATCAGGCGATCAACGGCGGCTTTCCCTGGCTGGAAATCCAGTGTTCACGGTGCAAGACCCCGAACGACGTCGATCTGGCAGCCCTCAAGCATCCGCCGACCACCTTCGTGCACGATCTTGCAAGCCGCCTGCGCTGCCGCAAGTGCGCCAAGGCCGGGCGGCGCCCCTCCGCGACCTTGCTCCAACTTGGTTGGCAGCCACGTCATCCTCGAGGGGACGTCTAGGCTGCGATCACGGCTTGGCCGCTCGCGCCGGCCGGTACCGCGGCACGTGCCTGAGCCAAGGACCCAAGGTGGATATCGGCACCCGCATGCGCGGAATGTGGCGGTACACCGTTTCTGGTAGGCCAAGCGAAATCAGGCCCCGTTCACCTTTCGAGCAAAACTGGTCGAAACTGATCGGCTTCGGTGAAACTGAAAGTACTCTCTTCCAGGGCCACACCAAACTGCCAGGCGATTTTCTGTGGCAGCGCCTTGCGCCAGTAGAGGCTCTGCTCATGTAGGGAATGCGAATCTCCTTCAAGGTGCTTCTTCGGACAGCCACCCCAACAGACCGGCAGGAACGAGCAGCGGCTACAGTTCGGCTGGAGCGTAGGGTCGAAGGCGGTCCACCACTCCGCGTCGCGGCCTGGCGTCATTTCACCCTCGGCCCCGCGTATGGCGACCGGCCGTTGCTTTTCGCCGACCTGAAGCCCGCATCGGTAGTGGTTGCCATCGGCTCCGATCACGATGGAATCGTCCGCGAGAGCCGCGCAGACCGAGGTCCGTGGCAGCGGATAGAGTGAGCGAGTCGTCGTCTCGTCCAACATCGCCTCATGCGGGACCATGTGGCGAGATCTTTCGCGAAGCCTCTCGAACTCCTCCTCGGTAAGTTTGGAGCGACTTAGGAAGCCCGCGCGCTCGGAAAAGTCAGATATCCGGGCGAGCTGGAAGATGCAAGGAAAGGGCCTATCGAACCAACCGCGATCCCTGCAGAATTCGATGAAGGCCTCCAGATCGCCCTGGTTTCCGTGGTCGGCATTGAACCTCAGGTCGACGCGCACTACGTCGAGCAGTCGATCGACAACGGCGGCCGCCTGCTCGAAAGAGGAAACGGACGGATCCGGCGCCCTTCCCTTTCGATATCGCCTTCTCTTGTCGTGATTTGCCTTGAGCCCGTCGAACGAGATCTGCACCTGTCGAATGCGGTGCTGCCGGACGAACCCGGCGACATCGTCGGGCCAACATGTCCCGTTCGAGATAACGGAGGCGGAATAGCTGACTCCCATTTCTTCGCAAAGCGATTGGAGTGCCCCAGACGCAGCATCGATGAAGTCGATGTTGAGGAGCGGTTCGCCTCCATACCAGTCGACGTGAAGACTGTCTTTTCCCGACGCTGCAAGACGCTGCCGGGTCCAGCCAACCACCGAGGGCACATCGCTTTCGGCCAGGGCGTCGCGGGATCTTTCCTCGTAGCAATAGTAGCAGCCGAGGTTGCAATCCTGCGTGGTCGTTAACGTAAGAACCATCGGAGTCCGGCCGCGCGCACGCTTGTAACGCTCGCGGATCGTCGCGAGTTCGTCGAAAGTGTGCTCGACGAGAAACCCGCCTCGCCGCAGAGTAGTCAGAAGTGCGCTCGGAATGTTTTTGGTCGCCACCTTCCGTGGAGGACCACAGAGGAGCAGCGCAAGCTCGCGCGCGTCGCCGCCTGCCATCCGGACGGAGGCTCCCGTAACCGCATTATACAATACGCTGTCGTCGCCAATCGGAACGCAAAAGCTGTAGCGCGACGATCGCAGACGATGCCGCCCTGCCGTCACTTGTCGATATCGATGATGGCGAGGCACATATTCGTGCCGTACCCGCAAAGTCGCGCCCCAACACGGCCGGCCTTCTTGAGGTCCGGAGTGATCGTCTCGACCTGAACGATGTTGAGCTTGCCTGGTCGGACCTTCAGTTTGACGTTCTTGTCGTCAGAGACGATCAGACTCACTTTGGGCTTTTTGGCCATTGCTACCTCCCGTCCTTAACAACCTATGGTCGCATACTATTTGTATTCGTCAAGTCCACTCTTGCGCGCGGCGCGCCGGGAGGCGGTACGTGAGTCACCGGCAGTTTCGAGACGTCATGGTTCCGTCGGAGCCGCAACACGTCGCCCTTCCGGTAACATCTCGTTCAAGAAGCTGGACAAGCTTCCTTTCGGTTGGGCGATCGCCTGCCCAAACCGGTTGCCGCGCGATTTGGGAGGCAGGGATTTCTCCCAGCGTCTGGGTGTTCAGACCTGGTTGGACATCGCCAACGAATACGACCGGCACGTTCCTGCTTCCAGTCTTATGACGGAGGACGTAATCGGCGCGCTCGTCGGCCCTCCCGCTGTCGGCGCAGGTAGTCCACGCTGAGGGTTATCGCCGCCGGCCCCTACCGACCAGTTTTCTTCGACAATGCCTTGAATGAGCTCTGCCGAAGCAGCCCTTCCGAGGTAATGTCCCGGTACTCGACCTCGGCGGTGAACGCAGGCTCGACCCACACTGCCTTAGGCTTCTTTATTGGTTTGGTGAGTTTGGATTTCGGACTCACTACGGTATCGAGTTGTTTTCGAATTCGGCTCGACACCGTCCGCGACCAGCCGGTCCCGACCTTGCCCATATAAACGAGGTCTTTCCCCTCCCTCCTCCCGAGATACAGAGCAGCGACACCGGTCGGGTCCTTCACAAATCCAACGACCGGAAAATTCCCTTTTTGAACCGTTTTGATCTTTAGCCAGGCTTCGTTCCGGTCCGACCGGTAGGGCGCGTCCGGGTTTTTGGAAACGATCCCTTCCCAATTCAGCTTGGCGGCATGTTCGAACATCTTTTGGCCGTCACCCATCAGATGCTCGCCGTACAGAACCGGAACTTCGATGTCCTGCAGGAGCTTCTGAAGTGCCCGCTTCCTCTCAATCTGAGGCGTGCCGCGAAGGTCATATCCGTTGAGGTACAGGAGATCGAACGCGTAGAAAATGAGCCGATCCTGATCACCCCGCGCCAGTTCGGCCTGGAGTTCTGAAAAGTTCGTCCGCCCCTCGTGGATGACTACCACTTCCCCATCGATGATCGCCTGGCCGGATAGGTCGAGGACGCCAGCTATCAAGGAGAACCGCTTTGTCCAGTCCAGCCCGTTGCGGGTGTAGACCTTCCGCTTCCCCTTATTCAGATGGATTTGAACCCGGTAGCCGTCGTATTTAATCTCGTGCAGCCAATTCCCTTTAGGGGCTTTGGACTTAAGCGTTGCCAGTTGCGGCTTGATGAATCCTGGCATTTCCGAAGGCTTGGAGCCTGCGATCTGGACGCGGATCGGGGCACGCTTAACCATCAAGCTACTCAAAAAAAACCAAACTACAGAGGCGAGTATATTGAGCCTTTCACTAAAAGGCCATTTATCCTGTTGCGTGCCGCGAAGCCCGGCCTGTCGGGATGACGCCCACGACCCGAGGCCCAAAATCCGGAAGCTCCATCACAGAGTGTGAACGTCGTAGCATCGCTCAGAGTTCCAGCAGCATCTGCGGTGCTTCGGAAGCGCGGTCGGTCTGCAGAGCGGATATCGATACCCCGAGCAGGCGGACTGCCTTCGGCGTCGGCATCAGTTTTTCGAGCAATCCGATCGCCACGCGTTCCAATTCAAGCCGGCTATCGACGGGACCGGGCAGTGATTGGCTGCGCGAAATGATCTCGAAATCTGCGAACTTCACCTTCAGCGTAACTGTCCGACCCCGATTTCCGGTGCTTTCGCAATGCCGCCAAACCTTGTCGATCAAAGGCTGTAACTCTGCGGCCATCGGCTCGAATTCGGTCAGGTCCGTCGCAAACGTGTTTTCAGCACCGACAGATTTCCGGATGCGGTTGGCCCGCACCGGTCGCTCGTCTATCCCGCGGGAGATCGAATAATAGTAGGCCCCGGCCTTTCCGAAGTTGGCCTCTAGAAGCGCCAGTTCCTGACGGCGTAGATCCATCCCCGTGAAGATACCTAGTGCGTTCATCTTCGCATTGGTTGCGGGTCCGATGCCGTGGAATTTGCCGACCGGCAGCGTCTCGACGAAACCCGGTCCCATCTCAGGCGTGATGACATATTGGCCGTTCGGCTTCCGGTAATCGGACGCCAGCTTGGCAAGAAACTTGTTGTAGGAGATACCCGCCGAAGCGTTGAGGCCGGTCTCAGTCTTGATCTTAGCTCTGATCGCGAGCGCAATGTCCCTCGCCAGCGGGATCCCTTGCAGATTTTCCGTAACGTCGAGATAGGCCTCGTCGAGCGAAAGCGGTTCGATGATCTCCGTGTGCTCCGCAAAGATAGCTCGGATCTGCAAAGAGATCGCCTTGTAGACATCGAAGCGCGGTTTCACGAATATCAGATCGGGACACTGCCGCTGCGCCGTGATCGAAGGCATTGCGGACCGCACGCCGAACTTCCGCGCCTCATAGCTTGCGGCCGCTACGGCGCCGCGCTCGCGAGAGCCCCCCACGGCGACCGGTTTGCCGCGCAATTCCGGATTGTCGCGCTGCTCGACGGACGCATAGAACGCATCCATGTCAATGTGGATGATCTTCCGGACTTCCATTCAGCTAATTTCTCGCCCCAGGGGCGCGCATCTTCTTCGGACTCCGCGAACCCATGACCGCCGTGGACGACACCGGATTTATCGGGCGCATTCAGGCCAATCCAAACGTTCCTCAATGGTTGAAGGACTCACTGTAGAACGGTGGTTTACCGTGAAGCCTTGAAAGAAAGGCAGACCGGCTCGTCGGATCAGGTGTACCGCGATTGTCTATGCTTCAATCGTTCCTTGGCTGTGCGCTCACCGTCTTCATCGTGGTCCGGATCGTCCGCGGGTTCGTACCACAACATAATGAGGGCAAAGCCGTTGGACTGCAGATAGACCTGCTCGCTCATCGTCGGGGCCCGTCGGCCGCGCTCGACGTCAATCCAGTTTTCGGGCAATCGCGTATCAACGTCGCTCGGCACGCCGACTTGCAGGCACTTGCGATAGAACAACGACCTCTCGGGCACGGCCTTGCCGCGGAGAGCCGTAATGAATGGAAATCTCGTCTTGTTGCGGTATGTCGCGCCCACCTTGCCGTCGCGGACCACCACGAAGGCAATCGTTTCCGAATGATATTCCGCGTAGGCCCGGGCCATGGCGTCCTTGCTGACGTCGAACTTCGTCGCCAGCGAAAGCATATGCTCTATGCTCGGCGCCGACTTCTTCCCGATCTCGGTCCGCAATGCCGGCGGCGGCATCAGGATCAGCGACGAAAACCGATTTGCCTCGACCTCCATCTTCGCACGACGGTCGCCCTCCTTCGGCTTGAGCAGCGTCATGTCGGCCTGCGAGCAAAGGAAACGGCCTTCCTCGTCCGGTATGTGCGATGGCATCAGAAAATGCCCCAGTTCATGTCCCATCGTGAACCTGCGACGCTGCGGCGACACCCCTTTCTTCACTAGGATGATGCCACGGCTTCGCTCGCGGTCAGTCAGCAGACCGCCCTCGAAGCCTTGAGTGATGAGCGCTTGGATCTCGATGATGTCGAGTTGCCGGCACAACTCCTCGATCGGGACCGGAATCGGCAGGTTCGGCTCAGCCTTCAGGATGGCCATAACGATCCCCTCCGGGGATCCCTTATCGGCAAGGTCCATGCGCGAGATCTGCATCGCAACTACTTTCGATCGGAGTCCTTCAACCGCTGCATCAGGATGCGAATGGTCTCCAGGTCGGGATCAGATAGCTGCTTGAGTTCCCGAAACAAGGCGACGTGCTTCTCGTCCTCGTCGGCCGAGTTGGGGTTCTCACCGACAAGGTCGGCGATCCGGACCTGAAAATGAGTGGCCAGCTTGGTCAGCAGATCGACCGACGGATTGCTGCTACGGCCGGTCTCCAGGTCCCAAACGTGGGTCTTCGAGGCGCCGATGGCATCGGCGACATCCTGCAGCGACTGCTTCCGGCGGCCCCTCAACTCCTTCAACTTGGTGGCTAATGACATCGTAAGCCTCTCAAAAGGCGTCCATTTTCGGACCGTAAGATTCACTTGGACGATTCTATAGCGCTCGTCTTGACAATCGCAAGCGTCAGATTTATCTGTACGGTTAATGCCGCCCTGACCGGACGGCAAAATTTGGAAAGATCGATGTAGCGATTCTTCATGCCCGCGCGGCCACGGCTAGGACCAGCCACCCGATCGCCAAGGCCGCCGCTTCCTCGATCGCAACGTATGCGACGAGGACACCATGCCGAAGAACATCCTGGTATTTTCAGACGGCACCGGTCAGGCCGGCGGTCTGACCCCTGACGAGAACCGGTCGAACATCTACAAGATGTTCCGCGCCACGCGCTGCGGACCGGACACCAACATCAGCGCCGGCGAACAGATCGCCTTCTACGACGCCGGCCTCGGGTCGCAGCCGCCCCACGGTGCCTTCTTCATCACGCGTTCCTGGCGCTGGCTGCACAATGTCGCCAGCCAGGCGACGGGCCTCGGCATCACCACCAACATCATCGACTGCTACGCCTGGATTGTGCGGGTGTACGAGCCCGGCGATCGCATCTATCTGTTCGGCTTCAGCCGCGGCGCCTACACGATCAGGTGTCTTGCGGCGGTGCTCTCGCTTTGCGGCGTTCCGACGCGGATGCCGGTCGGCACACCGCTGCGGCGCGATGTCGGCGGCTCGACGGCGATAGCCAAGGAGGCGGTGAAAGGGGTCTATCAGTTCGTCAGTTCGCCCAAGGACACTGCCTATGTGGAGCAGCGCAAGGCGCTCGCGGCGAACTTCCGGCAGAAGTACGGGTCCGACGACAACGGCGAGCCGAACATCGTGCCGTTCTTCATCGGTGTGTTCGACACCGTCGCGTCGCTGGGCAGCTACCTGCTGTCGGCGGCGCTAGTCGCCGGCGCCGCCGCGGTGCTCGCCGGCATCAGCTTCGCGCAGTCGTTTCTCCTCTTTGCGTTTCTGCCGACCTTCCTGACGCTGGCCGGGATCAGCGCGCTCGCAGCGGCGATCGGCTACGCAGTCACACATATCAAGTTCGCCGCCGGGCTGCCGGGCCACTGGTGGCAGCGCTGGCATTTCGCGTCACCGAAGATGAAGTTCTACGACCTGCACCTCAACAACAGGGTCTGGTACGCGCGGCACGCGCTGTCGATCGACGAGAACCGCGCTGACTTCGCCCGGGTGATCTGGGGTGGCATTCACAACAAGGGTCCCGGACGACCCGACGAATACCCCGACTGGCTGCAGCAGGTGTGGTTCTCCGGAAACCATTCCGATGTTGGCGGCAGCTATCCCGAGAACGAGGCGCGCCTCTCCGACATCTCGCTCGGCTGGATGGTCCACGCCGCGGTCAACCTGCCCGACGGCAAGACCCCGACCGGCAACGGCATCAAGGTCGACGACCGCTTCCTGCAACTCAATCCCGACCCGTTCGGGCCGCAGCACGACGCACGCGAGCCAGGATACTTCGGCGGGCGTTTCAAGTGGACGGAAGGCCACCGCAAGGTCGAGCCCTGCGGCATCCTGCATTCATCGGTCTACAAGCGCTTCGATGCGCCCGACGGTGTTCCGCATTTCTACAGCCGCGCACCGTACCGCCCGACAAATCTGTCCGACCACGAAAATCTCGCGAAGTATTATCCCGGCGCACCGGCGGCGCCCAACGATGGAGTCGTCAAGTGATCTGCGAAATCGAGTTCATGCCCGTCGGCACTGGCAGCAAGGCCGGCGACGCCATCATCCTGCGCTACGGCACACCCGTCGACTTCAAGCTGATGCTTATCGATGGTGGCACCGCCGACACCGGCGACGAGATTGTCGCGCATCTGCGGAAGCATTTCGGGCTCGGCGCGAAACTCGAACACGTCGTCCTAACTCACTCCGACGCGGATCACGCATCGGGACTGCGGACCGTGCTGGCGCAGATTCCGGTCGATAATCTCTGGCTGCATGTACCGTGGCTTCTGGCGCCCGAGGTGAAGCACCTCTTTGCGGACACCCGCTGGACGCCGCTCGGCCTCCAGACCGCCGTGAAGAAGGAGTACGACATCATCGGCGAGATCGTCGATCTGGCGCTGGCAAGGCGCGTCACCATCAACCAGCCGTTCCAGGGGCAGAACATCGGCCCCTTCCACGTCCTGTCGCCGAGCCGGGCCGTCTATCTGCACCTGCTGCCCCAGTTCGAGAAAACGCCGGATCCGGACCAGACAGCGATCGAGGCGGTGTCGATGTGGCTTGCGAAGGCCTCTTTCATAGGCAGACTCGTAGAAGCCGCCCGCTCGAAGGTGGAAAACTGGACGACGGAAACCTGGGCTCAGGAGCGGTTGCGGGACGGCGGACAGACCAGCGCCAGCAACGAGTCGAGCGTCGTCCTGTACGGGGCGTTCGAAAACGAGCAGCGTGTTCTCCTCACCGGCGACGCCGGCGTGAATGCCCTGACCTGGTCCGCCGACTACGCGGTCAGAGTCGGCCTGCCGCTCCAGCGGTTCACGTTCGTGCAGATCCCGCACCACGGAAGCCGCCGGAACGTCGGGCCGACCGTGCTGACAAGACTGCTTGGACCGGTACAGCCGGAGTACGCCGATCCGCGTTTTTCGGCGTATGTCTCCGCCCCCGCCGACGATACGAACCACCCTCGCAAGATTGTCTTGAACGCGTTCAAGCGCCGGGGCGGCATAATCATCGCCACGCAGGGCTCGACCAAGGTCCACCGCGGCGGCTTCCCGATGCGGCCCGGTTACTCCAGCGTCGACGGGCTGCCGTTCTTCACCAGGGTCGAGGAATACTCATGACCACGGCCGGAAACTCGAAGTCGTTGAAGGACCAGAACCGCTGGCATTTGTGGCTGCTTATCGCCGTGAACTCAGCCGTCTTCTACGCCGCGCTCAATTTCAGCGACTTCGAAAGCTCAGGCTACCGGGCGCTGGTCAACAGCGCCACTCAGCTTCTGCCTGTCGGCTTCGCCACCGTCGTGACGACCGTCGCGAACGGACTGCTCGATGCCGACATGAAGGCAAGGCTTGTCTTCCTACGATGGCATCACGCACTGCCAGGCAACCGCGCATTCAGCCGATACGCGCACCGCGATCCGCGGATCGACCAGGACAAGCTCGCCCAATTGATCGACATGAAGTCGCTGCCAGCTCCCGAGGCTGAAAACGCCGCATGGTACCGCCTCTACAAGGAGGTGCACAATGACCAGAGCGTGCAACAGGTCCATCGTGAATTCTTGTTGTTGCGCGACTACACCGGCCTTGCAGCCCTGTTCCTTGTTGGCTTCGGCGCTGTTGCGCTCTTTAGCGTCCACCCACCCAGGGTCTTAGCGATCTACTGCGCTTTGCTCATTGTCCAATACATCATCGTAAGGCATTCGGCCGCGACTTACGGAATCCGTTTCGTCACGACCGTGCTCGCGCTCAAGACCTCGACACCCGCGCTGGCCGTGCGGACGCCAGCGAAACGCGCCGCCAAGACGGCAAAGTCCTGAACACCGGAAAGGCATAAGAGTCGCACTGAAGTCGACGCCCTGCGATCGCGGTGGATGCGAGTGTGAAAGCCGCGACGTTGTCCACTTCTGTCGAGTTCCACCTGGGCGCCAAGCCTACTCCCTCGTCGCGGACACTTTGCCGGTTTCCGGATCCCACTGGTCGGACCATGGTCCATGGTCAACTCGCAACAGTACCAACTCTAGCGCCATTCCGATTAGCTTCGCCTACCTTGTCATTCAATCTGGATCACAAGCGAGTGGCCAACTCCAGATATCTGCAGAACGCATTTGCAAGTTGCATCTGGCGCGGCGTACGGCACTCCGGTTCGAACAAGCGGGGCGATGCGACGACGGCGCAGATGCACTTTGCACGCGAAGTCGCGACGTTCAGACGATTGGCGCTGTAAAGAAACTCCATGCCGCGCGGGGCGTCCGAGTGGCTTGAAGT
>LNFM01004061.1_pt1 | contig 28694 bp, 25 predicted proteins | sample 596031 | NCBI WGS metagenome assembly LNFM01 (sample SAMN04254537, study PRJNA301005) | activated carbon metagenome | isolation source: dual media filters at the Ann Arbor, Michigan drinking water treatment plant | place: USA: Ann Arbor
CGTGGACATGGCCATGCGGCTCATGTACCTGTCGGCCTACAACGGCGTGGCCGACTACATCTTTGCCACCATCCCGCTGTTTGTGTTGATGGGCTTGCTGGTTTCGATATCGAATGTGGGCAAGGACACGTTTGATGTGGCCGAAACCCTGCTGCGGCGCCTGCGCGGCGGCCTGGGCGTGGCCACCGTGGCGGCCAACACCGTGTTTGCCGCCGTCACCGGTGTCTCCATCGCCTCGGCGGCGGTATTCACCCGCGTGGCCGTGCCCGAGATGGTGAACCACGGCTATCGCGCCAACTTCGCCGCCGGCACCGTGGCCGGCAGCTCGGTGCTGGGCATGATGATCCCGCCCAGCCTGCTGCTCATCATCTACGGTGTGCTGGCAGAACAATCCATCGGCACCCTGTTCATCGCCGGCATCATCCCCGGCTTTGCCATGGCCGCGGCCTTCGCCGCCATGATCATGCTCATGGCGAAGTTCACGCCCGGTTTGGTGTTCGATCTGAAGCGCCAGGCCGAACTGGCCGCCGAGCGCAGCACTGCGCGTCTGCTCACCACCACCGAGATGCTGGGCAAGCTGGTGCCCATTGCAGCGCTGGTGGCGCTGGTGCTGGGTGGTCTGTACTCGGGCTTCTTCACGCCCACCGAGGCAGGTGGCGTGGGCGCCTTCGGGGCCTTCGTCATCGCCATCCTGCGGCGCAAGCTCGGCGGCGGCAACCTGTGGCGCGTGCTCACCGAAACCGGCGTGGCGGCAGGCTTCTACAGCCGCATGCTGTCGGTGGCCGGCGTGCCCATGGCCATCAGCGACCTGGTGCAGGACGCAGGTTTGGGCCCTTACGGGTTCCTGTTCCTCTACGTGGTCATCCTGCTCCTGCTGGGCATGATCCTGGACTCCAGCTCCATCCTGCTGATCATGACGCCGGTGGCGGTGCCGATCGCTGCAGGCCTGGATTTCAACCTGATCCACTTCGGCATCATCACCGTGATCGCGGTGGAGATCGGCCTGCTCACCCCGCCCTTCGGCATATCGGTGTTCACCGTCAAATCCACGCTGAACGACCCGAATGTATCGGTGGAAAGCATCTTCGCCGGCGCCATGCCTTACGTGGGCGTGATGCTGATCGTGCTGCTGCTGATCGCGATCTTCCCGTTCATGGCGCTGGCTTTGACCTGAGCAGCCCGAACGGACAAGAAAAAACCCGTTGCCTTGTGGGCAACGGGTTTTTGTGTTTCTGGGGTGGCTGATGGGGCTCGAACCCACTATGAGGTCACCCCCCTCTGGGCCCCTTGAATCCCCCCGTTTATCCCCGGTTTATCCCCAAAAAACACCACGCACGGCTATGGAACTGCACACCTTCGCCGAGGCCCTCCGAAGTCGCTCGACCACTGCGCATCTCGTGCTGATCATGGCACCCCGAGATGCGATTGTGTTGGCTCTTCCCGATTGCCCGGATGCTTTGGCTGCGGCGCGGGTGTTGAACTGAGACCACCCATGTGTCAGGGTACCCTACATGTTCGCGGCCGCCGATTCGGAGCTTGCGCGGCGTGCCATCGACGCAGCCACACATCATGGAAAAGCCTGAGCAGCGACGTCATGGAAGTGGACATGCTGATGCGCCATTTTCTGCCGCGTCTCTTTTTGCCGGTGAATCAGAGACCCTGGCTGCACTTCGCAAGACTGGCCAGCAACGGCGACCAGCGTGGCGGGTGTGGCGTAGTCTCATGAACATCTACCGCTGGCACCAAGGGATGAGCAGTTCGGACTAGACTGATAACACTCTGGGCCGATAGTCCTGAGCCGACTGTCAAACCGGGGTAGTGGTCATGGGAGGGAACAATGAAGATGCGGACTTTTCCCGCCTTTTGGTGCTGTGGAATCGTCTTCAAGAGCGCCTCAGCAACGACGTTGAGCTGGTCGAGCTTTTCCAGCTTTTGAGGCAACACCTTCTACGCACATCCGCCGTCAGGTCATTGCATCCTCAAGAGCGTGAGGACATCCTCATGTCCTACTTGCACGAGAAGCTGCTGGATCGGGAGTGCCCTGTTCGGGCACCAGAAAACCATAACGAGTTCGCCCGCTACATCGGGAATTTCGTCGTCGACCAGCGGAGAAAGCGCTATGTGGAGATGCCGCAGACGATGGATGCATTCACAGCCAGCGAAATGATCGACGGAGAGGCGGCTCGAGCATGGGTGGGCGCATCGTGTGGACCCTGTTCGTCCGATGACTTCTCGTCCCAGGCTGCGTCATCGCACCAGGCGTCCATGATCCAGAACTGGCTGGAAGCATTGGAGGCCGGGGAGCAGGCCTTGCTTTGGGCGGTACTGTGCCTGGGAGAGTCCGCCATGAGCGGCCTGGCGCGACACGACATGTTGGGCGCCACACACAAGGTCAGAAAATTGGGGCTACGACTGAGCAATCCGCATCGAGACGCTGACTGGTCAACCACCGGCTGGTTCAAGAACACCAAGCTCGGCCTTCTTTTTCGACGACTGGACATCAATGCCGACAGTGACATGTTGGCTGACGCTCGCCAGGCGCTCCAACTGATCTGCCGTCTGCTCGGGTCCCGAAGCAGCAAAGGTGGAGAAGCAGCATGAGACCGCAGCCGCCCCTGCCCTGGATCGAGTCCTGCATGTTTCCGCATCCAGGCGCTCCTGCGACGGAAGTGTCAGTGCCGGCACTCGTTGGGGCGTGCATGGAAGACCAAGCAAAGCAAGCCGATGATGGTTGGTCCAGCGAACAATTGACCTCGTTGATGGCGCTGGCCAAGCGAGTCCAGTTGAGTGTGAATGAACAGGTGGAGGTGCAGCCGGGACAGATCCGCCTGCTCAAACTTCAGCCGAGACCAACGCGCCCCGTTTACATGCTCATCCAGCGCACCGGGCCTCTGTTCGTCCATGGCTGGCCGGTGGTGCCCGATGTCGACTACGCCAACGACTCCGACTGGGTGTTGCAAGAAGACGAGGCTCAAGAATCACTTCACCCGAGCACGGGCATGGTTCAACTCTGGAACCCCATGATGTTTCCGAAGAGTTCCCTGGGTGGATCGCTCAACCAGCTCACCACAGTGGCATGGCAGGACATGCAGTCGGTAGCGGCGCACTTGATGGCCCCTCGCCGTGAGCTCATCAGTGCGCCTCTGGCGGTTGTGTCTGTGGCCAAGCTGGCGGAAATCGAGTTTGTGACAGGTGCACCGCTGGAGCCTGGGTCGCGCTGTCTGACCGAGCGACGAGCCTATCGCGCGCTGTGGGAGCGGTGGGTCGAGGAGATCCTCAAAACACAGTTGCTGGGCACCCGCTCAGAGCGACTGTCTCCAGATGAGGGACCCGAGCCTCTGTTGATGAAGCCGGGGGCCAACTCTGTTCAAAAAGCCAAAGCTGGATGGCGCGCTCTTGCCTTGGTGTCGGTGGCTGCGCTGTCTCTCGTGATCGCCCTGCCCCTGTGGAGAGGCGATTCCGACGACACCGGAAATTTCCGCGGCGCACCCGCCAGTGGCGCGAAGCCCATCGCCATCGAAGTTCACCTCGTGCGAACGGCCACCATCAATGACCTCACTGCGTGGCTCGCCGAGTGGGGTGGCCAGTTGACCGGCGGCCCGAACGAGAGCGGCGCCATCACGATCTCGGTGCCCGTGGCAAAACAAGCGCAGGCACTCGCAACGCTGGGCGCGTCACCCCTCGTTGAGAAGTTCAAACTGCAGCCCAAGCGCTGAAAAAGCCGCCGACAATGACGTCAAGAGCACAGCACATGCAACGAAGAATGTGGCTACGGCAAGCGGGTGCGGTCGCGGCTTTCTGCGCTGGCATGGGATCGTGGCGCAACGCACTTGCCCGCCAGACCCCGTTGCTGGCGCTGGTGATCGGTAACAACCGCTACCAGCAAAACGCCCGCCTCGCCAACGCAGTCAGAGATGCCGATCTGGTGGCCGCCGTGTTGCAGGAGATGGGTGCGGAGGTGATCCGATTGCGCGATGCGAGCGCAGACCAGATGCGCCAGCGGGTCGTCGACGTGGCCAAACGCGCCGCCTCGCAGGGTGCCGTGGCCTGGATCTATTACTCCGGACACGGCGTGCAAATCGACGGGCGCAACTACCTGCAGGGTGTGGATGCCGATTTCAGCTCACCCGAGCGCGTGCGCCGGCAGGGACTGGATCTAACCTGGGTGACTGCGATGCTCACTCGCGACCGGCTACCGGCGGCGGTGGTGCTGGTGGACGCCTGCCGGGACAACCCGTTCATGCCGCAGACGCGCGGACTCGACGGATACGGTCTCGCACCCGTGGAACCGCAAGGACTGCTGATCGGCTACAGCACGGCACCATTCAAAAAGGCTCTGGACGGCCGCCAGCAGCCGAACGGACCGTATGCGTCTGCATTGGCGTCGGTGCTGCGCCAACGCCCGGTGGGTTTGCACGAGGCGCTAAGGAACGTGGCAAGGCTCGTCTACCAGAGCACGGGGCAACAGCAGGTACCTTGGTTTTCATCCTCGCTGCGCGTTGACCTGCTTCTGGAGCAACGCGGGGTGTCGCTCGCCAACCTGGTCACCGCCAGCCCAGTCGGGTCGGCACCGACCCGCGCCGACGGGACTCGAAGTGCCACCAGCTACCGCCCGGACGCACCCGCTGTTGAACCACATCGCAGTGGCGCTGACCATTGGCAACGCCTCGAGGCGCGCCTGCTTTCGCAACAGCGCTATGCCGACGCCGCCTCGGCCCGACGCTTGGTATCGGCGGTAAAGCAAGGACGCGCAAGCGAAGACGATCGCCTGCTCGCCGCGATGGTGCTGACCGACGGAACAGCCGGCGTAAGCCCCGACCTGGGCCAGGCCGCGCGCCTGCTCTCACCCCCAGCCCACGGTGGAAATGCGTTGGCGCAGACCTTGTTGGGCGAGTTGCGCTACACGCAGCGCGATGTCGCCGAGGCCTTCCGATGGTTCTCCGCCGCAGCTGAATCGGGCTTCACACGCGCCCGCTTGAATCTGGCGGACTTGACGATACGCCGGGACCTGGCCAACGGCGAACTGAAGACCGATTCGCTGGACGGCCTCTTTCGTGCCGCCAGGCCGGCCCAAGAACAGATGCATGCACCAATGCAAGTATCACCCGGTGCGAACTGAATCGTCACAGCAGCTGTCTGGCTGTCGCTCAGACCCTGTTCGGACCTCTGTCTGACCATCTCGGTCCGAAGGGCGAAGATTTCAGACTCAATCCGGGTGAACACCCGATATTGCCTTTTCGGGACTCTACAGCTGGCTTATGGAGGCAGGAAGGACTCCAACCAGGCCATTCATTGCGAAAGCACCCAACCCTTTGTGCCCTCGACGAATCGGAGAGGAACGTTCTGAGTCTTGCCACCGGACATGACAAGCTCCACGTCACATTTGTATGCATTGTCACCATCCGATTTGCACCCGAGCTTGTTGACCTCCTTCAGAGAAAACTCAGAGCCCGATTCGGCGCCCAAAAAACCTGAAAGCATCTTTGATTGCATCTCGAGTGCTGGCTTCAATTCGGCCTCGACTACGCTTTTTATGTCGCTCGAGGACGGCTCACCCGAGCAACCAACCAAAGATGAGGTGATCAAGCAACCACAAAACATTTTTATGCAAAGTTTCAACATTGTAGACTTCAAATAATTACAATTAAACATATAAACAAACTGCGGATAACAGGTTGGCAGATCTTCTGACCTGCCATTCACTATCCACCAAAGTGGATCATTGCAAATCAGATGCGAAAGGGGTATCACTTCCTTCCAGAGTTTTTCCTCCCATGAATTCTCACAGTGCCTCCCGCTTTCATGCATTCATCTCTCTGCCCGGGTGTCTGGAAGCTGCAGTCCAATACCAAGGCATTAACCTTGTCCTTGTTGCCACTCTTTTCATAAAAACTAATGAGTTGAGGGCGTAACACTGCGGCGCCTCCGAATCGCTGATAGCCCTCTTCCATAAGTTGCTCGGCCTTGTCACGACGGCCAGCACGGAACTCTTGCTGCGCACGCATTTCGTAGAACTGCCACACAGGTGCAGGCAGTTTCTCCAGACGCTGCAACGTTCTTGTCTGGGATCCGGTATCGCCCTTGGCCTCAAAGGCCTTCGCAAGTGCGAGCAAGGTATAGGGGTGGTTCTCGGTTGGTTTACCCGTGGCCTTTTGTGCCAAGGTGACTGCGGAAAGGACATCTTTTCTGAGCAAGGCCGCTGCAGATTCATCAGCCAACCGATAGTTGTCCATAACGCCCTTAACAGACGGCCGTTTCAGAACGGCTTGCCAAGCTGCGATCTTTGGTTCTGCGCGCGGAAGGTCGTCGTAAAACTGCTCGTGGTATGCCACCCCGGCGGTAACTCGCTTGGCTCCGTCGGCGTGGTTTGCGGCCAGCTTGTTAAACGTGAAGTCTTTTAATTCCGTTGCAGAGAATGCCATCATTTTGTCTACGTTTGCAGAGCTAAAAAGACTCTGCAGACTGTTGGCATTTGAAAGGTTGGTCTCTTTCAACTGGGCAGTGAATCGCTCCTGGAATGCTTTTTGCCGCTCTGCTTCAATTCCTTCCTGCAGTGTGGTCACTCGCTCCAACAAAGCCTTGTAGCCCCTGGCAAATGAATAGCCCATTCGGATGCTTATATCTATAGCCAAGCGATCTGCGTCATCTTCCTGAGACCGTTTCCAAGCTGGGTGTAGTACCCTGTCAGTGGTCTCTATTGCAAGTTGCATTTTCTCCATGCCCTTGGTCTGGCTGCGGCTGAGTAGAGCGTTATCTGTACCCGCTTCCAGATTTGCAAGCAGTTGCGCTCCCAAGCTGAAGCCCATTTGAACCTGTTTCTGGTAATTACCCCACACATCGGAGTCGTGATGGCCTAGCACAACGTGCGCGAATTCGTGAGCAAGCAATGCGACAAGCTCATCTTCTGCCTCGATGATGTTGAGCATGCCCAAGCTTACGTAGATGTTGCCATCAGGAGTGGCGTGGGCCGACGCATCGGATGCAGCAGTGATATACACCCTACCAGGTGTTTCAACCAGCTGCGTTTTGACCTTTATGCGTTGCAACAAGCCGTTCAAGTAGACATTCAGATCAGGAATGTCAATCAATCCCAGGCCCTGCGCACGTTGATTGGCCACGTCTCCATCGTCGCCAATGGCTTGGTTCGATGGCGTGTATTTGGCAGGCAGCCTGTCGAACAGCGGCGTGGACGGCTTTTCTTCGGCTTTGGCAAACACGGTCTCCACTTTTTGCTGCACGGTCTCCATGGTTTTGCAGCCCGCCAATACCAGTGAAACGATGGTCAACAGGCCCCACACTTTATATGACGACATTCACTTTCCTCCTTTTGCACATGCCTCGCCGATTCCGCGTGGCGCATTGGTTTCACGCTTGACGGTAGTCACGACATCAGCAGGAGTTATCGTTCCGCACCTCGCAGCCCTGTCCAGACGAACTTTCTCGCTGAGAATCCAAACCTGCTTGCCATCGACAAGGCGGACCTTGACATAGCTGCCGCGTTCTTCCAGCACCGGCAGGTTGACCATAGAAGAAAATTGATCCGGTTGAATACCGGGAAGGTCAGAGGATGTTTTCCCTGGCGCAGAAAAAACAGTCAGGGGTTTCGTGGTTTGTACGCTTTTGATCGTCATGATTGGCTCGGTGGCCGGGGCTGCCGTCGAAAACACCAGGGCCATCAGACCGAATAAAATTTTTGATTCAAAGAGTGTTTTCATGGTTTGCGTTATTTGATTGCGGGAGGGGAGGGATTGTCAGCATTGCGCAGGTCCGTTGCAGGCGTACGTACTGACGAATTTTGTCTAGCCAGTTGGCCAGCTGATGGCCACCTTCAAACGTACCCAGCAGCATGGGCAAAAAGGCGTACTCCAGCCAAGACAGCACGCCCAGGTTGAAGAGGTGCAAACCTGTGGCGCCAACTATTAGGAGCAAGGCAAGGGCCCCCAGCAGCCGGATACCGAGCCAAACCAGCCAAATCGGCCAGACGCCTAAAACGTGCCTGAAGGCAATCCTGCCCAATCGCCCCAGAGGCGTCGGAGGCTCGCCATGCTCTCCGGGAATAAATTGGGCCTCAGACCACTGCACCCATCGGCCCAACATCAATGGAAGGTGCTGCCGAAAGTAGTCCCGGGATGCCCGTCCTGAAGTAAAGGCAATTAGCAGCGCGACTCCGAATACCATCATCAGCGCGAACACCGTTCCTGCGTTGAGCTTTGTCAGGCTGAACCCTTCGGCACGCGGGTATTCCGATCCAAAGCGCAACAGGTTGTCAAGTGCCATGGCGTGTACGTGAGCGCCTGCAATAGCGTTGTGCAAGGGGGTGTAGGCGTTGTCTCCCACGCTTTGCAGATCTGCCCCGTATACCACTACCCGCCCCTGCAGCAATCTATCGGCCAAGTCCGGCTTGGAGCTGAGAAAGTACATCGGCATGGTCGCATGGAAGGCGCAGAAGGGTTTGCCAAACTGCTCACTAGCGTCACCAAATAGATCGTGCAGCACTCCCCCCAATACCGGTAGATCTCTGATGGTCCTGTACTCGGAACGGCACAAAGGCGTGCCGACCAAGTCCTTCATTCTTTCGACGTTGTAGGAATGAGGCGTCATACCCCAAAGCAGCGCGAGGTGAGTTAGATGGTCTCCTTGCGACCACATGGCAGAGGGGTGCAACGACTTGTAGATGGCCAATGCCGGCGAGTCTGTGCGATCTTGGGAACCTGGCGTCGTGCCTGCTATCTGCAGCGGGTATTCCCAGTTGTTTCGGTCAAGTTGGTCCGTCAGCCGCGGGACTGCTACCTCCTTGAAACATCCGCGCTGGGCTGCGGCGGCTAACTCACTGCGCAGCGGCTGGTTCAGGTACTGAAGTGAAGCCAAGAACAAGGGAATGGGAGGCTGGCTCGCCGAACCCCATCCTATGTTGCACAACGTCTGCACAAAATCTTCAATGCTCGGGTCTGGCCTTTCGTCAAGAAATGCTATGTCGATGAAGATGGCCGCAGGTTGCCGAGCCGCAATGGAATCGAGCCGATCTGCATGGAAGCTGTAGGCCAACGGATAGGTTGTCTCGTAAGCCTCCAAATCGTCATCAGTTACCAGGGTAAGCGTGATGGGTGGCCGAGCGACCCCTTCAGCTATATCTATGTCCGCGCGGCTCAGGGAGGGGGGTAAGTCGGGACTGGTTGGGTCCCACTTTGGGTAAAGCACCTCTGCCACCAACGGGGCCGATAGCACAGCAGCCGCACGTTTGGCAGCTTCTTCTCCCAATAGGTGAGGCGAAAGGTAAGCCAGCAGAACTCCCAGAAATAGGTACGACCAGAATAGACTTGTCCTGCTGGGTTGTCTTTCTTGTATTTCCAGCATATCACTCACTGCGTTGTAGGCTAAAGATGTAAGAAGCGGGTGCGAGTGTTAGCCAGCCATCAGTGTGGAGCCCGTTCATTGTGTTGTCAGTCATTGTTGATCGACTGTCGCAAGATCTCCATCCACATGTGGTGCTCCTTGTCTTCTTTGCGTCGATTGAAAGCGACCCTCCATCGTGGGATGGATATATCTTTGACATAGACGAAAAGTCCGCTTTCCTTTGCGGCCTTCATGCCCTGAGACAGGGTGCCAGCCGCCCCAGCCAGCCCACCTCCAACAATGACACCACCTGTCACTGATGAAACCTCCCATTTTCTGACATCAGAGAACGGATAGACCTTGTAGGTTGGCTTCATGTACAGATGGATTTGTTGTGTCTGGGGGTCAATGCCAATCCCAGATCCATCAAAAAAGTGTTTGTATGGCAGCACTTTCATCGCTTCAATCGCACGCGCCTCGTCGGGAGTTCCAGTGACAAGCTCCCAGACAAGCTTGAGCAAATAAATCATTGAGAAAAACATCAAGCCAACGCCGAGGCCCACGGTGAATGGCTCGCCCATCATGAAAAGAACAATGCCAGGAATTCCAAACATCAAAGTCGACCGCAAAAATCGATTTGCCTGAGTGCGCATCAAAGTAGCTCCTTAAAAAAATACCAATCATTCACAAGCGTCATTTAGAGACGGTCCCACCGGCATGAATGCCAAGAGAGTCGCTGGGAATCAAGCATCCACCACCACCAGTTCGCTCGCAGCACCGACCAGCCGTTCGGTAGCCTCCAACGCCAAGCTGCCGAACAGCACGGCGGCCAGCGCGGGGTGGGTATGGGCCCAGTCGTGAAGGTCCTTCATGTCGAGTGCGAGCAAACGGCTCGGGCGCTTGGCCTTGGCGCTGGCAGTGCGCTGCGCACCCGGAATCAGGGCATCCAACCCCAGCCAGGTACCGGGATTGAGAGCGGCAAGGCGTTTTGAACGCTCACTTCGTCTGTCGGGCCGCCCGCGCACAGAGCCCTGCACTTGCTCCGCCGTCAGCGGGGGCAGCATCAGGTGCATATCGCCCTCCTGCAGCCAGTACACCTGCTGCGCGGGTTCACCACTGCGGTAAAGCACCGCCTCCTGTGGCAGCAACACTGGCTGGCAGGCTTGGTTAAAGGTGGTCCAGTCGGCATCGCTCAGCGCACTGCCCATGAACGACCGGGGGTGAACTGCCACCTCGTGCTCGTGGCTATGGTGGTGCAACAACTCGTCTTCGATGGCTTCGAGTGCCGACTCGGTGTCATAGAACCATCGGTCCTCAGGCACCTGGTCGGTCACGTCGGGATGTTTCAGCTGATGGGCCAGACTGGGGTGCTGGAGCACGTAGCTCAACCAGACCTTCACTTGCGCCGATTCCGTCAGCGTCTTCAGCATCGTTCTCAGGCACGACCGTCCCGACGAGTCCATCTGATCGAGGCGGCTGAAGTCCAGCACCAGGTGTCGTTGGGCCACAGCACCTTCGGGCGTTTCCGAGTAAACGCCCAGCAGGTGCTCCCTCAGAAGTGGCGCCGTGCCGAAGAACAGGTCGCCTTCGATCTCGAGCACCTGCACCTGATGACCCAGGGCCCGCAGGCGCTCGACGTTCGCGGGACTGCGGTGCTCCAGCGAGCGGCGTTGCAGACCGCTGTATTGCCGGAACACGAGCTTACCGCTGGACTGGTAGACCCAGATGAGCACCGTCAGGGCAGTTCCCAAGCCGACCACCCACAGGGGCGACAGCGGCGTGAACATTGCCAGGAGCAACATCAACCACACCACGCTGGCACCGAGGTGCTGATCCAGACGGGCAAGTGACGTTGCAGACAGGTCGATCCTCAACGGGCTCAGGTTGCCAATGAACATGGCCACCCCGGTGGCCGCCACCAATGCACCCAGCACCGGTATGGGCAGCCAGACCACCGCATTCCAGAACACCAACACACACAACACCACCCAGGCAACCAGCAAGGCCCGGGCCCAGCGGCCAGCCGCCCCGGCCGCAGCAATGGCCTTCGACAGGCTGGGCGTGGCGGTGACGCCGATGCCGCCACTCAAACCGCACACCGCATTGGCCAGACCTTGGGCAAGCAGTTCGCGACGTGCCTGGTAGGTCTTGCCCAGCATCCGGGCCGTGGACAAGGCCTCCAGGGAGTGGATGACCGCGATGAGCGCTGCGGGCCCCAGCAGCCAGCCCACGCTGTTCAGGCTCAAAAGCTCCTGCCAGGCAGATCCCCAGCCTGGCTGGGCCATGAACAGTGGCCACCAGCTTCGGTCTGCAGGATTGAAATTAGGCAAGACCTGACCCAGCGTGTCCACTACCGTGCCCTGCGGCGCGGTCAGCATCCACACCACCAGCAGCCCCGTCAACAAGCCCAGCAAGGGAGCCATTCGAGCCAACCGAGCGGACCAGACGGGCACGTCCTCGGCGTTCCAGCACCTGGGCAACAGGCCCAGGCCGACCACCAGGCCCAGCACACCCAGGCCAAGCCACGCGGTGGCGCCCTCGGATCTGGACAACAAGGCGGGCACACCGAACAGATCCGGGCGCGGCGCATACTGGCCCAGCAGCATGGGGTTGAGTTGGTCCAGCACGATCATCATGCCGATGACCAGCGTGAAACCATCCAGCACGGGCTCTGGCATTCGCTCGAGCAGCCGGTCGATGCGCGCGGCGGCCATCACCATTTGAACGAGACCCGAGAGCACCAGGCACAGCGCCACCGCCAGAGCCACCGCCTGGGTCGAGATGTCGGGCTGGGTGCGCGCCAGAAAGGCGACCATGCCCGACAAAACCACCACGGCGGCCGCGCGCGGTGAAGACACCGAGCCCGGTGCCCCGCCCAGCAAGGTGACCAAGCCACCCACCACCAGCGCAACCAACCCGGCTTGCACCCCCATGCCGAGCGCTGCCGAGTTGCCCAACGGCGCGAACACAAGAATGCCCAGCGCCATGGCCATCGGCAGGGCCTGCACCATCGCAATCCCGCTGCCCAGCAAGTCGGCGCTGGTCGGAAGACGGTCATGCCATTTGGCGGTATCGACCATGAAGATGTTTGCCCGAGCTATTTAGTTATGTAGGTCAGGCTACATACGCACTGGGCAGTACCGTCGTCTGTTCCCAGGTCGCTCATGAGAGTGTTCCACGCAGCTCAACCGGTGCGGTGTCTTGACGGCCAGTCACGACGGCAAACTGTTCAAGTAGCCGAAGGTAAGGCTCTCTCCGGGAAGACAGAACCAGGATGGAGCCCGCGTCGATGTATTCGAGGGCGAGCGTCAATGTGGCATCCACGCAATCCCTGCCAAAGAGATCGAGCAGTTCCTGCGTATGAAAGTGTCCGCTGTGTGCAGCTGCGAACAGAAAGTCGGCGCGGGGAGGCGCGCTCAAACTCTTAAGCACTGTGATGAACCGTTGAGACATGTTCATCCTCACAGGTGAGGACACTTGGGCCAGCAAGCCATGCCGTCGACTGGACCCGTATTGCCCTCTGCAGCCCCCACCCCAATGGGTAAACCGTCCCTTGTATGTGTCATTGAGAACGCGTCCCTGTGCTCTTGTATTTGTATCTGACTGTATCGTCTGTGAAGGCCGAAAATCAACTTCTTCATCAAATCCCCCCTACTTTGCAAAGTATGTGTAACTGCGTCACTTGCCAAAAAGTGCCGTACTGAGATAGGAAAACTAAGCACGCATGAACAGACCCACCAGTTGGGCACGTGCCACTAGATGCGGGGCTTCCAGAAACACAGACGGAAACACGGGTGAGGGTTTAGCGAACAAAGTTGTAAGCAATTGTTCAAACTTCTTTAGCAGGGGGGTAACCGCAGCGATGCCCCCTGCTCAAAACCGTGAGACCAGATAGGCGCTACGTTCCCCTCCCGAGGATGTGCGCCGAGCACAGTGGCGTGGTGGTGACCGCATAGGACCCGCAGCGCATGCAGACGCCTTCTGAAGCATCCCAGGCCGCCACCAGCAGGCCATCTACGACGGGGTCCAGATGCCTTGGGTAGGTTGCGATGACGACCAGGTGACCTGAGCATTCCGCCATCTCAACGAACTCGAAACACTCGGCGTCGGCGTTGAGGTGAACGGCAGCATCAATGAGCCCGACGAGATGTGCAACCAGCCCAAACCAACCCTCCGGCACATCCCATTCAGACCATTCAGCGCCGGCCAACACTCGGGAGTGTTTACGGGCAAGTTGCAGGAAAAAGGGTCTCGTTTCCACATTCAACTCCCGGTCAATTTGGCGGGAGGGGCGACTGGCCCCTCAAAGGGACGTGATGGCGCTCGAAATGGCTCGCGCCGCGGCCCTCGCATCCATTCTTGCTTTGATCTCCGCCCACACAACTGGAGCCTCTGGATGGCCCAATCGGAGCATCATTTGCCACCACTTCAGCACTTTGGGACAACGCTCGCATGCAATAGCCATAGCGTCGAGGTTTGCAACCCGCATGAAAAATCCTTCACTGAAAAGTTGGCCGCACATGCCTTCAATGGCGACTACAGCAGCTTCGATTTGTTCGGTTTTTGTACTCATGCTGGTTGCGGTTCGCTTTGTTTTTGGGTCGAGTGTGGAGTTTGAGGTACTCACTTCGTCTCTCCTTTTAGTTTGTGAAACCGATCTTTCTCTGCCCATCTTGGCCGAGCTCGACGTCTAGCCAGTCCTCCGGCAGCAGGTAGTCCCGAGAGCCACTACTCGCCCTGGCAACTGCACACTCCAAGCGAACTTTGGCTTCTCTAGGACTAAGGCGTACAGCACGTTCCATAACAGCGACCGGTAGCTGCGTGCGCATTCGAATACCGATCCTGCTCACGATGCCCTCATACATGCGCTGTACGACACGCCGCTGCTGGTCGTGATTTGGCGGCGCAATGTGGAACACCAACGTTCTCGACAGCAAGGGCTGAGGAATCGCGGTGATGTCGTTAGCAGTCGCGAAGAAGCGTACGTGGCTTGCGTCGATGAAGACGTCGGGCAAGGACTGGTCTTGAAAAGACCGTGCTGTTTCAGCTTCGAGCAACTCATAAAGCGGCCCAAGGGGGTCGTATCTGTCGGTCGAGGTCTTGTCTACTTCGTCCAGAATTACAAGCGGATTTGCCACTGCGCATCCTCCAGCATCGCCCCATGCGAGTCGCTCAAACAATCGCCCAGGCGAAGCATTCGACCAAAAAGTTGAGGAACCTGCGAGGCTTGAGCCGTTCGTCTCTGACACCATCGAAATGAACATTGCCCGACCTACATTCATGATGTCCGCCAGCTGCTGCGCGAAGAACGTTTTGCCGATCCCCGGTGGTCCCACCAATAGAACACTGTTCATCCGATGCATGTAGCCCCTGCTTAGGAGTGAGAGGTGCGGACGAATCACCGCTGCGATGAGGTGTGCGAAGTTTGGGAAATCGCTCGCGAGCGCATCAACCGACGACTCCCATGAGGTGACGGGCGCGCGCAGTGGGCGCGTTGGCCCACTCCATCTGAGTCTCGTGGTCAGGCTCTCGATTCGAGCTGCAGAATCAGCATCTCGACCCCTTCGTCGGCCACCATCTGTGAGTAGCGCATCGGTCCAAGAGAACACTGGAACCATCCGGCATCGACCGTTGTTGTGGTCGGGATCACCGGAAGGCGCCTCATCAGCGGGGTCAACATCTCCCGCATCACACTGAAACAGTGAGCGCTGACGCAATTTCAGGGGTGGCTCACTGGAGGAAGCCGCGATGTCGCGACCGACCTCGGAGCAACTCGAGTCATACCTCTCGGCGGCATACAGCAGGCCCGAGAGTGAACCGAAACGACCGGCCAAAGCCGCCAGCATCTCTACGGTCATTGGATACTTTTCTTCAGTCTCGGCGGGCAGCTCGTGCGAAAACGCCAAACAGGTGCCGACCCGAACTACTTTCAGCGAAAGGCGCTCAGGGGGGCTCGCCTCCCAAGCAGCCAGAGAAATCAGGCCGAACGCATCAATCAACTTGTGCCATGGGAGAGGCACTGAATCTGGAACCGTAAGTTCCATCCATGTCGGCATGCGATTTTTGAGAGCTGCCGTGGATACTGGCTCTGGTGTAAGAAGACTCACCATCATTGAAACCCCTTTATGTTTTCTCCCAACAGCGAATCGAGCGGACGCAAGTTCCCTAAGGAACTCCACAGCTAGGCCGATGGGTTAAACAGGGTGGTCACAGAAGCTCCAAGCAGGATGGAGGTGCCACCGAGGGACAATGAAGAACTAGAAGGTCATCGGGTTACAAGGTATCCGACCGAATGGGTCGTGAAGGAGCAGTGAACTTCAACCGCAAGCCAAATTTATCTGACATGCGCTAAGTGGTGTTGTAGAAACGATCGCGAGGCGCCACTCGTTGCATACATCCCACAGTGAATCTGCTCTGTTGCAAGTAATCCGAGTACATCTTGAAGGTGAGGGAACAGCAGACGCTGCACTAAAGAAATTAGTGCCGCTCCGCACAGCGACAGAGATCGCTTGCACATTCTTCTCGATAGGTTGTTGAAGCGCAACGCTTTGCCGGCAGCCGCCATGGGCTGGGCTGCCAATGAAAAGATGTTTAGGACTGCGAGGCTGGCGGCGTCAAGATGCAATGCTCCGAGCTCACCATTCACAAGGAACATTGCATGCTGAAAACTATCTCCGCGACGCTTGCTGCGCTCACACTCATCGTCTACCCCGTTCATGCACAGGTTGCTGCTGGGGCGGTCGCTTCAAAGCCGACCGTTGCCGGTCCGGTCGATTGGACACCGATGTTCAAGTCGTGGGAGCGTGGGTGTGAGATCACCAGCGAGCTTTCGGCACTCATCAAAGGCATGTACGAGAGACGGGTGGTGCTGCCTCTCGCCTACCAGGCGGCAGCCAGCAAGATCTCCAGGCGCAAGGATCAGGGCTACGACTTCATCCGGCTTCCCATTAAAGGGACGTATTACGGTCTGGCCGTTGCTGCCTTTGAGTTCTATTCAATGCCCGAAACCGATGACAGCGGTTTCAGCCTGATTCTTTCGGCCAGCAAGCAAGACGTCAAAAAGGTGCTGATGCGCGTCAAGTACAACAAAACGACCAATGACGTCGGTGACGAGAAGCAGGCTATGGTTTCGCTAGATGGTCAGTATCCCAGCGTGGAGTGTTATTGAGCTTGTCGACTGACTTGCAAGGCCGCGTTCGGCCCGCCTGGCTGTTCCTGGGTTGCCCCCAGTTTTTCGGACCCATTGAGTCCGGAATTCGGGGGAGACGTCAGCTTTCCGTTTCCGGCCGTTGTCCTATTGCCGAGGCAGTGGCTTTCGGTTTTGTGCGCATTCGCTGGGCAAATCGAATGTTAGCGCTGAGCGTGGTGAACGTCTCGTCGGAAGTTCTGCAATGCACGGCGGTCGCTTTGCGAGCCGGGCACCGTTACGCTCACCACGACAAGACGAACTAACGGTTTGTGATTGAACCCCAGCCTTTGGCTCAAGCCGCCATCAGCTTCGCGAAGGCGTAGGCGTACCCACCTCCAAAACAACGGCATGCACTGCCGCAGGATAGAGAGCATTACGCAGCTCGTGCCCGTCGCTGCGGTACCTGCCTTGCAAGTTGATCTCGTCGTCTGTCGGTACTTCAAGAAGGCCAGCACGATTGAACACCATGGTAGCCTGTAGTGCTCCAACTGCGGCCGGTTCGCCACCCGCCCAGATCCGAAGCTTCTGCCTTCAAACCAACCGGGCTTCGCGGAGGCTGCACCTGCTTGGGAAGACGATGGCGGGATCATTGCCGAGTGTGGCTGGTGCCACCACAAGACGGACATGACGGGAGGAATCTATGACGACGGCGAGTGGATGTGTGGAAGCTGTGTAACTCGCTACGCCGGCTAGGAACATGGGCGAAGGAGAAGCCCCAGAGCAGCAAACAATCAAATCTGGAGTGGGCTTCGTGAGAATCAGAAAGATATCGATCAGGAACTTTCGCGGAGTCAAAGACCTTGACTGGAGCCTTCCAACCGCGGACATCTTCTGTCTAATTGGGAAAGGCGACTCGTCCAAGTCCACGATCCTTGAGGCAATCAGGTATGCGTTCTATCCCCAGTGGAACCTGACTCTCAGCGACTCGGATTTTTACAAGGGCAAGGTGGAAAACGCCATCGTCGTTGAGGTGTCCATTGGCGATCTCGTGGAAGAGTTGCTTTCCCTCAACAAGTACGGCCAGCACCTGCGAGGTTGGGACGCCAAGAACGGGAAGCTCGTTGACGAGGCCGACGACGCCCTTGAATCCGTCCTGACAATCCGCCTGACAGTCGGCAAGGACCTGGAGCCCAAATGGCTCGTCGTCTGTGATCGAAATCCTGACGGTGTGCCCTTTAAGCAAGCTGATCGCAACAAGGTCAGTGTGGGCCTCATCGGCGCCTACAGCGAAAGGCAACTTTCATGGGCGACAGGCACGGCTTTGGCAAAGCTCACAGAAGCGCAGAGCCTGAACGAGTTGCTTGCCAATGCTTCAAGAACGGCCAGGACCTCGCTTGACGCTGACAGGCTGAATACCTTGAAGAACTTTGACGCTGCTGCGGTCAAGTCTCAGGAGGTGGCCAAGATTCTGGGTGTGCCCGTCGTGGAAGCCTACAAGGCCCACTTAGATCTCAGCTCGGTGAACCTCAAGGTCGGTGGCCTTGCTCTACATGACGGCGACATTCCGCTTCGCCAGTTGGGTTTGGGGTCACGGCGAATGCTGTTGTGCGGCATTCAAAAAATGGGTCTTGAAGATGGCCATGTGACCCTCTTTGACGAGGTTGAATTCGGGCTCGAGCCTCACCGCATTTCTAGGCTCTTGAAGCATGTGCGAGAGGACAAGCGGGGTCAGTATTTCTTGACGACCCATTCACCTGTCGTGCTTCGCGAACTCACCGTGGGCGAGCTCTACATTGTCCATAGCAAGGGCGGTAGTGTTCAGATCATTCCGGCCGTTTCAGACAGTCTCGAAGAGCACGAAGTTCAGGGGAAGATTCGGTCCAGCACGGAAGCGTTCATGGCAAAGAAGGTTCTCGTTTGCGAAGGGGCTACGGAAGTGGGCTTCTTGAGGGGCTTTGACGACTACCAGCTAGGCAAGGGCAAAGATCCGTTTTCGTACCACGGCTTGTCCCTGCTCAATGCGGCCAGCGGCAGCAAAGTCAAGGCACTGGCGAAAGCCTTCAAGTCGCTCCGCTACGAAGTGGCGGTTCTTGCCGACGCCGACGCTGACGACCAGTTTTCACCGGCCGACGTGGCTGAGCTCGTTGCCCTTGGCATTCCCGTGACGGTATGGGACGGCAAGTTGTCGTTGGAGGAACGGGCATTTCAGGACTTGCCGTGGGCCAGCGTGATCGATAGCGTCAAGCTTGTGCAGGACGTGCTCAACTTCCCTGCATACGACCAGGTGCGCTCGCGGTTCATGGCCGACTTGGATCAGGACATTGGCAAGTGGGTTGAGAGTGCCAAGCTGCGAACCGACATTGGGTTGGCGGCGAAGAAGGCAGGTTGGTTCAAAGACACTACCCGCGGTGATCAGTGGTTCAAGACGTTGACGCCTGCTTTCGCTGATCCAGGCTTCTCAGAAGCAGACATCGCCATCAAGCTCTTCAAGCTATGGGCATGGGCTGAGCATGTCTGAGGAACTGGCAATCAAGCTGAGTGAATACACCGGCAAGGGGTATGTCATCGCTCCCGCTGGCTACGGCAAGACACACCTGATTGCCATGGCGGTGAAGGTGGGCGTCCACCGTCAGTTGATCTTGACGCACACGTTCGCCGGGGTCAATTCCATCAAGACGAAGATGAGCATCCTCGGTGTTCCTCCGTCCCGGTACCAGATCGACACCATTGCCAGTTGGTCCCTTCGCTTGTGCCTTGCCTACCCGAAGAACTCTGGGTGGAAGATTGAAAACCCGACGAGCAAGCAGTGGGCGACGCTGTACGAGTGCTGTTCAAGACTGCTGACAAATGAGTTTGTTCGCCGTGTCGTCAAGGCCAGTTATGCCGGCGTCTACGTGGACGAGTACCAAGACTGCTCGGATCAACAGCATGGTCTTGTGTGTGCTTTGGCCGAGGTGCTTCCAAGCCGCATTCTGGGTGATCCCATGCAGGCGATTTTTGACTTTGATGACGGCAAGCCCGTGGATTGGAACGTCAGCGTCTATCCGCATTTTGCCTGCTTGGGTCAGTTGGAGAAGCCATGGCGCTGGGACAATGCGGGACAGCCGTTGTTGGGTGCTTGGCTTAAAGCCGCGAGAAATAGCTTGGAGCAGGGTCAGAAGATTGACCTGATGAACGGCCTGCCTGCATGCGTCAAGCGGGCCTATTCCGATCCCCAGTACCTACCCAACAAGCAGTACGCTCTTCTGTGCGAGCACTTGGGCAACACGGCTTCCGTCATTGCCTTGCATGGCGGGGATCAGGAGTCCAAGAACAAGACACACCGCCTGGCTCGGACCATGGCAGGCCGGTTCTCTTCCATTGAGGAAGTAGAAGGCAAGGCGCTCTTCTCATTCGTCAAGAAGCTTGATTCGGCCAAGACCACAAAGGCCAGGTTCCTGCACGTCTTGGACTTCGCCAAAGACTGCTTCACCGCCGTCGACAAGACGCTGACCGCTGGGACCAAACTTGGCAACGTTGCCAAGGAGACGAAGACCACGAAGTATCCCGAACTGCTGGCGGCCGCGAACCTGTACCTCACGACTCCGACGAGCAAGAACCTCAAAGCCTTTATCTTGCTGCTGAAGGACAACCCTGAGACTGCGGCCTACCGGCGGGACTTGCTCTATCGCTTCATGAGCGTCCTGAAGCTGCATATAGACGGGGCAGGGGCGACATACCTTGAAGCGGCGAACCTGTACCAGAGGGAAATGCGGCACACAGGCAGGCCGATCAGGCACCACAAGCTCATTGGCACTACGTTGCTGGTCAAGGGGCTCGAGTACGACCATGCGGTGATCTTGGATGCCGACTCGCTCGGTACCAAAGACCTTTATGTCGCCATGACTAGGGGTGCGAAGTCGTTGACGATTATTTGCAGCGGCAGAAATTTGCCGAGCGTCTAGGGTTGTCGTTTCCAGGAAGAAAGCATTGCGGGATTCTGGACGAGCTGGTGTCTGCGGCGCATGTTGAGGCTGGTGCTTGCGATGCGTTACGCGCGATGGTGGATCTAGAGCTCACTCGTGGTGCCGTCGACGCAGCCACAGGCAAATCGTCGGCGACTATCGGTGTCAAGTAGTCGATTGCAAACCTTTCCGCCCACCTGTAAGACATCTCGGATATTCTCAGAACATCAAAACAGCAATTCCGCTGACGACAACAAAACTGGAAGCACATCATGACAAAAGCCATCAAGTTCGAACTCGGGGGCAACGACTATCACGGCTACACAGAAGAGTTCAGGATCGGACGTCGGTCACTCGCACATCTGTGCATTCAAAAGAGAGACATCAATCATTCTGGTTTGAAGATTGCAGTGCATAACAAGCACGACGTGCTGATGGGCTACGCTTTCGCAGGTCCAAAAAATGGGGATTATCAGATCGGACATACAGAGAGTTGGTCAAAGAATATGACGGGTGGCGAGATCCGAGCCACGGTCTACAAACTGCTGAACGATGATGTCTTCAGCGCACTCATCAAGTGCGCTGATTAAGAAGACCAAGGCTATTTGCTACTACTCAACAACATCTCAGGACCTCTCCTAGCCCTATTGCAGCCCTGACCGACTCAAAACAGCGGGTTATCCTCGTCCAACTGCCCCCTCCAGATCATTTCCATGCGCCCCTCAAGGGCGCCTTGGTCCTTGATGGCATTCCGAAGCACTGTCAGTTTTTCCGCAGCCTCTCCCACCTGCCGCCAGCTCGCGTTGACCTTTGCAGTCCTGGCCTGAAGATTCGCCTCTTCAATCGCCACGCGCTGGGCCCTGGCCCGCAGGTCGGCTTCCATCGCCTCCAGCTCTGCCTGGCGCTCCCGAAGAGCCTTTGCACGACCCACACGCGGCCTGGGCGATGGCGACATCCGGTTCCACCCCATAGCGGAACCGACGTGAAGTTGGAAGAGGTCCAGGCCAGCAGAGCAGCCCCTCCGATATGCCTCTCCGCGAAGTGACTTTACGGGCTCTGCCGCAGCCGCAGCAAACCCCATGTGCATCGACGGACCCACGGGCGCCGCGACGTTATCCGCGAGGACGTGCAGGTGTGGATACCCTTCGTCCAAATGTAGTACTATAGACCTAATACGTTTAGACCACCGCATTCTTGCAAAATCCACCACGAGTCCGATCCACTTCCTCAGCTCCGGCGTGTCCTCCATTGACGGCTCCGGGTAGCTGGCCACGGCAGCGAGAAGGATCGGCGTCGTCGATTTCATGGCCCGCTTGTGCTCTTTGCCCCTGCGCGTGTACGTCTCCACCTGGCGCGCTGCCAGGATCTCGAGATTGTCGATGTACTCATGGAGCCGTTCTGGTGCGTAGCCGTAGATGGCCACAGGGGGCTGAGCATCGGATCCGACATGGCTGAAGTGCCTGTCATCGCGAAGGATCTCGGCGACGATGTCCCGCGTGGTCCAGGTCCTCGACTCCGAGGGGTCTTTGCGGAGCCGTTCTGGTATCGGCCGCGACGCCCTGGCGAAGATGCGCTCTGAGTAGAACTGGAATCTCGGTTTCGTGGTCATGATCGGCTCCGTGGGGGTTTTTCGACTCCGTGCATTTTAGGACGTCTTAGGACGTCTTGGTGAACTTATCTTGCCTATAACCGAATAGGTCAGATAAATCTTGGATACCTAGCCGGATACAAGCCGGCAGCAGCTGCACAGACCCGGCGTGGCGGTGCTGGCCTGCCCTCCGCAGATCTGACAGGTGAGACTCGACCTGCGCGCGATGGCGGCGAGCATGTCTGGCACGGCGCGTAGGTATGGGTCGGAAGTGTTCCAGGTGGCCAGGACCACCAAGGCGCCGCTGTCGCCCCTGATGCTGCGGATGCAGATCGAGGGGTGCGTGTAGATGTCGCCCAGGTCCCCCATGAGCTCGTCAACCAGTCCCATCCAACCCAATCCGCAGTACAGGCCTCGCGGGATCTCGAAGTTCAGAAGCGGGTGCTTGCGCGCGAGAGCTTGGATGATGTCTGGATGCATGCTGAAAACAGTACAGCCCGCGAGGTGCGGGAGTTTGGGAACTGGGTACCCTATGGGCGTCCCTCAGATTCCCGTACGGTGTGCTTAGCCCGTTAAGCCTTGCACTGAGGGCTAAAGCCACGCCTCTTGCTCCGCCTTGCACCCTTCCAGGCGCATGGCCAGACATAGCTCGCGCAGCCCCTGCGGCAGGCTGGGGCGAGCCAACAAAACTTCGATCAGCCGACGGTCATGATCGTTCAGTGGCCATTCTTGTAAGGTATCGAAAAGTTGCGTCACACCCATCAAATGAGGCAGCCAGCTCAAACCCTGGGCCTGCCAAACAGCTCCAACGGTGCAGGCGATATCGACCCCACTTGGATCAGCGTCAGCGCTGATCCACGCCGGAGCAGGTGCCAGTCGCAAGAGATGGGCTACAGCTTCCTGCCAAGGAGTCGACGGACGCCCCGGCATCCAGATCAGAACCACCCCCGCTGGAAGTTGCATTGCCTGGCGCTCAAAGCTCGCGCGGTTTTCGACCAACCACCAGCGCTCTGGCTTCGACGCCGCACTCACCCTTACCAAGTTGGCCAATGGCAACCCAAGGCAGTGCAGAGGACCAAGTTGAACCTGCTGATCATTCCACCTAAGGTTCAAATCACCCGCCAGCCACATTACTGACGCAAAGCGTGCAATGCGCAACCTCTCCATATCGAATGCCGCCTCAAGCCAGCGCCAATCTGCGTCGCCGAGCGCTTTCGTGGCACCTCTTGCGTACAAAGCGAAATCACGCCGCGACCCCTGTCTGCCGTCGTCATGCCATGCAGCGACCGCGCGCAGGAGTTGAAGGCGAATCCCCAGCAAGTCAAGCCGCAGGGAGTTCTCGTCGCGCAGCTGCATCAACGCCCTGCCCAGCTCATCCAACAGATCCGGATCCAGCGCAAACCCGTCGGCCGTCTCTGCGCGTGACTGCAGCCAGGCATCCGCATCCTCGATTAGTGCCTGCCTCTCCTCCACACGCAAGCGCGGGCTCGACACACCCAGTAGCGCTTGCAGCCGAGGCAGATCCCGCCAACTGATGAACGACCACTGCCAAACGCCACCCACCAGTCGATCGTGCCGAACGATCCACCCTTGGCGCAGCAGCAAATCACATAGTGCTTCTACTGTCTCGATGGACACCGGAGCAGCGTCCTTCAGCAGGGCTGAGCGGCTGCGGCGAGCCCCGTCGCTACGAGCCCAGCGTCGCAAGACGGCGCCGTGATCAGGATCCAGCATGGGCAATGCCTCCGGCACGGGTCCAGATGCGCATCGGTCCCGCGCCCCGCGCCCTCGTGTCGTATCAGACCACTCCATCGTTCTTCGACCTCTTCTTCAGGCCGCCGCGACGCGGCGTTGCAGAACGCCAATCGGAGGCGCCCAGCGCGCATCCCTAGCCTTTTTGGACGTGACCAAGGTGATGTCCGCTGGCTCGAACACCTCCACGTTGTGCGTGATCGGCGTGGTCAGCACGTACTGGGCTCGGGTTGATTTCAGAAAATGCCCAACCAGTTGGATGTTGCGCACGTCCAGGTGCGCGAACGGTTCGTCAATGAACACGAACCCGCCGGGCGTCTCGTCGTCCTTGAGCAAGCCAACGAGCAGGATCAGCGACTTGATCACCTGCTGCCCACCCGACGCTTCTCCATCGTTCAGACCTATGTTGCCTTTGCCATCGAAGTTGAAGCTGACCTTGAGTTCGGCTTGGCGCAGCACGGTATCGTCGTTGTCCAGGTGCGGTAGATCGGCATGCACCTCCACACCGGCCAGCACACCCAACTCCACAATGTTTTTACGGTAGCGGCGCACGGTTGCGCGCATCACGTCGATGTAGCGTGCGCGCGCATTGCCAACAGCTTCAGCAGCCGACACATTGCGCTTCTTGCATTCGTCCAGTCGCAGCGACTGCTCGCCCACAGTGGCATTCATCAGCGTGTGCTTTTCTTCGACAGTGGGGTCCGTCTCCCACTGGCCCTGCTGCAGTGCCAAGTCCACGTCTCGGCTCCGCAATTTAGCCTGCGTGGAGTTCACGTAGTCCGCGCACAAGGTAGCGAGTGCGGCTGGCGTGATCCATCGCGCCGGAAACCGGCGCTTCTGCGCTTGTGACTGGGCCGCCTTGACTCGCAACTCCTCTCGACGACCACGCCATTCGCGCTCGTAGCGCTCCATTTCACGCTCGCTCTCGGTCATGCGCTGCTGCATGGTGCGATAGCTGGTTTCGGCCTGCGTCTCACCGACGACTGCCTTCGTGTAAGCCTGATCCAGATCCTGCAAGCGCTTGCTGGCGTTGACGCGAATCTGTTTCAGCGCTGGCAACTGCTGACGCGCCTGCTGGAATTCAGCGCTGCGCCGTGCCAGTTCTTCTGCGGCTCGGTGCCCTTTGCCTACTTCAATGGCCGCGTCCAGCTGACGCTTCACGTTCCTTTGATCCTGCGAAATTTCGCCCAAATCCTTGTCGAGCGAGATCAGACGCTGCTCGATTGAAGTCCTCCGAGATGCCAAGGCCGCCGCGCCATACTGATGGTCTGCGGGATCTATCCAAACACTGCGCCCACCCCGACCGTCTCGCCAGTACGCCTGGGGCGTGATCCATTCCCCCCCATGCCGCGCCCCCTCTTCCGTGCTTTCGACACGGCGAATATGAGCCAGTTGCCTCAATAGCCACAACGGAGCCAAAGCCGAGAACCGCAGCACTGCGAGCAGGCTGTGGGGCTCGGGTTGGCGCGGTGCTTCGGCAGCATCTGACACGAGATAGTGCTTGTAGCGCTCGCGCTCGGCCATGGCCATGGCCTGCCCTTCATCCGCCTTGTTTTGGAGCACGACGACCCAGCGCGCGGCCTTCAATACACCCTCGGCAGCCACACGCCAATGATCGTCGGTGATCTCGATCACATCGGCCACCAAATGGTGGGCGATGTTCTTTTGTCTCAAAACACGCAGAAAACGCTGCACCTCGGGAGGCGGTGGTGCCTGGCGCTGGCCCTGCAGCCGATCCAAAGCGTCCTGGGCCACCTGGCGCTGCCCGCTCACCTCGTGCCAACGCCCTTCCAACTCGGTCTTTCTCTTTTCCAACTTGTTCACAAGCTCAGCCAACTGCGCAGCGTCGTTCTCTACGGCAGCAAGCGCCAGAAGTTCATCGGCACGTTTAACCAAGTCTTCTGCTGGACGCTCGGCATCTCGGGCCTGCTGTTGGGCGCCCTGCGCGTCCGTCTTTTGCCGCTCCAGTTCACCGACCAGATTTGCAGCAACGTTTTTTGCATCGAGCAACTGCAGTAGCTTGGTGCTGTCTTCACCGCGCTGGCGCTTCTGCGCCGCGTGGTGCACGCGTTGCCGATGCATATCGCCCAGTTTGGAGGCAGTGTCTCGGCGCGCCTCGTGCCATTCGAGCACGGGAATGACCTCGGTTGCCAGCAACTCGCGCTCACGAATCTTGGCCTGATACTGCCGGAACAGATTGACCCGTGCTTCCAACTGCGCCAGTTGGGCCTGACCATGCACTAGCTCGCGTTCGGCTGTCTCAACTTCGGCGGCCAGTTCGCGCTGGTGCTTGCGCGCTTCCTCGTAGCGGTCCAGCACCTCCTGGTCGCCGAACACATCGAACACCAAGCGCAACAGCTCCTTGGGCGAGTATTCGCACAAACGGTCGGTCTGCCCCTGCTCCAGCGCCAGCACTCGGGCGATGGCTCGTGACAGGCCTGCCCCCTCCAGGCGTCGGCGCCAGTGTTCGATGCCCAGCCACTCCTTTTCAGGCGACAAGATCAGGGTTTCGATCGGCACATCGCCCTCGGCCATGATGTAGCGGCGCTGCCAATCGCCACCATTGCGATCGATGCGACAGGCCAGCGTGACCTGGTCTGAATACAGCAGGTTGCGTGCGAACGGGCGGCTCGATGTCTGCCGGGTGTGCGGGCGGTTGTCCACTGTGGCACGCAGCCAGGTGGTGTCCGCATTGGCATGTCTGGCATAAGTCTTGTAGCTACGACCGCCGGAGCAATCCAACCCCAGCAGAGTGCGCATGGCATCAAGCAGCGTCGTCTTGCCCGAACCATTTGGGCCGGCCACGGTGATGATGGCGCCATCCAGCGGCAGCGTCAGTCGCTGGCAGTAGTCCCACTGCAGAAGCTCGATAGATTGCAGATGGAACATCAGTCCTGCGCCTCCCGCGCGGCGTCATCGGAATCATTGTTATTGGCCATGTCTACGGCTTCCGCGTGACTGCGCTTGCGCGCCAGGATGTCGCCCAGCGCACCATCCAGGATCCGGGGCGCAAGCGAGTCGTAGTCCAGCAGCAAATCCAGCAACGGACCCTCGGCGATGTCATCGCCCCGGCGAACGATGAATCCGTGCGTCTCCAGCCGCTTGAGGTTGCCATCCATGCGTGTCTTGCGACCCAGCTGGGTACCGAAATCGGCCAGCAAGGCTTTGTAGGACACCAATGGGCTCACGGCGGCAGCCGTGGGAATAGGCCGCTCGGTGCGGAACATCTCGTCCTGCAAGTCTCCCTCTGCTGAAGCAGCTCGCGCGGCCTGGCGCTCCCGCTTGGGCAGGATGATCAAAGACCACAGAACCACCAACAAGGAAACTGCGTCACGCGGCAGTTCTACGTTGTTGTTGGCATTAAGGCCCACCTCACCGAACACGGCGGACTCAACCCCACGCAGCAAGGCCACGCTGACGTGATCGGCGTGGATGTTGTCGATCAGGCGCAGTCCGATCTGGGCCAGACGATCTTGTACCGATGTCCAGAGGTCCGCGTCAATCAACGCACGGCGCACGCGGGGATGCTGACGTGGCAGCCAGCGGCGGGCCAACAGTTCCGCCGCCAGCAAGGCAGCTTCATCGGGAGCTTCAATCATGGGGGTCGCTTTCGGTATCGGGTTGGAGCTGGCCGACGCTGATGGCGGCCACATGTTCGTCGTCCACGCGCTGCACCACTGGCTGTAAATCGACATGCCATGGCAGCCGCGCAAGTTCTCCCGTCTGACCCCGCAGGGTGCGTGCCTGCACATCGCCCAGCAGAGGCAGTAGTTGCATGCGGTACGCCGCCTGAGCGAAACGGCCGCCGAGTACCGCGTCCGCCACCGGGCGAGGCTGTGGCACGCTCCCGTCGCTCGCGTCCGACCATGCGCCAATTTGGGCGATTAAGTCCGCCAGCTCCATCGGCATGCTGAGCACCTCCATCTCACCCACACCAGCTTTGGAGGGCGGCGGCAAACCTTGTGAGCGCTGGGGATCGGGGCGATCCCGATCAAGTTCGCCTTCGGCGACATCGAGCAAGTCGTGTCCGCTAACGAACACAGGACGCACGCCCAGCGATAACGCATCTCCCAACAGCCCGTGTAAGGCTGGGTGAGCCTGCAGCCATTGGCGGACGTCCGAACTGGTGATGCCTGTGGAGCCCAACGTCACGCGTTGACGGTCGGCCTGCTGCAAGGCACGCGTGAACTGGCTGGCCATGGCGAGCAGCTTCGCCTGCCCGAAACCCAATGCTCGCGCTTCACGCTCCAGGCGAGGATCATCGTGCTCGCTGCGGATCAGGGCCGTGAGCGCCTCCCCTGCTCGCTCGACCAGTTTCAAAGCCCGCTCAAAACGGGGCTGAGCCTCACGCAAACGCGCTTCGGATCCGCTCGCAATGGCATCTGCAAAGTCGTCGTACAGGCGGGCCAGCTGCGCGTGCAGATGCCGTATCTGACCGGCATCTGAGAGGCCCAGCGCTTGGGCTCCGGCCACCTGCGCCAGCAACGAGGCCATGTCATCGTCGTCGCTTGATGTGCGGGCCAGCGGAGCGAGCAAGGCTTGTACCTGGAGCGCAGACGGTGAAAGGTGATAGTCCTGCGCCGTAGCCTCCCAAATCAACAGTCCCAAATCTCGCAAGCGCTTCAGAGCCATGTCCAGGGCCTCAGGTTTCAGGCCGAGGAATAACTGGTTGAGGTCTTCGCGCTGCAACCGCCCCTGCGGCTGGGCAGCCAGTTCCAGGAAAACCCACAGACGCAGGCGAGCAGTTGCCTGTCCGCCGGACAGGAGCCCCCGCAAAGCATCAATCGCGTCCAGGCGCTGCCCCAGCGCCCAGGCCAGCGGTGACTCTGCCGCAAATCCGGGATCGCGAAAGTACTGCGTATTCCGGAGATCGTGAACACTGATTCCGGTCGATCGTGAACGGTGCCGCAGCGTGCGAGATTGCGCATGCAAATTGTAGGCGGCTGTT
>LNFM01003857.1_pt1 | contig 28693 bp, 24 predicted proteins | sample 596031 | NCBI WGS metagenome assembly LNFM01 (sample SAMN04254537, study PRJNA301005) | activated carbon metagenome | isolation source: dual media filters at the Ann Arbor, Michigan drinking water treatment plant | place: USA: Ann Arbor
CGCGCCACACGCAGTAGGACTGGAACATGAACCAGCCCGGGATGGCGTCGATCTTCTCCCAGCTCAACATCGCCCAGCCCAGCCCTCGGTCGCCTTCGTTTGCGGGCGGCCTTGCTAACAGTGCTCCTGCGCCCCGGCAAGCCGCCCGCCGCGCCCGTCGCGCCGACTTGCCTTCTTGCGTCGGCTGCGGGCCTCCTGTACAGCGCGACAGTCCCAGCCCGCGCATGCCAAGCACGAAGATTGTCTACCGCACCACGGTCTGCCTGATTTGGGGGCTGGCGCTCTGGCATAGCTGGGAATGCCGCGGCCTCTTCGTCGACGGATCGGCTTTCCTGGTCCAGATCGCGCGCCGTGAATGGTTCTTCGACTTCTACGGCCCGCGGCTCTACGCCATGGTGGTCACGCAGGTCCCGATCATTACCGGGCTGTTCCTCGGCGTCACCGATCTCCATCTGCTCGCCCGGCTCCTGTCGCTCGGACTGTTCGCTCTCCCGACGGCGCTCTATCACCTCGCCCTGATCCGCGTGAAGGACGACGCGGTGCTGCTCGCCGCGGTGATCGCTGCCATCGCGGTCGTGTTCATGACAACGTCCTTCTTCATCGTCGGCGAGTACAACACGGCATACGCGATCGCCGTCCTCGCCGCGGTCCGGCTGGTGACCGCCCGGCGGCTCACCGTGGTGGACGGCCTGTTCCTGGCGGTGATCGGCCTGTTGGCCGTACGAACCTACGAGGCAATGCTCTACCTCGGCCCGCTGCTGGCTGCGATGATCGCGTGGGCGATTTGGCGCGCCCCGTCGCGCCCGTGGCTGGCGACCGGCCTCCACCTCCTGTCGGCAGCAGGGTTCATGGCCGGGATGGTTGTCGCTATCGGGTCGTTGCGACGGCCCTACTCGGAGGAGCATCTCGCCGAGACCCTGCAGACGGCGGCGAACTTCTGGCAGAACCTGCAGTTCGACCTGGCCCTGCTCGCCGCGCTCGTGGTGGTCGTTTGGGCCCTGGTCCGGCCGCGCGACCTGTTGACGCCGAGACCTTATCGCTGGGCGATCATCGCTCTCGTCTTTCTGGCCCTGTCCCCGCTGCTGGCATTGAGCGACACGCTGGTGCGGCCGCTCGCCAAGTCGCAGTATGTGGCGCGTACGGCGGCGGGTCTGGTTGTCGCCGCCATCGTCGTCTTCGTCTGGATCCACGGCTCGCAGGTTCGGGAGAAGGTGCCGGCCTTCCTTGTCCTGGGCAATCCTGGGGCAGCTCGCCGCTTCCTGGGATTTGCCGTCCTGATGCTGGCTGCGATCCTGCCGTCGGACATCTACCTGACGCGGAACTGGATCTCCTATCTCGATGTCATGCGCGCGACCGTTCGCGGCAAGGAGGGAGTTATCGCCTTCGAGACGTCGCCGCTCGCCAGGCACCCGTACGATCTCCTGGTGGAAGCCTGGATCCTGCCCAGCCAAAGCCTCGCGCTGCGCGCCAGGCGGGGCGATGGGATCATTGCGCCGCCCAAGGATTTCAACGCCTGGCAGCCGTTCCCGCCGGACGAGCCGTATCCTCTCGGCGACTTCGTCTGGCGCGACTGACGTGACGGCGGCTGCCTATCGAGGCGTCGTCCTGCTGCTGTGGGCGCTTGCCGTCTACGGCGCAATCAGTTGTCGCGGCCTGTTCTGGGACGGTGCCTCATTCCTGGTCAACATCATCGACCTCGGGGGGTTCCACGACTTCTACACCGCGCGGGCGCACGTCGATTGGGTGACTCAAGCGCCAGTGATCGCCGCGGCATGGCTCGGCCTGCGCGACCTGCATCTCCTGTCGATCGTCTATTCGATCGGCCTGTTCGCCATGCCGGTCGGCCTCTATCACCTGGCCTTGGCGCGGGCGCGCCATGACCCGGTAATGCTGGCCATCGTCATCGTGATCGTGGCCACGGTGTATCTGCCGACGTCCTTCTTCATTGTCGGCGAATACAATGCGGCCTTCGCGGCAGTGACCACGGCCATGACGATCGCGCTCACCGGATGGCGGCGCGGCGACGCCGTGCTCCTGTGCCTCTCGGGGCTGCTCTGCCTGCGCTCCTACGAGGCTCTGGTCTATCTCGGTCCCTTGCTGGCCGCCTGCATCCTGTGGTCGATGCGCAGGGAGCGCGATCCTGGCAAGCGCCTGCTGCTCGCCGTGGCGGCACTGGCCTTCGCTGGCGCGGCGATCGTTTCTGGCGTGACGATCATCGATTACTGGAGCCATCCGCATTTCGAGAAGGTGCGGAGCATGAGCTTCGAGTTCTGGCAGAATCTGCAGTTCTCGGTTCCGCTTGCCGGGCTCCTGTTCTGTGCCCTGCTCGCGCTCGTGCGGCCGGGGCTCCTGCGCGGCCGATGGCCGATCGTGGTCATCGCGATCACCAGCGCGGCACTGCTGCTGACGCCGTGGTACAGGCTGGTGTCGGACTACTCGATTCTCTACCCGCCGTCGCACTATCTGGCGCGCCAGGCGGCCGGATTGCTTCTGGCCGGGCTGCTCGTCTGCCTGTGGGTGCATGTCGCGTGGCGCAACGAGGCGCCGCACGTCCTCGCCGTGCTGCGCGAGCCAGCGGTCGCACGCCGGCTGGTCGCATCGACCTTTGCCTTGTTCGTCGCCGCAACGATCCCCGATGTGGCGTTGACCCGGCTGTGGACCGGGTACCTCGATCGCGTCGCCGCGCTCGTCAATCACGGCGAAGGGATCATCCCGACACGCTCGCTGCCGCTCGCCGAATGGCCCGACAAGCTGTTTGCCCAGGATTGGTCGTTGCCGGCGCTGAGCGCCATCGTCAGCCGGGCGCCCGGCCGTGCCTACGTTATCGCCGACAAGGACTATCTCTCCAACCCGCCGTTCGATCCTTCCTGCGGGACCCTGCCGAGGCTGGCTGGCTACCGTTGGGGCCGCTGACCTATGGCCGCATGCCGTGCAGTCGCGGCCCGGTGCCGCGCACCGGGGCGGCCAGCTCGACGAACTCGCAGAGAATTTTGCGCGTGTCGCGCGGATCGATGATCTCCTCGATCCAGAACGTCTCGGCGCTGCGGAACGGCGAGCGCAGCTTGTTCAGTCGCTCCTCGATCTCCGCCATCTTGGCCTTGGGATCGGGCGCGCCCTCGATGTCGGCCCGGTAGGCCGCCTCGATACCGCCCTCGAGCGGCAGGGAGCCCCAGCGGCCGGACGGCCAAGCATAGCGCCAGTTGAGCCGCGCGCCGTTCTGATGCGCCGCGCCGGCCACGCCGAAGGCGTTTCGGATGATGAAGCTGCACCACGGCACGGTAGTCTGGAACATCGCCGACATGGCGCGCACGCCCTGGCGGATGACGCCGCTCTTCTCCGCCTCGAGCCCGATCAGGAAGCCGGGGCAGTCGCAAAAATAGACGACGGGGAGATGGAAGGTCTCGGCCATGTCCACGAAACGCGCCACCTTCTGGCAGGCGTCCGACGTCCAGCCGCCGCCATAGAACATCGGGTCGCTCGCCATGACGGCCAGCGGCCAGCCGTCGACGCGGGCAAACCCGGTGACGACGGAGCGGCCGTAGAGCCTGCCCATCTCGAAGAAGCTGCCCTGGTCGACGATCTTCTCGATGATCGGGCGGATGCGATAGACCTTGCGGATGTCGCGCGGGATGGCGTCGAACAGCGACTCCTCTCGTCGATCGGGAGCGTCGGTTTGGGGCCCGCGCTCAGCCGCGCTGTCGATCGAGGACGGCAGGTAGGAGAGGAAACGGCGGGCATGAGCAAACGCTTCGTCCTCGCTGTCCACCGCTTCGTCGATGGCCCCGGCGCGCAGCTGGATCTCCCAGCCGCCGAGCTCCTGCTTGTCGAACTGCCGCGGGCTCAGACGGTTCACTACCGGCGGGCCGGCGACGAACATCGCCGAGATCTCCTTCACCATTACCGAGTAGTGCGTCGCGGCAAGCCGCGCGGCGCCGAGGCCCGCGACCGAACCGAGACCCAGCCCGACGGTCGGCACGGCGGCCATGTTCTGCACTACCCATTCCCAGCCGCGCACGCCCGGCACGTTGGCGCGGCCGGTGGTCTCGATCGTCTTGACCGATCCGCCGCCGCCCGACCCTTCGATCATGCGGATCAGGGGCACGCGATACTGGTTGGCGAAGCGCTCGATGAAGATGTCCTTTTCCTTGATCGTGGCATCGGCCGAGCCGCCGCGCACGGTGAAGTCGTCGCCCGTGACCGCGACTGGCCGGCCGTCGATGCGGGCGCGTCCCATGACGGCATTGGCCGGCATGAGGTCGACCAGGTCGTTGCGCCCGTCATACTCCGCCTTGCCGGCGATGCTGCCGATCTCGCGAAACGAGCCGGCATCGACCAGCCGGTCGATGCGCTCGCGTACCGTCAGGCGGCCGCCATCGTGCTGCCGTTTGACCTTGTCCGCTCCGCCCATGCGCTGCGTCAGCTCCTGCCGCCGCCGCAGCTCGTCCATCTCCGGCTGCCAGCTCATCGCAACCTTCCCCGATCCCGCTGTGATCTCGACGAAGCGTCGTAGCAACGCCGGCCGGCAGCGGCTACCGTGAAAGCGGCTCGGTCCGGCGCGCGGGGTCGAAGGACGAAATGGCCGTCACGGTCTTCCGGGCCGCGAGCGTCCTCGCTCGCTCATTTGAAATTGAGCGAGCGAGGACGCTCGCGGTCCGGAAGACCATGTCGACCTCAGGGCGCCGACGGCGCGTGGAACACGACGCCGTCGATCAGGTTCTCCTCGTAGAGCCGGCCGAGATCGATGCCGCCCGGTGGACGGGCGACCTGGAAACGGCTGATCGCTCGCTCGATCCGCGCCTCCTGGTCGCGCCGCAGCGTCTCGGCCTCCGCGACCGACACGGGCTGGAAGCGCACGACATGGCCGGGCAGCAATCTGCCGAGTCGCGGCAGGTCGGCGGATGCGACGGTTGCGATCTTGGGATAGCCGCCGACGGTCTGGCGGTCGGCCAGCAGCACGATGGGGAGCCCGGCGCCCGGCACCTGGATGGCGCCGGGTCCGATGCCGTCGGAGATGATGTCGGCGCCTTTTTCATGCTCGATGGTCGGCCCCTCGAAGCGGATGCCCATGCGATCGGCTTCCTTGGAGACGCGATAGTCGGATTCGATGAATGTCTGTCGCCCGGCCGCGCTGAAATAGTCGTCCTGCGGGCCCCAGACGATACGGATAGCGCCCTCGCCATAGTCGAAGGGCTGCTCGAGCTTCTTTTCCTCGCCCGGCGGCGCCTGCGGCTGGGCCAGAGGCAAAAGGTCGCCTTCGGCGAGCTTGCGGCCGTCGAGGCCGCCGACGCCAGCGCGGGCATAGGTCGCCAGGCTGCCCATGAAGGCGGGCAGGGCGAAGCCGCCGGCGACGGCGAGATAGGCCGTGCTCGAGCCTTCCACCATGCCCACCCTGAGGAGCTGGCCACGCTTCAGGAGATGCGAGCGGTTGGCCTCGATCGGCTTGGGCGGTGCAGCTTCGGCCTCGCTCAGCGAAGCGGAGAGCGGTCCGACGAGTGCGATGCGAACGCTGTCGGCCTCGACCAGCAGCTCGGGTCCCATGACGCCGATCTCGAGGCCGGCCGTGTTGGCAGCGTTGCCGCACAGGGCATTGGCGAGGCACAGCGCGATGCGATCCATCGCGCCCGCGGTCGGCATGCCGAGCGCCATGTAGCCGAAGCGGCCGAGGTCCTGCAGCGTGTCGAACAGGCCCGAGCGGACGACCTTCAGCGCCGCGCTCATGCGTCGTCCTCAGGCGTGCGGATCAGGCTCGACCAGTCGAACGTGCCAGCCTCGACCCGGCGGGCGATGCCGTCGAATGTTGTGCGATCGATGCGCTGGAAAACGAGAGAGTCTCCGGGCGCCAGGAAGACCGGCTGGTCGCGCCGCTTGTCGAACATCCAGAGCGGGGTACGACCGATCAGGTGCCACCCGCCAGGGCTCTCGAAAGGATAGATCGTCGTCATGTCCATGGCGATCGCCACCGACGAGCGGGGCACCCGCACCCGCGGGTCGGCACGCCGCGGCAGGTAGAGCGAGGGCTCGAGGCCGGCGATGTAGGCGAGACCCGGCATGAAGCCCAGCACGTAGACCTTGAACGGCGAGGCGAGATGGGCCGCGATCACCTGCTCGGGCGTCTTGCCGGTCCTTTGAGCGACATCGGCGAGATCGGGCGCGAACTCGGGGTCGTCGTAGCAGCACGGCAGCGCCACGTGTCGTTCCGCCATGCCGCTCGCCAGGCCACCTTCGACCAGGGCATGAATTTGCGGCTCGAGCTCGGCTCGCGACGTCTTCAGGGGATCGTAGCTCACCATCAGGGAGCGCATGGTCGGCACGGTCTCGATCACGCCGCCGAGCGAGCCCGCGTGCACGGCGCTGCCGAGCGCGCGGTGCAGGGCCATCACACGACCGTTGATTTCGGGGGATATCTCGTTGCCGAACTCGACGGTGAAGGCAGTATCCCCACAGGACAGGTACCGGACGCTCACATCTGCTAGGATAGCCACTTCATCCAAGGGAGTCTCCAATGGCCGCATCGAACGCCGGCATGGTCAACATCAACTCGGATCTGGGCGAGAGCTTCGGCCCGTGGGTGATGGGCAACGACGCCGAGGTGCTGAAGATCGTGCGCTCGGCCAACGTCGCCTGCGGCTTCCATGCCAGCGATCCGACCGTGATGGTCGATACGGTGGCGCTTTGCCAGAAGAACGGCGTCAGCATCGGCGCCCATCCCGGCTTCGCCGACCTGCAGGGCTTCGGCCGCCGCGCGATCAACCTCACGCCCAAGGAGCTGGAGGCCAACATCGCCTATCAGCTGGGCGCTCTGCAGGGGATCGCCGCGCTGTTCGGCGCCAAGGTCACCCACATCAAGCCGCACGGCATGATGGGAAACATGTCGGCCGAGAGCGCCGAGATGTCCGACGCGATCTGCCGCGCCACCAAGGCGTTCGACCGCGACCTGATCTTCCTCGCCCAGGCCAACACGGAGCAGGGCAAGTCGGCACGCAAGGCGGGCCTGCGCGTGGCCGAGGAGGTGTTCGCCGACCGCACCTACACCGATGCGGGATTCCTGACGCCGCGCAAGGAGCCCAACTCGATGATCAAGGACGCCGCGCAGGCGGTCGCCCATGTCCGGCGCATGGTTGACGAGCAGGCGATCTACTCGACGTCGGGCAAGCGCATTCCCTGCCAGGTCGATTCGATCTGCGTGCACGGCGACGGTCCTACCGCGGTCGGCGTCTCCAAGGCTGTGCGCGACGGGCTGGAGGCCGCCGGCATCCGCGTCGTGCCCTTGACCGAGATGAATCTCACGCATTGACGGGCGGCGAATGACGCGAAAGTGACTTCCCCCGTCCTGCGCCGTGATCGGGTATTGCCCAGGGTGGCGGCAATCTGCGTCTGCTTGCCGTGCCAGGCGTCCTGCCACTTGAAGGCGGCGTGCCGATCGTCGTCGACGGCAAGATCGTGGGCGCGATCGGCGTGTCGGGCGTAACGAGTGCCCAGGATGCCGAGGTTGCCATGGCCGGTGCGGCCGCGGCGGCCGTGAAATAGCCGTCTCACCGCCTTGTCGGAGACTGCTTCGCCGCTATAGTCCGCCCGACCTCGCATGCGGGGTCGGGCGTTCGAAGGACGGCGAATGGCGGATTTGTTCAAGGATCGGCGCGTCGAACGGGGCGCAGACACGGTCGTCGCGTCGCTGGTCGGGCTGCAATGAAACAGCGCATTTTCGGGTGGATCACTATCCTGGTCGGCGTCGTGCTGGCGCTGGCGATGGTCGAGGTCGCGGCCATTGCGCTCCTCTACGTCGAGGAGGGTCGCTACACGGCGGCTGCCCAGCTGTTCCAGCGCACCCAGAACACCTATGTGCGCGACGCGACCAAGGGCACGGCCTGTCGCTATGTCGACACGCTCTATCCACATCCGTATGTCGCCTTCGTTCACCACGCCAACCCGCCGTGCGGCCTGCCGTGGGTCAACAATGTCGGGCTGTTCGGCCCGGACTACCCGGTCCTGAAGAACCCCGAGCGCTACACCGTCATCCTGATCGGTGGCTCTGTCGCCTCTCAGCTGGCGCAGAACCAGGCGCCCCCGGCACCGCGCTACCTCGAGGAGGAGCTGAACGGAAAGTATGTCAGCCCCAACGGCAAGCCGTGGCAGGTGCTGAATGGCGGCGACGGAGCCTGGAAAGAGCCGCAGCCCTTCATCCTGTTCTCGCTCTACGCCGGGTCGGTCGACGCCATGGTGTCGCTCGGCGGGTTCAACGAGCACTACGACTTCCGCCCCTTCGCGAGCGAGCGCCTGGAGGCCCCGGCGTCGAACTTCCTGGAGGTCAATCCCTTCGTCGCCGATGAGAATTTCGGCGACGCGGCGGTCGGCTGGGTGATGGGGCGCATCGCGGGCACCCTGGCGCTCAATCCGATCCTCGGCCACTCGCACGCCGCCTACCTGATCATTCGCGGCATCGAGGCCACCGCAAAGGGGCAGGATACCTTCAAGTCGACGAAGAAGACCTCGATCCGCGGCATGTTCGCCCTGCCGGAGGAAATCCGGGCGGACCCCAATCGCCTGTTCGATGTGCAACTCGGCCTTTATCAGAAGTACATGCGCGCCGAGCAGGTCGTGGCAGCCGACAACAAGGTCAAGACGGCGTACTTCCTGCAGCCTATTCCCGCCTGGGGCAAGGTGCTGACCGAGGAAGAGAAGCGCGTCGTAGGCGACCTTTCCTACGGCGACACTTACCGCCGCATCGTTGCCGGCATGCTCGCCCTGCGCCAGCAGGGCCTCGCGGTCTACGACCTGGGTGACATCTTCGCCGACGAGAAGGGAACGATCTACGCCGATCACATCCACTATTGGCGGGACGACAAGAACGAAAGCCCCGGCAATCGTCTCGTGGCGGCTCGGATCGGCGAGAAGCTGGCCGAGACCTGGGGCTTGCAGCGCAAGCCCTAGCCTCGATGCCTGCCACGGCCATGCCTGACGGGCTGTGCCTCGGGCGCGCGCGTCGCGGCATTTCAGGCATGTGACTGCCAGTTCGTGTTCGATGACGGCAGATTGATCCGGGCTGCGCGCTGGGCCATTGTTCGGCCAGCGAGGCCGATTGCCGGCCCACAATCGTCAGGGAACGACCCGTGTCGCGTGCCGACCGTCCAGCCAGCACCCTTGCCCCCGCCCTCGCGAGCCGTCCGCCATCGATCGACCGCATGGCCGGGTGGCCCGCCCTGCAGCCGTTGATCGTCGGCGCCGGCCGCCCCATGGTCGTCGACGCGCTGCGGGCCTGGGCCGAGGCCCGGCGCGGCCATCCCGACGTTGCCGACGAGGCGGCGTGCGCGCGCTGGTGCGAATCGAGGCTGGCTGGCCTGGTGAGGCCGTCGCAGCGCCGCATCTTCAATCTTACGGGCACGGTCCTGCACACCAACCTCGGTCGCGCGGTGCTCGCCGAGGAGGCTGTCCAGGCCGCGGTCGAGGCCATGCGCTCGCCGACGACGCTCGAGTACGATCTTGCCGATGGCTCACGCGGCGAACGCGACGAGCACGTGGCACCCTGGCTGCGGCGGCTGACCGGCGCCGAGTCGGCTGTAGCGGTGAACAACAACGCCGCCGCCGTGCTGCTCGTATTGGCGACGTTGGCCGAGGGCCGGGAGGTCATCGTCTCGCGCGGCGAGCTGATCGAGATCGGCGGCGCCTTCCGCATTCCCGACATCATGGCGCGCGCCGGGTGCCGGCTGATCGAGGTCGGCACGACCAACCGGACCCATCTCGCGGACTACGCCAGGGCGGTCGGACCGGACACCGCGGCCATCATGAAGGTCCACCCGTCGAACTACGCCGTCACCGGCTTCACCAAGTCGGTGCCCGCCGCCGAGCTGGTGCCGCTGGCGCGCGAGCGTGGGCTGCCGATTATCGAGGATCTGGGCAGCGGCACGCTCGCCGATCTCGAGACATGGGGCCTGCCGCACGAGCCGACGGCACGTGAGGCGATTGCCGCTGGCATCGATGTCGTGACCTTCTCCGGGGACAAGCTCCTGGGCGGGCCGCAAGCCGGCCTGGTGGTCGGCCGCAAGGAGCTGATCCAGCGCATCGGCCGGAACCCCATGAAACGGGCGTTGCGCCTCGACAAGGTGCGGCTGGCGGCGCTCGAGGCGACGTTGCGCCTCTACGCCGATCCCGATCGGCTGGCCGAGCGGCTGCCGACCATTCGCATGCTCGCTCGTCCCGCCAGCGAGATTCGCAGCCTGGCGGAGCGCATCCTGCCGCCGCTCGCCCGCCAGCTCGGCGGGGCTTTTCAGGTGACCATCGAGCCGGTGCACGGCCAGATCGGATCGGGCGCGCTGCCGGTCGATCTGTTGCCGTCCTTCGCCGTCGCGGTACGGGGCAAGGGGCTGGATCGGCTGGCGGCCTCGTTCAGGCGGCTTCCCGTTCCGGTGATCGGCCGGATCGCCGGCGGCGTGCTCCTGCTCGACCTGCGCACTCTCGACGACGAAAGCACCTTCATCGCTCAGCTGGGTGAGCTCGATGGCCTGGCGGAGACACCTCCATGATCGTCGGTACGGCAGGCCATATCGACCACGGCAAGACCGCCCTGGTGAAGGCACTGACCGGGGTCGATGCGGATCGTCTCAAGGAGGAGAAGGCGCGCGGCATCACCATCGATCTCGGCTACGCCTACAGCGATCTTGGCGATGGCAGGCAATTGGGTTTCGTGGACGTGCCGGGACACGAGCGGTTCGTGCACAACATGCTGGCCGGCGCCACCGGGATCGATGCGGCGCTGCTCGTGGTGTCATCCGTCGAGGGCATCAAGCCGCAAACCGTCGAGCATCTGCAGATCGTCGATCTGCTCGGCCTCGACCGCGGCATCGTCGCGCTGACCAAGGCCGATCTCGTCGATGATGACGAGATCCTCGAGCGCATGGCCGAGATCGAGACCTTGCTGTCGACAACATCGCTTGCGGGGGCCGAGATCGTGCCGGTATCGGCGGTCAGCGGCCGAGGCGTCGACGAGCTGAAATCGAGGCTGCTGGCGCTGGGCGAAAGCGGCAAGGGGACGACCGGTTTCGCCCGGCTGGCGGTCGACCGCAGCTTCGTGCTGACCGGCGCGGGAGTCGTGGTGACTGGCACCATTCATGCCGGCGAGATCAAGGTGGATGACCGGCTGCTGCTCTCGCCGTCTGGGCTGGAGGCACGCGTGCGATCGCTGCATGCCCAGAACCGGGCGGCAGCGGTTGGCAGGGCAGGCGAGCGATGCGCCCTCAATCTGTCGGGAGCCCGCCTGTCGAAGGACGCGATCCGGCGTGGCGACTGGGTGATCGGCGCGGAACTGCATGCTCCGACCGACCGCATGGATGTGCGCTTCAGCCTGCTCGGCTCGGAGGGCCAGCCGCTCCGGCACTGGTCTCCCGTGCATGTCCATCTCGGCTCGGCGCACGTGATGGGGCGCGTGGCGCTGCTGGAAGGCGAGAAGATGGCGCCCGGTGCGACGGCGCTGGCGCAGCTGGTGCTCGAGGAGAGAGTTGGTGCGCTTGCGGGAGACCGGGTCATTCTGCGGGATCCTTCGGCCAGCCGCACGGTCGCCGGGGCAACGGTGATCGATCCGTTCGGGCCGCCGCGCAACCGCCGCACGGCGCGCCGCATGAGCGAGCTGAGGGCTCTGGACCAGCCGCACCAGGAAGCTCTCTCGACGCTGCTGCGGCTGGAGTCGGGCTTCGTCGAGCTTCGCCGCTTCGGGCAGGCCCGCAATCTCCGGCCGCCCGACGTGGCCAGCCTGCTGTCGTCTGTTGGCGGGGCGGAGCTCGAGGGCTTCGGTTTCCTGGGCGATACGGTTGCGGCGGCGCGTCGAGACATTGTCGAGACGCTGGCGGCGTTCCATCGCGACAAGCCGGACGCTCCGGGCCTGCAGCCGGAGCGATTGCGCGTCGCGACTGCCCGGCGCTGGCCATCGCCGGTCTTCAAGGTGCTGCTCGACCAGGAGATCAAGGCCAAGAAGGCCACGGTCGATGGGCCCTATCTGCGTCTGCCGGGCCATTCCTTGAGGTTGGGGGCCCGTGACGAGGCGCTATGGCAGAGGATTGCGGGCGAGCTCCAGCGGGACCGCTTCAAGCCGCCGCGGGTCCGCGACTTCGCCTCCGCCTATTCGGTGGCGGAAGTGGACATGCGCCGGCTGTTGCAGCGGTTGGCCCGGGTCGGCCAGGTGGTGGAGGTGGCGCCGGACCAGTACTTCCTGAGGCCTGTGGTTGCCGAGATGATCGCGATTGCCCACGGTTTCGGCCGCGACTTCACCGCGGCCGATTTCCGCGACCGGCTCGACAACGGACGCAAGGTAGCGATCCTGATCCTGGAATTCTTCGACCGTCATGGCATCACCATTCGGCGCGGTGATTTCCGTCGGACGGTGCCGCAGAAGCTCGAGCAATACGGACCGCTCCCAAAGCCCGCCGATGCCGTCGGGGCTCCAGATTGATGACAGCGAGCCGGTTCTCGGGAATGATGGTCAACGGAGGGGAAGCGCTCCCGGTGGGGCGGCTGGCCTTCAAAGCCAGAGAGGACCGTTAGCCGGTTCTTAGTGGGTTCGACTCCCACTCTCTTCCGCCACCTCGAGTCTATCCTGCGCCCCGGGAATAGCGCTCCTATCAATGCTAGCCCGGTTTGTTTGTCGCTGTCAGAAGATGACCTGGCCCCGGGCGCGCAGCACGTAGCCCATGGCGCGAAACTCGGCGTTCTGACGGATCGCCGACGTGACCTTGGCGTCGCCGTCGCGATTGATGGCCGCCACCAGCCTCTCGGTCTCCTCGCCGCACGACAGGGCGACGGCGCGGGCAATGGTTGCGGCGTCGCGGTCGGTGGTGATGTCGGCGGCGGCGTTGCGGGAGAGGCAATTGTCCCGTGCCTCGGACAGCCTGGCGATGGATGCTTCGCGCCCCTTGTCGCCCACCATGAAGAAGCTTTGCTCGCAGCCCGGCAAGAGCAGGACGAGGCAGACGACGAAGAAGCGCATTCAGACCCGGGTCGTAGGGAGGGGAGGCAGCACCTCCCGCCTCTGGCGGCTACTATCGCCACGACAGGCCGGGGAGCGTCAAGCTTGCCCTTGAATTTTTTGTGGTACGGCGCAGGCTGACTGTGACGCCGAGAAAATGTACCAACGCCCTGCCGATCTCCGCACCCGCCGTCGACCTGTCGAGACCACAATGAGACTTGCTGCCGTCCTGTCCCTCCTGCTGCTGTCGAGCGCCTGCGCTGGCGCCTACCACACGTCGAGCGATGGCCGGCTGCAGACGAAGATCGACACTTCGTACGAGGCGCGCGACCAGTGCCTGGCAAGGCACTCCGCGGCTAACGACATCAGCCATTCGGACACGCGGACCATTGCCCAGGCGGTCGCCTTGGCCTGTGCGGCAGAGACCGAACGGCTGATCGAGGTTTCCAACCGGGACGGCGATCCCAAGGTGTCGGCGGCCATCCGCAAGGATTCGGAGTTCCGCGCGATGGGCTACGTGCTGCGGGCACGAGGTCAGGTGGGCGGCTAGCTCTCCGCAGGGCAGAGCGACGGGTACCTTTGGACTGCAAGAACGCAAGCGGCGCGGGATCTTGGATCCCGCGCCGTCGCGACCGCCTCAGGTGTGCTTCAGGGAGGAGGGGCGGCCAAAGTTCCGGTGGAGCACCTCTCGAGAAGGCATCTCGCGTTCCTGCAACTTTGGGCGCTTCGCCCTACGGCTACCTTACCGGAGTCGACGAAGTAACCCACAGGCCGACCCCGTGCAGGTGACAGGGCAAGGCATGGGTGTGCCGACTCTTGCCGGCGACATCACCGAGCGTCATGCCGGCACGATCGAGACGCGTGGCGCCACGTGCGGACCGCGGTCGAGCCGCTTGCCCGCGGGCAGGCGGACAGGCAACGTGCCGGCACCATGGCTGCAGCCACCGACACCCTGATTGCCCGTCTGCAGGCCGGAGGCACCGGCGCGGACGCCCGTGAGCGCGGCGAGCGCGCGACGGAGGCCGAGCCGACGGCCGGCCTGCTCATCGTCGGTCGCGGCCTCCTGTTCGACCGCGTTGGCCGTCACGCCAACGGCGACGAGGTGGCGCGATGAGCGAAGGCAGTCGCGCGCCGACCGGCCAGGCCCCGGCCGCAACCGACGTCGGCTCGGTCCGTCGCGCCGCGCGTCGGCTCACCGCCGCCGGCGAGGAGCTGCTCGACGAGGTGGTGGCGGAGGAGGTCGCGGTGGCGCTGGTCTACAATGGAATCAGCCATGCCGTGATGATGGCAACGCCGTGCGATCTCGAGGACTTTGCCCGCGGCTTCACGCTCACCGAGCGGATCGTCGAGGGGCCATCGGAGATCTACGACATCGAGGTCGAGGACGAGATCGAGGGCAAGGGCCCGCGGCCCGGCGGCCGCGGCATCGAGGTCCAGCTCCGGATCGCCAACCAGCGCATGGCGGCACTCCAGGCACGGCGCCGGACCCTTGCCGGACGGACAGGGTGCGGCCTTTGCGGGGTCGACAGCATCGCCGAGGCCCTGCGTCCGGTGGCGCAGACGACATGGCGGGGCACGGTGCAGCGCCGCGCCATCGAACGGGCAATGGCGGCCTTGCCGGAGTGGCAGCACATCAACCGGTCGAACGGGGCGACCCATGCCGCCGGCTGGGCGACCGCCGACGGCACGCTGATTGCCGCGCGCGAGGACGTCGGGCGGCACAACGCTCTGGACAAGCTCGCCGGTGCGCTGGCGCGGCTGGAGAGCGCGACGCCCGGAACGGTGGTGCCGGGTGGTTTCGTGGTGGTGACGAGCCGCTGCTCCTACGAGATGGTGCACAAGGCTGCGGCGATCGGTGCGGCGGCGATCGCCGCGGTGTCGGCGCCGACCTCGCTCGCCATCGAGACGGCGGAGGAGGCGGGCATCGTCCTGGTGGCATTCGTGCGCAGCGGGCGGCTTACCGCCTATGCCAATGCGGAGCTGATCGTGCCGTGAGCCGGTGGGTCCCCGCCGGGAGCGCGCCACTCCTCCGATGGGCCTCTTCCCCGTCGATCGCCCATGAGCGCCATCGGTGAGCGGAGAATGCTCCACCTGCAGTGGCGCGCTCCCGGCAAAGACATGATGTCCCGCGGAGGATCATGACCGCTCAGCGTGTCTTCGGCGTCACCGGCTGGAAGAATTCGGGCAAGACCACGCTGGTCGAGCGGCTGGTCGCCGAGTTCGTCCGGCGCGGCTGGACCGTCAACACGGTCAAGCACGCCCACCACGACGTCGACATCGACCAGCCGGGTACCGATTCGGCCCGCCATCGGGCAGCTGGTGCGACCGAGGTCGCCCTGGTCGGCGGCCTGCGCTATGCCATCATGCGCGAGCGGGGCGAGCCTTCGCTGTCACAGGTATTGGAGCGGTTGTCGCCGGCCGATCTGGTGCTGATCGAAGGCTACAAGCGCGAGCCGCATCAGAAGATCGAGGTTCGCGCCGGCCGGGGCGAGCCGATGGCCGCCAACGACCCCGCCATCGTGGCGATCGCGGCGGACATAGCGCCCGCCGGGACCGACCTGCCGTGGTTTCGCCGCGACGACATCGCGGGCATCGCCGATTTCATCGCCGGTCGCCTCGAGGCGGCCGACCGGCGTCGCTGATCGTCTACTTCGCGGCGGCGAAGGAGCCGCCCGCCTGGTAGTTCGGGCCGGTGATGGCGAAGTTGCCCATTTGCCCGGCTGCAACGGTGCTGGGCGACGAGGTGAATGACCCGTTCAGGGTCAGGCTGCGCCCGGCGGCCGCACCGCCGTTGGTTGCCGCCATGGGCGCAATGGTCTGGAAGTTGGAGTTCGACACGCTGCCGATCGTGTTGGGCGTGATGCCGCCGCCGAAGGTTGCGCCGTCGAAGGTGACTGTCGCGACGCCGCTGCGGGTCCCGAAGTTCCACTGGTTGCTGTAGGTTCCGGCGCCCGCGTAGGAGTTGACGCCGTTCTGCGCGCTGCCGATGAGGGCCCCGCTGTAGTTCGCGCTGCCGGTCATCTGGTTGAGCTGGGCGACCGGCGTCACGGTGCCGGCAACGTAGGTCGCGAGATTCATGCGGTCGCGCCCGTTGGGATTGTACGAGCTGCCGGCATTGTAGCGCACGTCGCCCCCCCACCAGCCCCAGGTCATGAAATCGCAGGCGGTGCACGGCGTCACGCCCTGCGCGGCGAAGAACTCGGGGGTCGGTGCGGCGTTGTAGCTCACCATCGCGGTGCGCGATTGAACGTCGGTCCCGCTCGACGTGATGCCGTTCGAGGTGACGCTGGTCGTCTGGGTGGCAAACAGGTCGGGCGACCGGTCGCGCAGGGCGTAGGTCCGATCGTCGATGAAGGCGCTGGTCGCGAAGGTCTGGCCGGTGGTGCCGCCGAGCTGGAACGTCGCCGAGGTCGACGTGCCGTCCCACTGGTTGATGGTGATCGTCGCCGCGGCGCGGTTGTTGCTGGCGCTCGTCTGCAGGGCGATCTCGCCGCCGAACTGTCGGCTCGAGAAGCTGCCGTTGGCGCTTTGACTCTCGGCGATGCCGCCGACGTATCCGGTCAGCTGCTGGTCGGTGCGGGTCTGGCCGACCGATCCCGGCGTCGCCGTCCGGGTCGCCACCGTATCGACGATGTACGGCGTGCCGTTCAGGTTGGTGTAGGGCTGGTCGAACGAGGCCTGAGGGGTGCGTGTCGTGTTGCCCGAGTTGATCAGGCCGCCGCTCGTCGTGATGTTCGAGCTGGCGCCGTCGTTGGTGAACACCATCGTCTGGGCGTTGTTACCGTAGATCGAGTTGCCGGCACCGGTATCGATGGTCGATTCGCTCGACACCTGGCGGCCGATCCGCTGGTCGCCGCCCATGCGATAGGTGCTCTGGAAGGTGCCCGAGTTGAAGTTGGTGTTGCTGTTGTAGTCTCGGAAGTAGTCGCCGATGAACACGCCCATGTACGATTTCTGGCTGGCGCCCTGGCCGGCGATCGACACCGTCGACTGCATCGATACGGCGCGCTGGGGCCCCGGAGCGGGCGAGCCGATCGCCCCCGTGGTCTGGGTCGAATAGGCCGAGTAGAGCGGCGACACCGACGCGGCCGCCCGCAGGGCCGGGTCGTTGCCCACTGCAAGGTTGGAGAACGGCAAGCGGCCGTTCTCATGGAGCGACGACAGGACGTGGGTGGCGAATCCGGAGGTGGGAAACTGGGCCAGGGTCGTCGGCGTACCTCCGACGAAGCCCAGCCTGGCACCCGCAGCGTCGGTGAAGACGAAGGCAAAGAAGTCGCCGGTCGGGCTGACGAAGCCGGTGCCGTTCAGCAAGCCCAGCGTTGGGTGGGTGAGGCTGACGCCATAGGGGGCGGGACCAGGCTGCCAGGGAACGGAGAACGAGCGGTTGTCCGCCAGGTTGATGGTCGCCGTGCCGTTCGCCAGCGAGCCCGTGGGCTGCAGCAGGACGTTGTTCTGGGCCACCGGCGTGACGCCCAGAGTGTTGTTGTTGAAGCTCGTGAACCGCGGCTCCTGGCCGAACTTGCCACGCGTGACGATCACCGTGGTCGGTGGGCCTGGCGGGCCGGGTGGGTTGGGCGTCGGCGGCTGAAATCCACCGCCGCCTTGCTGCGGCAACAGAGCGCCCGCCTGCTGGATGGCCTGCTCCATCTGCAGAACATTGTTGGGCTCGGTCAGGGGGAGGGTGGCCCTCGTGTCGGGATTGCGGTTGGTCGGTCCCGGTCCCGTGCCGAAATTGTTCGTGCGTGGCGGCTGGACGAGGGTACCGCCCGGCTTGCCGGAGTTCTGGTTGGCAAAGCCCGAGGTCTGGGCAATCTGGTCCGGGTTCAAGCCGCCATACGGCGGCGCGCCGGTACCCGGTCCGCCACCACCCGGCCCACCCTTGCCGACGCTGCCTTCGAGCTGGCTCAGCTGGGCGGAATAGCTCGCGGTGTTGGCCCTGGTCGGCTGGCCTGGCGTGCCGCCGAGCGACGTGATCACCTGGAAGCCCGGCCGCAGAACGGTCTGGGTGCTGCCGTTGCCGGTCACCGTCATCCTGGTGCCGAAGACGAACGTGGCCTTGGTGGTCGTCGCCTCGACCTCGCCCAGCATGATGCCGCCGCGGATGCCGATGGTGCTCGACGGCGTCGTCACGGTGATCGGCTGGGACTTGCTGATCTTGCCGCCGACTAGGCGGAACACGCCGCGCGTGGCATTGACGGCGAGCTCGCCGGTGCCGCTCGCCGGGTCGTATACGAACCGGTCGATGGTGAGCTGGGCGTTGGGCCCCACGGTCAGCGAGGTCCCGTCGAGGAACACGAGATGGGCGCGATCGTTCGTCCGCGTGGTGATCAGCTCGTTGACCTGCACGTCGATGCCGATGCGCAGGATGCGCTCGTTCTGCTGGGGCGGCTTGCCGAGCGGGTCGCCGTCGGTCGCCGACGTGACGCCGACCTTGGCCTGGGCGTCGCCGAGACCGGCCGACAATGCCACCGTCGATATGGCGGTGATGCCGAGCAGGGCAGCGCGCACCATGCGGGAGCCGCCAGACGTCGTATTCGTCATTGGACCTCCTCCGATCCTCAGAAGCGCCAACCCACACCCATGAGCACGCTGTTGTTCACGAACTCGTAGTTGGGCAGGGTTGCCCCCCGTACGAAGCGCCCGGCAGACAGCGTGAAGGTCGTCCGCTCGTCGAATGGTATGGCCAACGTTATGTTGAATATTGTGTCGTTTTGCAGGCGATTGACCGTCGGGTCGATGACGACATCGGGCTGATCGTAGGTCCACCATTGCAGGTTGACGGAGAGCCCGATGCTCCACGCCAGCTCGCTCTTGAACACGGGGTCGATGAACCGGTAGCTCAAGCCGCCGCCGACACCGTACAGCTGATAGCTTTGCCACGGCGCATTGTCGGTCTGGTAGCGCTGGGCATTGCCGTTGGTGAAGACGGAGAGGGCCTCGGTCACCTGATACTGGAAGGTCGTGTTTCCCGAGTACTCCCAGCCGGTGAACTGGCTGTTGGTCGGCACGTACCAGGTATCGGGATGCATCTGCCGCCGCCACACGAAGCTCGACGTGTTGCGCAGCCGGTCGGTGATCAGGGTGCCGACCTCGAGGCCGGCGCCGAAAGCGCCGTAGAACGACGTGTCGTTGACCCAGATGTAGCCGCCGGTGAAGAACGGCTTGACGCTGACATCCTCGGCGATTCCCTGCAGGACCTGGAAGCGCGGGCCCGTGGTCAGGTCGAGGATCGACACGTTGGCCGCCGAGATCTGGAACTGCCGGTTGATGTAGCCGGTCAGCTGCGTCTCCAGGGCGGCGCGGTCCTGCGTCCCGAGATCGTAGACATGCCGGACGTAGCCCGAGGAGATGACGCCCCAGTCGGCGGTGCCGATCGAACCCTGGTTGAGATTTGCGGTCTGGCCGAACAGCCTCACGCTCGATGTCGGCGGGCCGAGGTTGGCATTGGACTGGTAGCGCACGCCGCCGAAGATCTCGCCGAAGAAGCGCGATGGGCTCTGGCGCTTGCGGACCTCCGCCATGAACTGCTCGGCGCGCGCCCGCACGTCGGGCGGCACCGCGGGCGAGGAGAGGGCGGTCTCGAGGTAGGTGTTGGCGATCTCGTAGGAGCCCAGGCGAAAATAGAGGACGCCGAGTTCCAGGCGAACGCGCGGCAGGTCGGGGTTGATCAGCAACATGCGCTCCAGCGCCGAGATCGCGCCTTCCATGTCACCGGCTTGCGCCGCCACCGTGGCGAACTTGAACAGGACGTCGAGGTTGGCCGGCTGCTGCATCATCGCCTGGAACGCGGCATCGTACTCGCGCCCGCGCTCGGTGCCGGCCGCCGGCGTCTGTTGTGCGCTCACAGGCTGGCACACGGCGAAAAGTGCCGCCGCCATGACCAGTACGCCAAGCCGCCGAAGTACCTCCAACTGCGTCCTGTCTCCCCTCAGACGACAATAACGCGACGGGTTCTTTCAAGCAAGATTACGGCGGAATCGGTCCGCCCCGCTGCAGCATCGCTGTCATGCGAGCCAGCTGCGGGCCACCAGCAGCCAGGAGACCGGCCAGGCCGCGCGAGCCGCCTTCATGCGCAGCAGCATGCGGCGGTATTGCCGTTCGCCCAGGGCACCGACGTAGCGGTCGCGCTCGCGCACCATGGCCGCCAGCATGCGGTCGAGCATCACGGCGTAGGTGTTGCCCCAGTTGCGACTAGACAGGTGCAGGCGTCCGCCGAGAACCGGATTGTCGGCCGCGCCATTGCGGCCGTGCAGGCGATAGGCATAGAGCGCCTCGTCGATCAGCAGCGAGCCCGCCACCATCTGCGCCATGACGACGACGTAGAAGTCCATATGCAGGCGATAGGTCTCGTCGTCGTCGGGAAAGACCAGGTCGATCAGGGAGCGGCGAAACATCATCGACGAGGTGCTGACCCAGACCCAGTGCACGACGCGCCTGGTGTACAGGCGGTACGGCGTCTGAGACTGCCAGCGCACGGTCGCGGCCGCCGGATCGACGCTGGGCACCCGCGCCGGGTCGATCGGCGCGAAGGCGCGATCGCGATCGGCGCTGGCGCGCTCGCGACCGAACCAGTAGACGCAACCTGCGATCAGCTTGCCGCGCCCGTCGATCAGCCTGGCATTGCAGGCGGTGAAGCCAACGGCGTAGGTCTCGTTCAGATGAGCGGCGACATGGCGCTCGAGGAAGTCCGCGTTCCACAGATCGTCCGAATCGAGGAAGCAGACGAAGGTGCCGGAGGTCGCCGCCAGCCCGCGCCGAGTTGCCCCGGTCTGGCCGACGTTCTTGTCGAGACGGATGAGCGAGAAGCGCGGATCAGCGAGCGCGTCGAGCGTCCGCTGCACGACCTCTGCGGAGCCGTCGGTCGAGGCATCGTCGACGATGACGCACTGAAAGCCCCGCAGCGTCTGGTCCGCCACGGAGCGGATGGCGTCGGCGACATAGTCGCGGCAATTGTAGCAGGTGACGACGACCGAGATGTCCGGAAGGTCTGCCTCGCTCACGGCTTGGCCGGACCGAGGAAATCGAAGTCGACGCCCTGGTCGGCCTGCAGAACTTCCTTCTGGAACAGGCCGGCGTAGCCGCGGTCGCTGCCGGCGTGCGGGGCAGGCGCCTTCCAGGCCTTGCGCCGCCGGGCGAGTTCCTTGGCGCCGACGAGCAGCTCGAGGCGGCGTTTCGGCACGTCGAGCGTGATGCGATCACCCGTCCTCACCAGGGCAAGCGGGCCGCCGACTGCGGCTTCCGGCGCCACGTGCAGCACGATCGTACCGAACGCGGTGCCGCTCATGCGTGCGTCGGAGATGCGGATCATGTCCTTCACGCCGGCGCGCGCGAGCTTCAGGGGGATGGGGAACGAGCCGGCCTCGGGCATGCCCGGTGCGCCTTTCGGGCCGGCGTTGCGCAGCACCAGGATGTCGTCCGGTGCGACGTCGAGCGCGGGATCGTCGCCCCGCGCCGCGAGGTCCTCGAGCGAGTCGAAGACCACGGCGCGGCCGGTATGGTTCAGCAGGTTGGCCGAGGCGGCAGCGTGCTTGATCACTGCTCCGCGCGGCGCCAGGTTGCCGCGCAGCACCGCCATACCGCCTTGCGGCTTGATAGGATTCCTCGGCGAGCGGATGACGGTCTGGCCGGGCACCATCTCGGCGGAGTCGATCACCTGTTTCAGGGTGCGCCCGGAGACGGTCCGGCACCTTTCGTCGAGCTGGCCGCGGATCTCGCGCATCAGCCGGGAATTGCCGCCGGCCCAGTGGAAATGCTCCATGTAGTGGTCGCCCGACGGCTTGAGGTCGACCAGAACGGGCACGTTTCGGCCGATCTCGTCGAACTCCTCGAGGGCGATCTCGACGCCGAGACGGCGCGCCACGGCCGTGAGATGGACCAGCGCGTTGGTCGAGCCGCCGATCGCCTGAAGCACGGTAAGGGCGTTGCGGAACGCCGCCGCGGTCATGATCTCGCTGGGCTTCGGCCCCTGCTTTTTCGCCATCTCGGCGGCCAGCCGGCCGGTCGCCTCGGCGACCCGCAGCCGATCGGAATGGGTGGCCGGAATCGAGCCGCTGCCCGGCAGGCCCATGCCGAGCGTCTCGACGATGCAGCCCATGGTGCTGGCCGTGCCCATCACCATGCACGTGCCCTTGGTCGGCGCGAGGCGCTCGCTCACCTGCTCGATGTCGGCTTCCGAGAAGGTGCCGGCGCGATACTGGCCCCACAGGCGGCGACAGTCGGTGCAGGCGCCCAGGACCTCGCCCTTGAAATGGCCGACCAGCATCGGCCCTACTGGCAGCACGACCGCCGGCCGGTCCGCGCTGGCGGCCGCCATGAGCTGCGCCGGCAGGGTCTTGTCGCAGCCGCCGATCAGCACGACGGAGTCCATTGGCTGGGCGCGGATCATCTCCTCGGTGTCGATCGACATGAGGTTGCGCAGGAACATGCTCGTGGGGTGCGAAAAGCTTTCGTGAATCGAGATGGTCGGAAACACCATGGGCAAGGCGCCCGCCAGCATGACGCCGCGCTTCACCGCCTCGATCAGGTCGGGCACGTTGCCGTGGCAGGGATTGTAGTCGCTGAACGTGTTGGTGATCCCGACGATCGGCCGATCGAGCGCATCGTCGGAGTATCCTCCGGCCTTGATGAAGGCCTTGCGCAGAAACAAGGAAAAGCCCGCATCGCCATAGGTGGCGAGGCCTTGGCGCAGGCCGGTGGGCTTGGGCGCGCCGGGGACGCGTCGCTTGCGTGAAGCCATGGCTGTTTTTCTCCTGACCGGCTGTATTTTGTCAGGTCGATCGAGGCCATGCCAGAGCGGGCGCGCTCGCGGTACCGCCCGGGCATTCACAGCTCACGCAATCGCGGGCGGCGATGTCGGACCGCTTCGAATGGATCGTTCGGGAGGCGAACAGGATCGCCTGAGCGGTCGGATCGGCTGAAGTCTCGTCGGCGCCGTGCTAGGATGGCGCCGAACGGGGAGGGCGTGTCATGAAGTCGATCCTGACCATGGCGTGGACGGCGGAAGATCCGGCAGCCTTCGACTTGGCGGCAAAGCTCGCGCGTGCCTTCGATTCGCGACTGATCGGGTTGGAGCCGCCATCCTACGGCGTTATGAGCATGGCGTGGGCGGATGCCGGGATGGGTGCTCCGATCGGCGGCGGGCTGGCCGAGGATGCCGAGGAGCGCCAGCGTGTCGCCGCAGTCAGGCAGGCATTCGAGCAGCGTGCCGCCGGTCTCCGTTCGGAATGGCGGTCGGCCGACGACAGCGGACCGACGGCAATCGGCACCATCGGACGGGCCTATGAACTGATCGTCATGCCGCAGCCGGGGGCACTGCCCAAGATGCCGGAGAGCGTCTTCGAGACAGCCTTGTTCGACTCCGGCCGGCCGGTGCTGGTTGTGCCGGCGGGCTACCAGGGCATGGTGGGGAAGCGGATCCTGTTTTCCTGGAACGGATCGACGGAAAGTGCCCGGGCGATCTCGCTCGCCATGCCGTTCCTGAGCCGAGCCGATTCGATCGACGTGATGAGCGTCGATGGTCCCAGCGGCATGGTCCCCGGGCCGAGCTCTGCCGAGATCGCCGAATCGCTGCGCGCCCACGGCCTCAATGTCACCAGCCAGCACGTCAAGTCGGGCAACCGGTCGGCCGGGCAGACGATCGTCGACACGGCTATCGCCGGCGGCGCCGACATGATCCTGAAGGGCGCCTACACCCAAAGCCGCCTGCGGCAGATGATCTTCGGCGGCATGACCCGGCATCTGATCCTGAGCTCGCCGCTGCCCGTCCTGTTTTCGTACTGACAATCCGTCGCCGGTGTCGCCGCCGGCGAACGTGGTAAAGTTCAACGCATGAGGTCTGGTAGGACCGATGCCGACGGTCGGCGGCTGTCACGCCGCGTCCTGATTTCGACGCTCCTGTTTGTTGGCACGTTTGCCGTGGCGTCGTCCGGGCCGCTGCGCGCCGACGAGGCCGTGGGCCTCGGTCCCACGGTGGGAGAAAGGATCGCTACTCTTGCCGCCGAGAGGGCGGGCCTGCAGGCCCGCGCCGGCGGCGAAGCCCGCCTCGTCCTGTTGCCGGCGTTTCGAACGGCAAGTCTGCTGACCGATGCTCTCCTCGTGCGCTCCGATGGCGACACGGCGCTCCCGTTCGGCGACATCGCGACGAGCCGAAAGCAAGCGTTCGCCGCGCTCGACGGCCTGAACTCGGCGCTGCGCGATGCCCTGCAGTGGCCCGGTGCCGGATCCACGCTGGCCGCCGCCCGGGAGGCAGAGCGCGCGGCCGCCGAGCTGGAACGGCTGGCGGGCTCGGAAGAGGCGTCCGTGGTCCTGTCCTACACACCGCGTTTCGTTCCGCCCCGCCGAGCCACGGGAGAGCTGACCCTCGTTCCCCGCTTGCCGCCGGAATCGTCGCTGTCGCAAGCGCTGCAGCCCGAGGCTTTGCCTGCCCTCTCGGCCGAGACGCCATCGCCGTCGCCGGGAATATCGTCGCCTCCGACGGGGGCGCCCGGCGTCATGCCGTCCGCGTCGATCTCCCCCTCCTTGCCGCAATTGCCCACCGTGCCACGCTATGCGCCCGAGTTTGCCGCATCGAGTGACGGCGATCCGCCCGTTCAGGTGGAGGTATTCGGCGTCCATCTGCCGCCGGCCGGGGAGGCAGCGCCTGTCCTCGCGGTGGGCGACTGGCGGGGAGCCGCCGTCATCGGGCCAGACCGCCTGATATTCATGGTCCCTCGTGCCGCCTTCCCGACCGACGCGGCACGCTCGGTCTTCGCGGTCGGCACGCTCTCTGTCAGGCAGGCGCGACGGGCCGCGACGTTTCAGCTGGTGTTCACCGTCTTGCCGGACCGGCCCGGTGCCTTCGCTCTCGATCAGCGCATCGTGACGATGGAGTCGGAGTCGAGCACGCACGTCTCGCCCGAGATCCTGGTGCGCGCGGCGGTCGGCGAAACCCGCACCCTGCGCCGCTGCTTCGATCCGCCCGCCGGCTGGCACTTTGCCGCCGATCGGCGGCGCGTAATCGTGGTCGAGCGGTTGGGTTGGCAGGACGACGTCACCGACCCTTCGCTCAACAGCGGCTCGGTCGAGTTCGTCCCGGCACAGGAGCCTGGCCAGATCTGTGTCGCGGTGATCGCGCGGCCGGTCGGCAGAACGGCGCGGACGGCGACGATCGGCCGGTTCGAGGCGACCCTGGTGCGCGATCGATCGGTCGAGCGGATATCGAAGACCGGCGTTCGCGCCCTCGACTGGCGGGAAGACGTGCGTATCCCTCTGGCGAAGGACGTGACCGAATGGAAGCTCTATGTGCGCCTGTTCGGTGAGATCGACGCCGAGCTCGACGGTACGGCGCAATCGAACCTGCCATTCCTGCGCATACTGCGCGAGGCCGACGAAAAGGCCTTGATTCTCAAGGCCGACCAGTCGGCCCAGCCATGAGGGGCTACCGGCCGCGCGCCTCGAAGCGGAGACGCCGCTTGTTGGTCTGGTCGATCAAGTCGAGGGTCGTGCCCGAGAGCTGCGTCTGTCGAACCGCAGCGAGGGCGTCGAGAAAGCGGCTTTCGATGGCGCTGGCCGCCGCGGGGCATTGCACCCGGGGCGTCGCCTCGGCTGCGAAGCGCAGGCCGTCGGGATCGAGCTGGTAGGTGCCGGCAATCGTGCTGCAGCCCGTCGAACCGGTATACTTGCCCTGGTTGTCGAGCCGGAGCGTGGGTTGCTGGCGTCGGCTGGCGAACGCCGGACGTTCGCCGTCGATCTCGACGACCCGCCAGTCGGTGTCGCGCAACGCCGAGCCTCGCGCCGGAAGAGCCGGGCAGGTGGCGCCTGCATCGAGCGCGAGGAAACGTTCGGCACGTAGATCGCCGTCCTGGAACTTTCCCTGCAGCCGAACGAAGAGGCTGGCCTCGCGTGACGGCGTGGCATCCGTCCAGGCCTTCTCCAGCTCGGGCTCCGCTCCGCCGGGAGCAATGGTGTAGGTCCGGCCGGTCAGGCATTCGGCGAGCATGCCGCCGGATGGCGTGTCGCGATAGAGCCCGGCCAGCTCGAATCGGTCGTCGATCGTGTCCGGCTTCGCGGCGCGGGCAAGCTCGGTGCCGTCGGCTGCAACGAGGCGATCGCCGTCGGCTTCGCGAAAGACGCGGCGCGACGCCGCTCCGCCACGCAAGACCGTCCGCACGCCGCCATCGATCTCCTGCGTCCATTGGCCGAGATCGACCGTGGGGTGGCCGATATCGCGCCGCTCTCGCAGCCGGAAGACTCCGTCCGGGAACAGCGTGATCGTGAGGTTGCCGCCCTCGTAGGTGCGCGGCGGCTCGCCCGGGCGGCCCACCGCATGGCAGCGCATCGATCGCCCTGCTGCGGTCAGCGTTGCTTCGCGACCGCGCCCGCGCAGCTCATAGTATGAATCGCCGTAGGCGAAACCCGATCCGGAGCGCTGCCGCGACAACTCGATGTCGGGCTGACCCGGCACGGAGAGGGTCGCCAGCTCACCGTCCTTGGAGAAGACGGCCGCGAAATCGGTGCCGCCGGGGCAGGCATACATGACCTCGAGGCCGGGCGGCTGCCCCTCGGTGAGCGCTTCGCGCCTCGGCGGCGCCTGGTTCGCCGCTTGTCCCCATGCTGCTCCGGCGACAAGCGGAAGCACCAGGAACATCAGTCGTCTCATTGCTGCCCCACGGTTTCTGACTTCGGGATGTCGCCGTCGGCGGACAGCAGCACGGCCACCGGGCGTGTAGCCTCGAATTGCGCCAAAACGATGAGGGCGACCACCATGATGGGAACGCACAGGAACATGCCGGCCACACCCCAGGCCGTGCCCCAGACGACCAGGGAAACGATGACGACCAACGGGGAAAGGTTCAGCGAGCGGCCGAGGATGGCAGGCTCGATCACGTTGGCCGTGACGACCTGGATGGTTCCGAAGACGGCCAGCACGATCAGGAACGGCGTCAGGTCGTCGAATTGAACCAGGGTCAGCAGCGCAGGCGCCACGATGGCGATGAACGAGCCGATTGTCGGGATGTAGTAGAGGAAAAAAACCATGACGGCCCAGAAGCCGGCGAAGTCGAGGCCTACCGAGGACATCACCACGTAGGCGAGCCCCGAGGCCGCGGTAGCGAGCATGGTCTTGATGCGAATGTAGGTCCGAATATCCCGGTCGATGCGGTCGAGCACGGCGAGCACGTGCGCCTGATGATGGGCGCGCTCGGCGAGAATGATGGCCAGCTTGTGGCGGAAGCGGACCTGCTCGACGAACAGGAAACCGGCGTAGACCAGCACGATGCCGGCCACGCTGACGATCGAGGCTGTCGTGGCGGCGAGGCTGGCCAGGGAGTCCGCCAGGCTGATGCGATTGAACAGCTCGCCGATGGTCGGCGCCTGGTCGACCCCGACGAGGCGTGCACCCTGGTCGATCAAAGCCTGCAAGCGACGTTCGTAGTTGGGTGCGGCGTCGACGACGGCCGTCAGGTTGTGGCCGATCGTGCGTCCCAGCACCCAGACGAGGCCCCCCATGACGCAGACCGCAGCTGCGAGAGCGAGAGGCCGCGGCAGATGCCAGGTTGCCAGCCGGGGCGTCTCGAAGGCATCCGCCAAGGCATGGATCATGTACCACAGCACGACCCCCAGCACGAACGGCAGCAACAGGCCGCGACCGGCCACGATCAGGTAGATCGCTGCCGCGACCACGATTGCCCACAGGGCGGCCCGCTGCAGACTCATCGGCGGCGGCCAGCGCGGTCTAGGCTGGTGGCGGAAGGTGCTGGATGGCCATCCAGCCGCGCTGGGTCAGCTCGACCCGGCGCTCGCCGGTTTCGCCGCCGCACTGGCGAATCAGGCCATCCGCCAGCGCGTCCTCCCAGACCGGAAAGCGCGGACACGAGCTGCGCCAAGCTTCCATGACGTCGGACCGGGTACGAGGCCGATCGGCGACCCACTCCAGGAACTGGACCATAATGAGGCTGACTTGGGCTGTCATGGTTCGATTTCGCGGCTCGACCGCAGGCTCCACAAGGGATGGTGCCGCGACACTTGGTGCCTATCAAGTCCTGTCTTGCAGTTGCAGTCCCTGGGCAAGGCAGATAAAATACCGCCACGTTCATGACTTGATTTCCAGGAAGCCGGATCAGGGGAGATATCGGATGAAGAAGGCTTTGGTGGCCGCCGCCGCATTGATGGTACTGCCGGTTGCGGCCCAAGCGCAGTCTCCGGCGCCGGGTGTCTACATCGGTGCGGAAGGCGGCCTGAACTGGCTGCTGAACTTCTCCGCCAACACCAATCTCGCGCCGAACTTCGGCTCGGTGAGCGTGACGCCGCAGACGGGCTGGGCGGTCGGTGGCGTGATCGGCTACGATTTCGTCGGCCCGCGCGTCGAGATCGAGGGCGTGTATCGCCAGAACCAGCTGAACATCGGGGTGCCGCGGACGGCGATCAACAACCAGGTCGGCCAGCTCGGCATCATGGCGAACCTGCTGTACGACTTCATGCCTGCCTCGGTGATCACGCCGTACATCGGCGCCGGCGCCGGCATCGGCTTCGTCGACAGCAACTCGTCGCTGGGTAGCACGGTGTTCGCCTACCAGGGCATCATCGGCCTGGGCTGGAACGTCGACACCAATTTCCGCGTCAACCTGGACGGCCGCTACTATGGCACGTCGAACCCGACGGTGAACGGCGCCAGCTGGACCAACAACAACTTCAGCGTGATGCTGGGCCTTCAGCTGAAGTTCGGCCCGCCGGCTCCGCCGCCGCCGCCGCCGCCGGCAGCTGCCGTTG
>LNFM01005252.1_pt1 | contig 28685 bp, 26 predicted proteins | sample 596031 | NCBI WGS metagenome assembly LNFM01 (sample SAMN04254537, study PRJNA301005) | activated carbon metagenome | isolation source: dual media filters at the Ann Arbor, Michigan drinking water treatment plant | place: USA: Ann Arbor
CATCGCGACGAACAGCAGCAGCAGTGACAGGCCCGTGATGACTTCCGGCATCACGAGCGGCGCCGTCGACAGCCCCGACAGCAAGGCGCGCCCGCGAAACGGTCCGAAGCGCGTGAGACAGACGGCCACGAGCGTGCCGAGAATCACGGCGAGCACGGCGCTGATCGCGGCGATCTTCACCGACAGCCACGCGGCCCCGAGAATCTGCTCGTTGCGCATCAGGGCGGCATACCAGCGCGTCGAGAATCCGCCCCACACCGTCACCAGTTTCGACTGGTTGAACGAGAAGAACACCAGCGACAGGATTGGGATGTACAGGAAGGCGAAGCCGGCGGCGAGCCAGGCCCACAGCGCGGGACTCGTGCGGCGGCTCATCGCGCGGCCGCCGCCCGGCGCTCGAGCCAGTGCTGAAAGCTCATGATGACGAGCACCAGCGACAGCATCGCGATGGCCACTGCCGAGGCGATCGGCCACGCGCGGTTCGAGAAGAATTCGTCCCACAGCACCTTGCCGATCATCAGCGTTTCGGTGCCGCCGAGCAGGTCCGGAATGACGAATTCGCCGAGCGCCGGGATGAACACCAGCGAGAAGCCGGCGATGACGCCCGGCATCGACAGCGGCAGCGTGATCGTCAAAAAGGCCTTGAACGGTCGACAGCCGAGGTCTTCCGCCGCCTCGAGCAGCGTCAGATCCATCTTCTCGAGCGTTGCGTACAGCGGCAGGATCATGAACGGCAGATACGAATAGACGATGCCGACGTAGACCGCGAAGTTCGTGCGCATCATGACTATCGGCTGGTCGATGACGCCGAGCGCCATCAACGCGTTGTTGATGACGCCGTTGTTGTTCAGCAGGCCGATCCACGCATAGACCCGCAGCAGGAACGACGTCCAGAACGGCAGCACCACCAGCATCAGCAGCACGCTGCGCCACGTCGGCTCGGCGCGCGCCATCGCGTAGGCCATCGGATAACCGATGACGAGGCAAATCAGCGCCGAGAAGAACGCGATCTGCACCGACCGCAGGTAGGCCTTCCAGTACAGCGCATCCTCGGCGAGGAACAGGTAATTCCCGACGTTCAGCTTCAGCGTCACATAGCCCTGCTCAGCGAAGTCGACCAGCGACGAATACGGCGGCTGCGCGATCAGCTGATCGGCGAACGAGATCTTGAGCACGATCAGGAACGGAATCAGGAAGAACAGCGCGAGCCACACATAGGGCACGGCGATGACGAGGCCGCGGCCGGACGTCACATGGCCGAGCAGGTTCAGGGCCCAGCGCACCGGGGGAATGCGCACGATCGCGCGCACCATCGGCTCGGCGCTGACGGCGAGGTGATCTCCGAGCGGCAGGTAACCGAGCCGGCTCATGTCGTCAGCACGACCCCGCTGGCGGGATCCCACTGCAGCCAGACGCGCTGATCCCAGGTGATGGCGTCCTCGGCGTGGCGGATGAGGTTCGGCCGGGTGACCTTCACCATCTTGCCGCTGTCGAGTTTGACGTTGAACACCGACATGTCGCCCATGTAGGCGATGCCGTCGATGATGCCGTGCGCGCAGTTCTCCCCGATTTGCACCGGCGGTTCGTGCGTGATCGTGATCTTCTCCGGGCGGACCGCGACGCAGAGATGCGCATTCGGCGGCGCCGCCACGCCGTGATTGATGAAAATCGTGCAGCCGGCCTCCTCGGACGCGATGCGCACGTAATCATTGTCTTCGTCGATGATGCGGCCCTCGAACATGTTGACCGTGCCGATGAAGTCGGCAACGAAGCGGCTGGTCGGAAATTCGTAGATTTCGCTCGGCGTGCCGACCTGCACGATCTGCCCGAGGTTCATCACGCCGATGCGGGAGGCCAGGGTCATCGCTTCTTCCTGGTCGTGGGTGACGACCATGAAGGTCACGCCGAGCTTGTCCTGGATATTCATCAGTTCGAACTGCGTCGACTCGCGGAGCTTGCGGTCGAGCGCGCCCAGTGGCTCGTCGAGCAGCAGCAGTTTCGGTTCCTTGACCAGCGAGCGGGCGAGCGCCACGCGCTGCCGCTGGCCGCCGGAGAGCTGGTGCGGCTTGCGCTTCGCAAACGACGACAGCTTCACGAGTTCGAGCATCGACGCCACGCGATCGAGGATCTCGCGCTTGGGCTTGTGATCCTGCTTGAGCCCGAAGGCGATGTTGTCCTGCACCGTCATGTGCGGAAACAGCGCGTAGGACTGGAACATCATGTTGACCGGCCGGCTGTACGGCGGAATACCGGCCATGTCCTGTCCGTCGATGAAGATCTTGCCGCTGGTAGGCTCCTCGAAGCCGGCCAGCATGCGCAACAGCGTGCTCTTGCCGCAGCCGGACCCGCCGAGCAGGCAGAACAGTTCCTGCTTGTAGACGTTCAGCGACACGTTGTTGACGGCCGTGAAGTCGCCGAACTTCTTGGTGACTTCCTGGATTCGGATATAGGGGACTGCGCCCGGATCCTTCCAGGGCTCGACGACCGCCGGCTCGGGCTTCCTGCCTTCTTGCATGCCCGTCTCTCCCCGTTGCCTGTTGTGTGGCCGAACTTACTGGTTGGTCTTGATCCGTGTCCAGGTCCGGGTCACGAGGCGGTCGAAGGTCGGGGTGTTCACCACGTTCGGGAACAGGTTCTTCTTCGTTTCCGCATCCGGATAGATCGAAGTGTCGGTCCGGATGTCCTCGTTGACCAGCGGCGTGGCCGCCGCATTGGCGTTCGGGAAATTGACGTAGTTCGTGATGGCGGCCACGACCTCGGCGCGCAGCACGTAGTCGATGAACCGGTGCGCATTGTCGGCATGGGGCGCGTCCTTCGGAATTGCCATCGTGTCGAACCACATCAGCGAACCCTCGCGCGGCACGAAGTAGGCGATCTCATTGCCATTCTTCGCCTCTTCGGCACGGTCGCGCGCGATGAAGACGTCGCCGCTCCAACCGAGCACCAGGCACACTTCGCCATTCGCGAGATCGTTGATGTATTGGGAAGAGTGGAAGTACTTGATGAACGGCCTGATGCTCATCAGGAGCGCTTCGACCTTGGCGAGATCCTCGGGGCTCTGGCTGCCGGTCGGCAGGCCGAGATAACGCAGCGCCGTCGGAAAGACTTCGGACGGGGCGTCGAGCAGCGCGATTCCGCAATCCTTGAACTTCGCCAGGACCTCCGGCTTGAACAGCATGTCCCAGCTGCCGAGCGGCGCGTCCGGCATGCGTTCCTTGATCTTGGCGACGTTGTAACCGATGCCCGTCGTGCCCCACAGCCACGGGATGATGTGCTTGTTCTCGGGATCGTAGCCGGCGAGGATCTGCATGATCTCGGGGTCGAGATTCTGGTAGTTCGGCAGTTTGCCGCGGTCGAGCGGCTGGAAGATGCCCGCCTGGATCTGGCGCGCGACGAAGCTCGCCGACGGCACCACGATGTCGTACCCGGTGTTGCCGGCGAGCAGCTTGGCCTCCAGCACTTCGTTCGAATCGAACACGTCGTAACGGACCTTGATGCCCGTTTCCTTCTCGAAATTCGCGATCGTGTCTTCAGCGATGTAGTCGGACCAGTTGTAGACGTTGACGACCTGCTCGCCGTCGGTGGCAGGGGCGACTGGCGCGCCGGCCGGTGCTGCCGCGGGCGGGGCGCTGTCGGTCTGAGTCGTCTCTTCTGCCGGGGCAGGTGCGGATGCTTCGTCGCTGCCGCCGCAGCCGGCCAGCAGCAGGACGAGACCTGCGATCAGAATGCCTGTGCGCAAAGAGCCGGTCATCGGTGTTCTCCCTGGGTCGCGACGCGGAGCCCGGACCTGCCTCTGAAAAGCGAGGGCTTGCGGCACTGTCCGGCAGTTTTTTCTTGAGTTCTGCCAGCGGACATTACGCGATTCGCCGGTGGACCCGCAACCGCCGACGGCATGGTCCATGAAGGTGCGCAATCGCCCCCGCCTGATGCATCAGCAGTCGATGCCGAGCGCTCGCGCAGTCAGATCCAGGCAATGCCGCGCGCGCTCGATCAGCTCGTCGATTTCCGCGTGCGTCATCACCAGCGGCGGCGAGATGATCATCGTGTCCCCTACCGCCCGCATCACGAGTCCGTTGTTGAAACAGAAGTCGCGGCACAGCGTGCCGACGTCGCCGAGCGGCTCGAAGCGCTGACGCGTGGCCTTGTCACGCACCAGTTCCAGCGCCCCGATGAAGCCGACCCCGCGGGCTTCGCCGACCAGCGGGTGGCTGCCGAGTTCGCGCCAGCGCCGCTGCAGGTAGGGGCCGGTCTCGTCGCGCACGCGCTCGACGAGCCCTTCGTCGCGGATGAGGCGGATATTGCGTTCGGCGACGGCGCAGCAGGTCGGGTGACCGGAGTAGGTGTAGCCGTGATAGAACTCGCCGCCGCGCTCGATCATGACATCGGCGATGCTGTCCGCGACCATCACGCCGCCGATCGGCAGGTAGCCGGACGACATGCCTTTCGCCATCGCCATCAGGTCCGGCTTGAAGCCGAAGGTCTCGCAGCCGAACCAGTGACCGGTGCGGCCGAAGCCGCAGATCACCTCGTCCGCGATCAGCAGGATGCCGTGCTTGCGGCAGATCCGCTCGATCTCGGGCCAGTAGGTGTCCGGCGGGATGATCACGCCACCGGCGCCCTGGATCGGCTCGCCGATGAACGCCGCCACCGTGTCCGCGCCGAGTTCGAGGATCTTGTCCTCGAGCCAGCCGGCCGCGCGCCGGCCGAAGTCCGCGGGCGACTCGTCGCCGCCGAGCTGGTACCAGTACGGCGGATCGATGTGCTCGATGCCGGGAATCGGCAGGTCGCCGTGCGCGTGCATTGCCTTCATGCCACCGAGACTCGCGCCGGCCACGGTGCTGCCGTGATAGGCCTGCCAGCGGCTGACGAGGGTCTTGCGGCGGGGCTGACCCATCACGTCCCAGTAACGGCGCACGAAGCGCACGATCGTGTCGTTCGCTTCCGATCCCGAACCCGTGAACATCACGTGGTTCATGTGCGCGGGCGTGACCTCGGCCAGCAGTTCGGACAGCGCGAGCACCGGCGGATTGGCGGTCTTGAAAAAGTTGTTGTAATAGGGCAGTTCGCGCATCTGTTCCGCCGCGACTTCGGCGAGTTCGGCGCGCCCGTAGCCGACGTTCACGCACCACAGGCCCGCCATGCCGTCGAGCAGCCGCTCGCCGTTCGAATCCCACAGGTAGACGCCGTCGGCGCGCGTGATGATCCGCGCGCCGGTTTCATGCAGCGCCCGGGTGTCCGTGAACGGATGCAGGAAATGCTTGCGGTCGATCGCCTGCCAGCCCGCGGTGTCGTGGCGTTCGCTGATGCGGCTCATACGTTCAACAGCAGGAATTCCCGCTCCCAGGAGCTGATGACGTGAAAGAAGGTCTCGTATTCCTTGTGCTTGACCGCCGAATACGAGCGCACGAACCGTTCACCCAGCAGTTCGCACAGCGGCTTGCATTCTTCGAGCAGCCGCAGCGAATCCTCGAGACTGCGTGAGAGCTGGTAACCGAGGTTGTAGCCGCTGCCCGTCACCGGCGCCGTCGAGCGCAGACCTTCGATCATGCCGAGATAGCCGCAGGCCAGTGACAGCGCGATCGCGAGATACGGGTTCACGTCGGCGCCGGCAACGCGGTTCTCGATGCGCGTCGACTGAGGCTCGGACACCGGCACGCGCAGGCCGACGGTGCGATTGTCGTAACCCCATTGCACGTTGATCGGCGCGAAGCCGCCGCGCGCGATGCGCCGGTAGGAGTTCACGTTCGGCGCGAAGAAGGCCATCGCGTGCGGAATGTATTTCTGCAGCCCGGCAATATGCGCCATGAACAGGTCGGTCAGTTTGCCGTCGGCAGTCGCGAAGATGCTCTCGCCGGTCACCTTGTCGACGACACTCTGGTGGATGTGCATCGCGCTGCCGGGTTCGTCCTTCAGCGGCTTTGCCATGAAGGTCGCGTAGATGTTGTGGCGATACGCGGCCTCGCGGCAGGTGCGCTTGAACAGGAACGCCTGGTCGGCGAGTTCGAGCGGATCGCCGTGCAGGAAGTTGATCTCCATCTGCGCCGCGCCGGATTCGTGAATCAGCGTGTCGATATCGAGTTCCTGCTTCTCGCAGTAGTCGTAGATGTCCTCGAACAGCGGATCGAATTCGTTGACGGCGTCGATGCCGTAGGCCTGGCGCGCGGTCTCGGGCCGACCCGAGCGCCCGATCGGCGGCTTCAGCGGGAAGTCCGGGTCGATGTTCTTCTCGACGAGGAAGAACTCGAGCTCCGGCGCGACCACGGGTTTCCAGCCGCGGCGATCGTAGAGTTCGATGATGCGCTTCAAAACCGTGCGTGGCGCCAGATCGACTTCGCGCCCGTCGTTGTAATAGCAGTCGTGGATGACCTGCGCGGTCGGTTCGGCCGCCCACGGCACGAGGCGGATCGTGTTGACGTCCGGCCGCAGCAGCATGTCGGGCTCGGTCGGGTCGGTCGTGTCCTCGTCCGGATAGTCGCCGGTGACGGTCTGCACGAACACGCCCTCGGGCAGACGCAGGCGCTCTTCCTGCCAGAACTTGCTGGCGGGCATGATCTTGCCGCGCGCGACGCCGGAGAAATCAGGGATGATGCATTCGACTTCGGTGCAGTTGCGCTCGCGCAGCCAGCGTTCGAGTGAGCCGCGGCGGCTGGTCGCGTCGTCGGTCGGGGGGAGTTCGCTCATGAGATGCCTCGGGTGGGTGTCGACAATCGCGCGGCGCGCGAACAGGGCCTGCGATGGCGTACTACCCTTTGACTGTGTGGTCATCATAGCGATTGCCCCTGTGCATCGGCTAGCAGTGCCGGCGAAAACAGGGAGTGGGCTTCTACTGCGGCCTGTGACCGTGGCGGATCCAGGGCCGCGGCTGTCGCAGGCTCGTCCAGTGGCCCGTCGGCTTGCCGCTCGCGCGAGGGGCGGGCATCATGAACCGTCACGCCTGAGCCAGCCTCTTGAATTCACATGCTTAATGCCGCACCCGACGCGCACGTGCGCTCGTATTACGCGGCCTCCGTGCCGCCCGCTTCACCCGGCCCCGCGCTCGCCGGAGACGTCGAATGCGATGTCTGCGTCATCGGTGGCGGACTCACCGGCCTGACCGCCGCGCTCGAACTCGCCGAGCGGGGGTTCAGTGTCGTGCTGCTCGAAAGCATGCGCATCGGCTGGGGCGCGTCGGGCCGCAGCGGGGGCCAGCTGATCTTCGGCTATGCGTGCGAGATGCCAAAAATGGCCGCACTGACCTCGCCCGAGGACGCCCGTCGGCTGTGGCAGTTCTCGCTCGAGGCGCTCGCGGGCGTGCGCGCGCGCGTCGCGCGTCATGCGATTGACTGCGACTGGGCCGACGGCCAGCTGCACGTCGCGATCAAGCCGCGTCAGCGCGACGAACTCGAGGCCTGGGGCGAGCATCTCGCCGGCACCTATGGCTACACGGGTCTGCAGTTCCTCGACCGGGCCGCGCTCGAGTCCCACATCAGCAGCCCGCGCTACTGCGCCGGCCTGTTCGACCCGCGCGGCGCGCACGTGCATCCGCTGAAGTACACGCTGGGGCTGGCCGCCGCGGCGCGCGCGGCCGGGGTACGGATCTTCGAGGGCAGCCGCGCGCTGCGGCTGACGCGCGGCGCCGCGCCACGCGTGCACTGTGCGCAGGGGGAGGTCAGGGCGCGTTACGTCGTGCTCGCCGGCAACGCGTATCTAGGCCCGCTGGTGCCGGCGCTCGATCGCAAGATCATGCCCGTTGGCACCTACATCGTGGCGAGCGCGCCGCTGGGCGCCGATCTCGCGCGCGCGTGTCTGCCGACGAACGCCGCCGTCACCGACATCAACTTCGTGCTCGACTATTTTCGCCTGTCGGCGGATTTCAGAATGCTGTTCGGTGGGCGCGTCAGCTATTCGAAGATCCCGCCGCCGAATCTCGCCGGCTCGATGCGCAAACGGATGGTGCGCGTATTTCCGCAGCTCGCGGACTTCCCCATCGACTATGCGTGGGGCGGATACGTCGACATCACGATGAACCGCGCGCCGCATTTTGGCCGCCTCGACCCGACCCTTTATTTCGCGCAGGGCTTTTCGGGGCACGGCATGGCGGCGACAGGGCTTGCGGGCACCGTGATCGCCGAAGCGCTGGCCGGCGACGCGCAGCGCCTCGACGTGTTCGAGCGCATCCCCCATCGCGATTTCCCCGGCGGGCGCCTGCTGCGGATGCCGTCGCTGGTGATGGCGATGGCCTACTACCGCCTGCGGGACCTGTTGTAGAGGACGGCCGACGGCATGCGGACGTTCGCGCCGCGCATGGCCTGCGGCCTGCTGATCGCGCTTACCGCGCTGTCCTACTCACTTCTTGCGATGCGTAATCCGCACGTCGGCCTGCTCGCCGACGACGCGATTTACCTGCTGATGGCGGACATCTACTCGCCGTATCGCGAGGCCGTCGGCGCGGTCTTCGATCACGTTCGCCAGTACAGTCATTTGCCGCCGTTCTATTCGATGGTGCTGGCACTCGCCGGCGGCGGGGTAGGGCATCTCGTGGCGGCGCGCCTCGCGACTGCCGTGTGCATGACGCTCGCCTGGACCCTGTGCTACGGGTGGCTGCGGCGCGAGGGCGTGCCGCGCGGCAGCGCCACGCTGTTGACGCTGTTCGGCGCCTGGACGCCGGTGACGCTGATACACACGGTCGACCTGTGGAGCGAAGGCCTGTCGATAGCGCTCACGCTGCTGTGCCTGATCGTCCTGCAGCAAACCAGGAACGTCCGCGGATCTGACACGAGCGCCACCTCACTCTGGCTGTTCGGCGGGCTTGGCTGTGCGCTGGCGTGTTCGATCGCGACACGCAGTATCGGCGTCGCCCTCCTGCCCGCTGTGTTGCTGGCATTCGGCTGGCGGCGTCCGCTGGCCCTCGGCATCACGCTGCTGGCGACCCTGGTGTGCAGTGTCGCCTTGTCTTCAATCGACCTCGGCGCTGCGGCACCGTCCTATGGTGCGCTGTTGCTGCAGCACTATGCGGCCGATCCGCTGATGACGCTGGCGCGCCAGGTGGGTTCAGTCTTCGCTGCGCTTCCAGGCGCGGCGTTGTACGACCTGTTTCAGTGGCGTGCACCGACGGCATGGCAATGGGCTGCGATTGCGTTGCCGGCGAGCGCCTGTCTGCTCGGCTTCTGCCGCGCACTGCTCGCCTGCGCGCCGGCTGCGGTGTACACGCTGTGCCATCTCGGTATCGTGCTCTTGTGGCCATTCCCCGGCCTGACCGATCGCTTCATCTATCCGCTGTTGCCGTACGCGCTTTGGTGCATGTGGTACGGCGCCGCACTGGTCGACAGCCGCGGCCGCGCGGGCATGGTCCTGGCCTTGCTGCTGCTCGCGCTGGCGGCGCCGGCCTGCGTCTCGACCTGGAAGCGCGCGGTGACGCCTCTGCCGCAGGCAGGGCTCGATTCCTTCCGCGCCACGCGCTATTGGCTCGATGCGACGCGCAGTCTCGATCCGGTGCCCGGGATCGCCACACTGGCGGCGCACGAACGCGTCGCCGCGAGCATCGCCAGCGACGTGCCGCCGACGGACTGCATTTACACGCAGCAGGTTCATCTCGTCCTGGCCAAGGCCCTGCGGCCCACTTTTCTGCCGCCGCCGCCGGCCGTGATGGAGCGCGGGCCGCCGTGGGGCTGCCGCTATTTCCTGCTGGTTGCCGATGCAATGAACGGTCGGCCGCCGCTTTATCCGCTGGCGTACCTCGGTGGAATCGGCACTGTCGTCGCCGTGCATCGGCCGACTGACGCGACGACACCCGACGCGGTCACCGCGATCCTGATGCGGGTGGACTGACTGCGCAGCCGCCAGGATCAGCGCGGCGCAGCCTCGGCATCGATGAAACGCTGACGTCGTGCCGCTGTCGACGGGTGCGTCGACAGGTAGGGATGCCAGTCGTCGACCGCCGCGCGCGGCGTCCCGTCGTGCGGGGCGGCGTCGCCCTTCAAGCGCGCGCGACAGGCTTCGACAAAGGCCTGCCTATCATCGGGGACAACGTCCGCGCAGCGCTCGAGCCGGCCCAGTATCGCGGTGAAATCGGCGCCACGGAGACCCGCGGCGGCGAGGTGCGCGAGTGCGTAACTGTCAGCCTCCCATTCGAGTTCACGCGAGTAGGCGTTCTCCATCAGCATGCCCGGCATCGCGAGCAGCACGCCGCCCAACGCCTGCACGTCGCCGAAGAGCAGGCCTGCCATCACGGCGAGGCCGGCGTGGCTCAGGATCTGGCGCAGCGAATGACGGTGCTCGACGTGGCCGATCTCGTGCAGCAGCACCGCGGCGACCTCGTCGTCCGAGTCCGCGATGCCGATCAGCTCGTCCGTCACGACGATCGTGCCGTCGGGCAGGGCGATCGCGTTCGGGCCGAGCATGCCGCCGCCGCGGAACTCGAGCCGGTAATGCAGCTCGCCCGCCGGTGGCAGCAGGGCGTCGAAACGCGTCGTCAGGGCCGCGCGGCGCGGCGCGTCCAGCGTCGAGGGTTTGAACAGGAAGCGGTCCAGCTGCGTCAGCGTGTCGGCTGCCATCGGCGCGGCGACATCGCGCGGCAGCTGCAACGCCACGAAGCGGCTGAGCAGCGGCACGCCCCAGACGGCAGTGGCCCCGACGAAGACAGCGACTGCGAGGCCGGCGACGAGGATCGCGCGCACGCTGCCTTCGAGCCGCGCGATGCGCGTGGTGCCCGTGAAGTGTCGCGCCAGCCACGCGGCGTGCGCGGGGGTGTCGGCCAGTTCAATCCGGGCATCGTCATCGAAGCCCAGGCTCAGCGGCACGCCGGCGATGCGCGTGTCGGCGTGCAGCGCCGCGACCGGCATCGCCGGTCGCAGCGGCGGATCGAGATGCAGCACGCCGTAGGCATCGATGCGCAACGTCACCTCGCTGCCCGTCGCGCGCTGTCCATCGTAGTAACGCCCCTTGATCAGCGTCGCGTCGTCGTCGGCGGTCATGCCCGGCGGGTCCGCGCTGGTGTCGGTGCGGGCGTCATCGGCCTGCCGGCGATGGCAGGCTACAGGCCGAGATCGAGATCGAACGCATCGACCAGCTCCTCGCCGAGCGCGCTGCCGTCTTCGCGCGCGCCGGCCGTCACGTCGTCGAGTCCGGCACTCAGCAGCGCCGTGCACGCAAGCTGATAGCGCACGAGCCGAATGCTGCCCCACGGCAGCAGCAGGCCCAGCGAGACCACGGCTGCGAGCGTATTGCTGAAACAGATCCACCCCGTGCGCAGTGCCTGCATCCGGGACAGCAGCTGATGCTCATCGAACGCCGTCTGGCCCAGCACGAGATTGGTCCGGTGTGCCTTGAAATAACCGTAAACGAAGAATGCGATGCTGTAGAACACGGCGAGAAAGCCCAGCACGCTCGCGATCAGGGCTGCCGCGCCGGCTTCCGGCCCACCGTCGCCGAGATCGCGGCCACCGATCAGGAGTGCGAATCCCGCCGCGAAGCCGGCGAGCACGAACAGGCCGAGGCTGGCACCGTAAAGCCGGTAGAACTGCCCCGCGCGCCCGGCGAAGCGCGCGTCCAGACGGCCGTAGCGCGTGTGGTCGACGAGAAAGCGTACGCGCGCGAAATCGAGCCATGGCGCGAGCGGCATCAGCATCAGCACGAACAGGTTCGGCACCAGATCCGCCTTGGTGAGCGGGGTCCCCTGTTCCTCACCCTCCTGCAGGAAAGCCTGCATGAATGCGCCGTTCTCATCGATCAGCAGGTACAGCGCAATGGCGCCGACGAGCGCGATCCCCAGCGGCAGGAGCAGCAGCCGGTACGCGGCAGCGAAGTCACGGCGAAACGACAGGCGCAGATTGCGCAGCGACGTGTTGCGCAGGTTGAAACTCGTCGACAGCACGACCAGCGCCGGCACGAGCGCGAGACCGACGCCGAGCGCCGGAAAGCGGAGTGCGGGATAGAAATGCCAGAACGCCGCGAACGCGCCGAACACGGCGACCGCGATGGCACGGCCCTTCAGGATTTGCAGCGGCTCTCCGTGATAGGCGAAGCGATGGCCCTCCAGCGAGGTGTGGCCGTAGAAGTAGCGCAGCCGGCGCACCTTGGCCCACGCGGAGTAGATGCCGACGGTCGCGATCGTCAGCAGGATGTTGACTATCCAGATGGCGAAGTACTCGCGCGCGTTGCCCGTGAATTCGAACGGGCATTCGCGCGCCGGCCGCGGGGCCGCGCTTGGGCCGTTCGCCGGGTCCATGACAGTCATTCCTTTCAGGCCCGGCGCGGGCCGACGTGGACGTTCACCCTGACGGGGCTAGACGACGCCGTCCTGCTTCAACTTGGCCAACATCTCGTCGGTCATGCCGAGCAGTTGCCGATAGACCTCGTCGTTGTGCGCGCCAAGGGCGGCGCCCGGCCAGTCCGTACGGCCAGGGGTCGAGCCGAGCTGCGGAATGATCGCCGGGATCTTCAGCGGCTCGCCGTCGATCGTCACCGTCTCGAACAGGCCGCGAGCCTGGTACTGCGGATCGGCGAGCATGTCCGCGACGCTGTAGATCGGGCCGGCCGCGACGCCGGCGCGCTCGAGACGTTCGAGCACGTCGGCCTGGGTCATCGAGCCGGTCCACGCGCCGATGAGCCCGTCGAGTTCGGCCTGGTGCTCGACTCGATTCATGTTTTCCCGGTAGCGCGGATCCTGCGCCATGCCGGCATTGCCCATCAGCTCGCACAGCCGCTGGAACATCGGGTTGGTGTTGGCGCCGATGATGATGGTCTTGCCGTCGGCGGTCGGGTAGATGTTCGACGGCACGATGCCGGTCAGCGTCGAGCCCGACGGCTCGCGCACGATGCCCATGCCGTCGTATTCGGGCACCATCGATTCCATCAGGTTGTAGATTGCCTCGAAGATCGCGACATCGACGACCTGCCCCTCGCCGTGGCGCGACTTGTCGCGGCCGATGTAGGCGAGCAGGATGCCGAGCGCCGCGTGCAGGCCCGCGAGCGTGTCGCCGATCGACAGGTTCGGGCGCACCGACGGTTGACCGGGGAAGCCGTTCACATACCGGAAGCCGCCGAAGCCCTCGCACACCGACGCGAAACCCGGCCGTGGTGCATACGGGCCAGTCTGGCCGTAGCCCGAAATGCGCGCATAGATGAGGCCGGGGTTCGTCGGCTTGACGTCGGCGGGACCGATGCCCCACTTCTCCATCGTGCCGGGCCGGAAGTTCTCGATCAGCACGTCGGCCTTGTCGACGAGCTGGCGCAGGACCTTGCGGCCTTCATCGACTCTCAGGTCCAGGGTCACGCACTTCTTGTTGCGGGCGAGGCTGTACCACCACAGCGCGGTGTCGTTCTTGACGATGCGCCAGCGCCGGATCGGATCGCCGCCGTCCGGCGGCTCGACCTTGATCACCTCGGCACCGTAGTAGCCGAGAATCGTGGCCGCGAACGGGCCGGCCAGCAGTTGTCCCACTTCGATGACCCGTACGCCGTCCAGTGGACGTCGGGTCTGCGCGCCAGTCGTCATGTGCTGATACTCCGCCGGGCGTGCGTGGCCCGGGCTCTTCCTGTTCGCAGTCGGATGATCGGTCGAGCGCCGATCTGGTGCGGGCAGGTTATGCCGCAGGCCGCCATGCTGGCAATCCGGGCGGCGTCAGGCGGGCGGCGAGCGCACCGACGAGCACACCGGCGAAGTCGGCAAGGCCGTCGGCCAGCGACGGCGCGCGGAGGGGCACGAAGCCCTGTGCGAATTCGATCGCGACGCCGAGGAGTGTCAGCCACAGCGCCGCGCGTGGCCAGCCCGCGCGTGGCAGGGCCACGGCAAACCACCACATCAGCAGCGCGAACGACGCGCCGTGATAGAGCTTGTCGCTCCAGGGGATTTCGTGGCCGGGCAGTTCGCGCAGCGGCAGCAGGCAGACGACGACGAGCGCCACCGTCTGCAGCCAGCCGAGACCGAGCCACAGCCGGCGCGTCAGCACGTGGCGCACCCGCTCAGTTCAGTGACTTGCTGACTTCCACGATGTAGCGGAACAGATCGGATTCGGAAAGGATGCCGCACAGGTGTCCATGGTCGTCCACGACCGGCAAACCGCTGACTTTCAGCTGGAGCATCGTGGTCGCGGCGAGCGCGACCGAGGCCGTTTGCGGGATCGTGATGGGGTTCGGCGTCATGATAGCTTCAACCGTGGGTCTCGACGCAAACTCGAGCGTGTCCGCCGACGCGGTCGCCTTCGCCGCCCGCACGTCGCCCTGGCTCAGGATGCCGGTCAGTTCCGGCCCCTCCATCACCGCGAGGCGCCGGATGTGGCGGTCGTTCATCAGGGTATCGGCTTCGTCGATCGTCGCGGTCGGGGGGACCGAAATCACATTGGGCGTCATCCAGTCGCGAACCTGGTGGTTCATGTTTGCTCCTTGGTGGCATCAGGGTGCCACGATGGAATAGCGGCGCCGGCTGCAGAACTTTGAGCGCAGCGCCGCTACAGGACCCATGGACGTCTGGCCCCTCTTCACCCGCGCGATCCTGCTGTGCGGGCTGTTCACCCTGCTGCTGCCGACGGCGGACGCGGAACCGTTCGCCGATGGCGTGGCCGCCTACCGCAGCGGTGATTTCCAGCAGGCCCGCGCGGCGTTCGAAATGCTCAGTGCGAAAGGCGATGCGCGCGCGCAGTTCGCGCTCGGCCTGCTGTACGAAAATGGCGAAGGCGTCGAGCAGGACAGCAAGGCGGCGGCGGGCTGGTATCGTCGCAGCGCCGATCAGGGGTATGCGAAAGCGCAGTACAACCTCGGCATGCTGCATCTGCAGGGCGTCGGCGTGAAGCGCGATGAACTCGCCGCCCGCGACTGGTTCGAGCGCGCCGCGGCACAGGGCAATCCCGACGCGGTGGCGCGCCTGCTGAAGTTCGCCGAAGACGGCGACGTGAACGCGCAGTATCGGGTCGCCGTGATGTACCTGAACGGGGGTGCCGTGACGCGGGACGCGAAAACCGCCGCGCGCTGGATGCAGCGCGCCGCCGCCCGCGGTCACCTCGACGCGATGTTCGCGATGGGCTGGCTGACCGAAACCGGCAAGGGCACCGAGCGCTCGTACTCCGCCGCGACGAACTGGTACCAGCCGGCGGCGAGCCAGGGGCATGTGAAGTCGATGTACAACCTCGCGCGGCTGATCCGCCTCGGGCAGGGCCAGCCGCCCGACCGCGCCCGCGCCGAACAGCTCTACGAGCAGGCCGCGAGCGCCGGCTTCGTGCCGGCCCAGCTCTCGCTCGGCCTGCTCTACGATCTCGGCGAAGACTGGCCGCGCGATCCGGCCCGCGCCGCGTCCTGGTACAACACGGCGGCCGCGAACGGCAGCGCCGAGGCACAGTTGAACCTGGGCTACCTGCTGGCGGCCGGCGAAGGCGTCAAGCCCGACTTTCTGCAGGCCTATGCGCGCACTTACGCCGCGGAACGTCTCGGCCATCCGCTGGCGGCCGACAACCTGCGCCTGCTTGGAGAGAAGCTGACGCAGGCCGAAATCATCCAGGCGCGCGAGCGCGGCGAATCGCTGGTCAACCGCGCACGCGCGCTGCCGGGCCTGGTCGCCGCCGGCCGCTGAGCGCCGTCGCCGTGGTCGGGGCGCCCGCACGCGCCTGACGGCCTGCTCAGATGCTGGCGGCGATGCCGGCGAAGATGACCATGCCGAACCAGTTGTTGTTGAGAAAGGCGCGGAAGCAGCGCGCGGGCTCGCGCTCCCTGAGCAGCCACTGCTGGTAGATCGCGAGGCCGGCGGCCACGGCGAGGCTGGCGGTGTAGGGCGCGCCGAGTCCTGCCTGTCGACCGATCAGCCACAGATCGATGAGCAGCAGGATCTGCAGCATGCCGATGATCGGCCGGTCCGCGTCGTCGAACAGGATCGCGGTCGAGCGGATGCCGATTTTCAAATCGTCCTCGCGGTCGACCATCGCGTACTGCGTGTCGTAGACCAGCACCCACAGCACCACTGCCGACAGCACCAGCCACGCGAGCGGCGGCACCGCGCCGGTCTGCGCCGCGAAGGCCATCGGTACTGCCCAGGCGAACGCCGCCCCGAGCCACACCTGCGGCAGATAGGTGTAGCGCTTCATGAACGGGTAGGCGGCGGCGAGCCCGACGGCGGCGAAGGCGAGGGCGATCGTGAGCCGGTTCTGCGTCAACACCAGCAGGCCGGACACGAGTACCAGCACGCCGAACAGGATCAGCGCCCGGCGCGGCTCGATTTCGCCGGTCGCGAGCGGACGGTCGCGGGTGCGCGCGACGTGGCCGTCGAAATGGCGATCGGCATAGTCGTTGATCACGCAGCCCGCCGAGCGCATCAGCACGGTGCCGAGCACGAACACGCCCAGCACGAACGGATCCGGCAGGCCCCGCGCCGCGAGCCACAGCGCCCACAGGGTCGGCCACAGCAGGAGCAGGATGCCGATCGGCCGATGCAGCCGCATCAGTCGCGCGTAAGCGCGCCAGCCACCCGTGCCTGTCGCCATGCGCCGTATCGCCGTCATCCCTGCCTCAATGCGCCGTCAAACCTTGGCGTACTCTACCCGATGCACCGTCCAGCGCTCGATCAGGCGTTCGGCCAGCGCCGGCGCTTCCTCGAGCAGACTGTCGGCGACCTGCTGGACCGTCGGCAGCAGGCGACGGTCACGCGTCAGGTTCGCGATCTTGAATTCGGCAAGTCCGGTCTGGCGCGTGCCGAGCACTTCACCGGGTCCGCGCAGCTCGAGATCGCGCTCGGCGATCACGAAGCCGTCGTTCGTTTCGCGCATCGTCTGCAGGCGATGGCGCGCGGTCTCCGACAGCGGACTCTTGTACAGCAGCACGCAGTCCGACTGTTCGCGGCCGCGGCCGACGCGCCCGCGCAGCTGATGGAGCTGCGACAGCCCCAGGCGCTCGGCATTCTCGATCACCATCAGGCTCGCGTTCGGCACGTCGACGCCGACCTCGATCACGGTCGTCGCGACCAGCAACCCTATCTGACCGCGCGCGAACTGCTGCATCGTCAGATCCTTCTCGCGCTCGTGCATGCGACCGTGGATCAGGCCGACCTTGATCGTCGGCAACGCGGCCGCGAGCGCGGCCGCCGTGTCCGTCGCGGCCTGCGAGTCCAGGTGTTCCGATTCTTCGATCAGCGGGCACACCCAGTACGCCTGGCGGCCCGCGGTGCAGGCGTCGTGGATGCGCGCGACGATGTCCTCGCGCCGCGCTTCCGGCAGCACGCTGGTGCGCACGGGCTGCCGGTTCGGCGGCAGCTCGTCGAGGATGGACACATCGAGATCGGCGTAGGCCGTCATCGCGAGCGTGCGCGGAATCGGCGTCGCCGTCATGATCAGCTGATGCGGGCGCTGTTCGCCGACCGCACCCTTGTCGAGCAACGCAAGCCGCTGGTTGACGCCGAAACGATGCTGCTCGTCGACGATCACGAGTCCGAGGTTTGCATAGGTCACGTCGTTCTGGAACAGCGCATGCGTGCCGACGACCAGCCGTGGTACGGCCTCGCCGAGCAGCGCGCGCGCCGAACGCTTCGCGGCCGCCGCGAGCTTGCCGGTGACCACCAGCACGTCGATCGACAGCGGTGCGAACCAGCGCGACAGCGTGCGGCCGTGCTGCTCGACGAGCAGCTCGGTCGGTGCCATCAGCGCCACCTGCTGGCCGGCAGCGAGTGCGTTAGTCGCCGCCATCGCCGCGACCGCGGTCTTGCCGGCGCCGACGTCGCCCTGCAACAGCCGCAGCATCGGCAGCGGTCTGGCGAGATCGGCGTCGATCTCGCGCACCACGCGCTGCTGGGCGCCCGTCAGCTTGAAGCCGAATTCGCGCAGCAGGCCCGCGCGCAGGCTGCGCGGCGGCTTGAGCGCGGCGGCCGACAGGCGTCGCGCGCGCAGGCGGATCTGGCGCAATGTCAGCTGATGCGCGAGCAGTTCCTCGACGGCGAGGCGCTGCTGGGCCGGGTGATGACCCTGCCACAGTTCGTCGACATCGACGTCCGGCGGTGGCCGGTGCACATAGCTCAAGGCCGCGGCGAGCGTCGGCAGCGTGTAGCCGACATGGAAGTGACGGGCAATCAAGGCATCGATCGCGTCCGCCTGTCCGTCCTCGCGTGCGAGCACGTCGAGTGCCGCGCCCGTGAGTTTGCGCAGCCGCGCCTGGTGCAGGCCTTCGGTGGTGGGATAGATCGGCGTGAGCGCGGTGTCCAGCGGCGAGCTGTACGCGTCCTCGCCGTCGACCAGCTGCACCTCGGGGTGCACCATCTCCAGCATCTGAGGGCCGCGCCGCACTTCACCGAAACAGCGCACGCGGCGGCCGGCTTCGAGGCGCAGCTGCTGCGAGCGGTTGAAGTAGAAGAAGCGCAGGCCGAGGAAGCCGCTGTCGTCGGCGATGCGGCAGATCAGCGCGCGGCGTTTGCCGAAATGTATCTGCGTCGTCTGGATCACGCCTTCGACGACGACCTCGACCTGTGGCCGCACCCCGGCGATGGCAGTCAGCCGCGTGCGGTCCTGATAGCGAGAGGGCAGGTGGAACAACAGCTCGCGAATCGTGCGGATGCCGAGCCGGGCGAGGCTTTCGGCAATGCGCGGCCCCGCGCCGGGCAGGCGCGCCACCTCGTCGTCGAGCGTCGGCGCGGGCGCGGGCACGAGGCAGAGCGCGGGGTGGAAGGCCTTAGTGCGTGTCGACGAGGATCGCGTCCACCTCGACCAGTGCGCCGCGCGGCAGCGCGCTGACCTGCACCGTGGCACGCGCAGGAAAGGGCTCGTTGAAGCAGCGTGCCATCGCGGCGTTGACCTGTGGGAAGTTCGCGAGATCGGTGAGATACACCGTGAGCTTGACCGCGTCGTCGAGGCTCGCGCCGGCGGCCTTCGCGACCGCCGCGAGATTCGCAAACACCTGTTCGATCTGTGCCTCGATACCGCCGCCGACGATCTCCATCGTCGCCGGCGACAGCGGAATCTGGCCCGACAGGTAGACGGTGTCGCCGGCCCGGACTGCCTGCGAATAGGCGCCGATTGCCTGCGGGGCCTCGGCGGTGGAAATGACGGATTTGCTCATGCGGCTCCCTCTGTCTTCAAACTGCGGACTGCCGCGCGGCGGGGCCGCGTGCGGCGGGGGTTCTCAGGCTTTCTTGCGCGCGACGCGCACCACGGTCTTCACGCCGCGCACGGTGCGGATCACGTCGGCGAGATGTTTGCGGTCGCGCACGTTGATCACGAAACGGATGTTGCTGTTGCGTTCGTTGCGTTCGGAAATCGTCACGTCTTCGATGTTGGCGTTCGCATCCGCGACGGCCGAGGCTATCGTCGCCAGCACGCCGCGGCGATTGATCACGTCCAGCGACAGCTCGACGCTGAACTCGCGTTCGACGTTCGGCGCCCATTGCACGTCGATCCACTTTTCGGGCGCGCTGCGGTAGTCGGCGACATTCGCGCAGCCCTGCTGATGCACCACGATGCCGCGGCCGGCCGTCATGAAGCCGATGATCGAATCGCCCGGCAGCGGATAACAGCACTTCGGGAAGGTGACGACCATGCCCTCGGTGCCGCGGATCGCGAGCGGCACCGGTGGCTTGGCATTCGCGCTGGCCCGGCGGCGGGCCAGTGCCGGGTCGTCGGGCGGTTCGAGGTCTTCGGGCAGCAGCATGCGCACGACGAGCGGCGCCGGCCGGTTGCCGAGGCCGATCTCGGTATACAGACGTTCGAGGTTCTCGAGCTTGAAATTGCCGAGCACCTTGGCCACGAGTTCCGGGTCGACGCGCTCGACGGACAGTCCGTGCGATTCGAGTTCGCGTTCGAGCATGCGCTTGCCGAGCGTGCGCGCCTCGTCGATCTGCAGGTTCTTCAGATAGTGGCGAATCGTCGCGCGCGCCTTGCCGGTGACGACGAAGGTCAGCCACGACGGGTTCGGCCGCGCGCCGGGCGCGGTGACGATCTCGACCGTCTGCCCGGTTTCCAGCGGCGTGCGCAGCGGTGCGAGCTGGCGATTGATGCGACAGGCCACACAGCTGTTGCCGAGGTCGGTGTGGATCGCGTACGCGAAATCGACGGCCGTCGTGCCGCGCGGCATCGGCAGGATCTCGCCTTTCGGCGTGAAGACGTAGATCTCGTCCGGGAACAGATCGATCTTCACGTTCTCGAGGAATTCCTCGGAGTTGCCGGCCTGCTGCTGCATCTCGAGGATGCCACGCAGCCATTCGCGCGCGCGCTTGTTGGCGCTGCGCGCCGCGCCGTCGCCGGTCTTGTACAACCAGTGCGCGGCGATGCCGGCCTCGGCGACCTGGTCCATTTCATTGGTGCGGATCTGCACTTCGATTGGCACGCCGAACGGCCCGAACAGCACCGTGTGCAGTGACTGGTAGCCGTTCGCCTTCGGGATCGCGATGTAGTCCTTGAACTTGCCCGGCACCGGCTTGTACAGGCTGTGCAGGATGCCGAGGGCGCGATAGCAGGTGTCGACCGAGTCGACGATCACGCGAAACGCGTAGACGTCGTTCACGCCGGAGAAGCCGGTGTGCTTCTCCTTCATCTTCTGATAGATGCTGTACAGGTGCTTCTCGCGGCCCAGCACGTGCGCCACCAGGCGCTCCTGCCGCAGATGGCGCTTGATGCGATCCTTGATCTTGTCGACGACTTCCTTGCGGTTGCCGCGGATGCGCATCATCTCCTGCCGGATCACCTTGCGGCGCAGCGGGTAGAGCGTCGCGAAGCCGAGCTCTTCGAGTTCGAGCCTGATCTGGTTGATGCCGAGGCGCTGGGCGATCGGGGCGTAGATTTCGAGCGTCTCGCGCGCGATGCGCCGGCGCTTGTCCGGCCGCAGCGCGCCCAGCGTGCGCATGTTGTGCAGGCGGTCGGCGAGTTTGACCAGAATCACGCGGATGTCGTCCGCCATCGCCATCAGCATGCGCTGGAAGTTGCGGGCCTGGGTTTCCGCCTGGGACTCGAATTCGAGCTGCGTCAGCTTCGACAGGCCGTCGACGATGCCGGCGACTTCGGCGCCGAACTCTTCGGTCACCCGGTCGCGGTCGATCGGCGTGTCTTCGATGACGTCGTGCAGGATGGCCGCGATCAGGGTCTCGTGGTCCATGTGCATGTCCGCAAGGATGCACGCGACTTCGAGCGGATGCTGGATATAGGGTTCGCCGGACGCGCGGCGCTGGCCTTCGTGGGCCACGGCACCGAATTCGTAGGCGCGGCTGATCTGGGAGATCTGCTCTGGCTGCAGGTACGGGCGCACCCGTGCGCAGAGGTCGTCGATCCGGAGGAGTTCAGCCTGGGCGTTCATGCCGCGCGAGCCTCCGCCCTAGGTTCAGGGTGCTGGCGCGGCGGCCGCGGCGGGCGGCCGGCTGGGGAGTGATGGCGGCGCGTCACGCCGCGCGGCCCCGGGTCAGGGATAGTCGGGCGGCGTCGGTTCCTGCGCCAGGAATTCGGCCGCCAGTTCAAATTCCTCGGCTGCGCGCTGCTTCGCGTCCAGTTCGTCGAGAATTTGGATGTTCATGAGTCCCGCGGCGATTTCGCGCAGCGCGACGACGGTCGGTTTGTCGCCTTCTTCCTGCACCAGCGACTGGGCGCCGCGGGCGATCTGACGGGCGCGACGGCTGGCGGTGACGACCAGTTCGAAGCGGTTTTCGACGAACGGCAGACAGTCTTCTACGGTGATCCGGGCCATCGTGTTCTCGCTGAAAGGCTGGGGGGGAATACGGCCTGTCAGGATATCAGACGACCCCGGCGGATGCCATTGGCCCGAGCGCTGCCGCCGCCCCGGCCTCCTGCTGGCGGGCCATCGTCAGCCGGGCCGCCCGCACGATGGCCGCGAGATCCTCGCGTGCCCGCTCGAAGTCGTCGTTGACGATCAGGTACTGGTATTCCCGGTAATGGGACATTTCGTTGGCCGCCGCCTGCATCCGGCGCGCGATGGTGTCCGCGCCGTCCTCGCCGCGATGTTCGAGGCGCCGACGCAGCTCCTCGATCGACGGCGGCAGGATGAAGATGCTGATCGCGGTCGGATACAGGTCGCGGATGCGCCGCGCGCCCTGCCAGTCGATCTCCAGCACCAGGTCCTGGCCCGCCGCGAGCGCCGCGCTGACCGCACCGCGCGAGGTGCCGTAGCGGTTGCCGAACACCAGCGCCTGTTCGAGGAACTCCTCGCGTTCGATCATGCCCGTGAAGGTGTCCATGTCGACGAAGTGGTAATCCCGCCCCTGCACTTCGCCGGGCCGCATGGCGCGCGTGGTGTGCGACACCGACACGCCGATGCCCGGCAGCGAGGCGAGCAGCGCATGCACGAGACTGGTTTTGCCGGCGCCCGACGGCGCGGAAATGATGAACAGTTGTCCGGTCATGTGCGGCCGTCGTCTTCAGTGGAGCGCGGCGTGCGCCTTATTCGATGTTCTGAATCTGTTCGCGGATCTGCTCGATCAGCACCTTCAGCTCGACCGACGCGCCGGAAGTGTCGATATGCGCCGACTTCGAGCCGAGGGTGTTCGCTTCGCGATTGAGCTCCTGCATCAGGAAATCGAGGCGACGCCCGATCGGCTGGGTCTGCTGCATCACGCGGGTGACTTCGCCGAGGTGCGCCTCCAGACGATCGAGCTCCTCGGCGACGTCGAGCCGCTGGATCAGCAGCGCGCATTCCTGTTCGATGCGCACCGGGTCCAGCGTGCCCGCCAGTTCCTCGATGCGCGCGGCATGGCGGGTGCGGATGGACTGGATGATTTCCGGCACGCGGACCCGCAGGCGCTCATCACCGCACAGCGGCCGAGCACGAGATCCTTCAGCGCCGAGCCTTCGCGCTCACGGGTGTCGACGAGCTGATCGAGCGCGCGTTCGAGCTGCGCGAGCAAGGCCTGTGACAGTTCGTCGAAATCGACTTCCGGCGTTTCGAGCACGCGCGGCCAGCGCAGGACATCGAGAGGATTCAGCGGGGCGGCCTGCTGGTCCATCAGCCGCCCGATGTTCTGCGCGGCCTCGACGATCTGGCGCGCGAGATCGGTATTGACCCGCAGCTGGCCGGCTTCGCCGCCGGCCGCTTCGAGCCTCAGCACCGCATCGACCTTGCCGCGATTGCAGCGTTTGCCGATCCGCGCGCGGACTTCACCCTCGAGCACCCTGAACTCCTCGGGCAGCCGCAGGCCAACCTCGAGGTAGCGATGATTGACCGACCGCAGCTCCCACATGGCGCGGCCCCATGTGCCCGTCGTTTCGAGCCGGGCAAACGCGGTCATGCTGCGCGCCATCGGGATCTCCTGCTGCATCGAGGTGTCAGCCATCTTAACAGGCTGGTGAACACGGCCGCGAGCGCGCCGACCGCCCGGCGCGCCGGGCGGGGAGCGCAGGCCGCCCCGCACGCACGGGCAGTGCGCGCCGCGGGTGCCGGGGGCCGCGGACGCTGGGGGGCGTCGCGCCCGCGCGATGCCCCTATAATCGACGCTCATCCCAGCCCGGAACATCAGCATGAGCAAACGACCCAGCGGACGCGCCGCAGACGAACTGCGCCAGGTGCGCTTCACCCGCCACTTCACGATGCACGCGGAAGGGTCCGTGCTGGTCGAGTTCGGCAACACGCGCGTGCTGTGCACGGCGACGATCGAGGACAAGCCGCCGTCGTGGCTGAAGGGGCAGGGGCTGGGCTGGGTGACGGCCGAATACGGCATGCTGCCGCGGGCGACGCACACGCGCTCGCGCCGCGAAGCCGCGCAGGGCAAGCAGGGTGGTCGCACGCAGGAGATCCAGCGCCTGATCGGGCGCGCGCTGCGCGCGGTCGTCGACCGCGAAGCGCTCGGTGAACGCTCGATCGTCGTCGACTGCGATGTGCTGCAGGCCGACGGCGGCACGCGCACGGCGTCGATCACCGGCGGCTATGTCGCGCTGGTCGATGCCGTCAACCATCTGCGCAAGCAGCGTTCGATCGCGCGCAATCCTATCCATGGCGCGATCGCCTCGGTATCCGTCGGCATCTGCCAGGGCGTGCCGGTGCTCGATCTCGACTACGCCGAAGACTCCAGTGCCGAAACCGACATGAACGTGGTGATGAACAACGCCGGCCACTTCGTCGAAGTACAGGGCACGGCCGAAGGTCATGCGTTCCGGCCCGATGAACTGAACGCGATGCTCGAGCTCGCGGGCAAGGGCATCCGCGACCTGCTCGCCGCGCAGGAGCGCTGCCTTGCCGAAGGCTGAGCGCGCGCTGGTTCTCGCGACCGGCAATGCCGGCAAGGTCCGTGAACTGTCCGCGCTGCTCGCGGACAGCGCCTGGCAGGTCCGGCCGCAGTCGGACTTCGGGGTCAGCGAAGTCGAGGAAACGGGGCTCAGCTTCGTCGAGAACGCGCTGCTGAAGGCGCGCAATGCCGCACAGCAGACCGGCCTGCCGGCGATTGCCGACGATTCCGGCCTCGTCTGCGACGCGCTCGACGGCGCGCCCGGCATCTACTCGGCGCGCTATGCCGGGCCCGGGGCCAGCGACGCGGCGAATGTGCAGAAACTGCTCGCGGCGTTGGCCGGGGTGCCCGCAGGCGCGCGCCGGTGCCGCTTCGTGTCCGTGATGGTGTACCTCGCGCACGCCGCCGATCCCTGTCCGCTGATTGCGCAGGGCCGCTGGGAAGGCCGCGTCGCGACGGCCGCACGCGGCGACGGCGGATTCGGCTATGACCCGGTGTTCCTGGTTGGTGACGGCGGGGACACGGCCGCCGAACTCGACCCCGCGCGCAAGAACGCGCTGAGCCATCGCGGCCAGGCGCTGCGCGCGCTGGTCGCGCAGATCCGTGCCGCCGATGCCGGCGCCTGACGTCCGGTCACTGCCGCTCGCGCTCTACGCCCACCTGCCGTGGTGCGTGCGCAAATGCCCGTACTGTGACTTCAACTCGTTCACGCGCGACGGTGCGATTCCGGAAGACGATTACATCGCGGCGCTGCTGGCCGATCTCGATGCCGATCTCGTGCATGCCGCCGGCCGCCCGCTGGTGTCGATGTTCATCGGTGGCGGGACGCCGAGCCTGTTTTCGGGCGACGCCATCGCGCGCCTGCTCGACGGCATTCGCGCCCGCCTGAGCTTCGTGCCCGACGCGGAGATCACGCTCGAAGCCAATCCCGGTGCGGTCGACGCGCAGCACTTCGCCGGCTACCGGCGCGCGGGCGTGAACCGGCTGTCGATTGGCGTGCAGAGCTTTCGTGCCGAACAGTTGCGCCGCCTCGGCCGCGTGCACGATGTCGCCGACATCGATTGCGCAATCGACACCGCCCGCGCGGCCGGTTTCGACAACTTCAATCTCGACCTCATGCACGGCCTGCCCGGCGACGCGCCTGACGACGCGTTGCGCGATCTCGAGCGCGCGCTTGCCTGCGCACCGCCACACCTGTCTTGGTACCAGTTGACGCTGGAACCCGGCACCGCGTTCGGCCGTCGTCCGCCGCCGCTCCCGCCGCACGATCGCATCGCCACGGAGTTCGAACGCGGCTGCGCGCTGCTCGAGGCGGCAGGTTTTCAGCGCTACGAGATTTCCGCCTTCGCGCAGCCCGGGCGCGAGGCACGACACAACGTGAACTACTGGGCCTTCGGTGACTACTTCGGCATCGGTGCCGGCGCGCACGGCAAGCTGACGACGGCCGCAGGCCTCGTGCGCACCGAGAAGCGGCGTCAGCCGGCCGCGTACATGAAGGCGGCGCTGGGCGGCAAGGCAGCGGGCACCACGCACGCCGTCGCGCCCCGTGAACTCGTGATCGAGTTCATGCTGAACGCCTTGCGCCTGCGGCAGGGTTTCGAGCGCGACTGGCTGTTCACGCGCGGGCGCATTGCGGCCGGCGACGTCGAACCGCTGATGGCCGACGCCGTGCGCCGCGGCTGGCTCGTCGACGACGGCCGGCGCTGCATGCCGACCGAACTCGGCTTCCGCTTTCTGAACGATCTGCAGCTGCTGTTCACGCCCGAGCCGGCAGACGACGACGCTGGGCCGACAGCCCCGTAGCACTGTGCCTGTGTCGACAAGCGCTATAGTCGGCAGATGAGCCATGCGCCCGTGATGACCGCGATGTGCCTCGACGCCCCCGGGCGGCCCCTGACCGCGCGCGAACTGCCGGTGCCGACGCCGGCCGCCGATGAAGTGCTGATCGAAGTATCGGCGTGCGCGGTGTGCCGCACCGATCTGCACATCGTCGATGGTGAGCTGACCGCGCCGAAGCTGCCGCTGATTCCGGGCCACGAAATCGTCGGACGAATCGTCGACACCGGGCGCGAGGTGGAGCGCCTGCGCGTCGGCATGCGGGTCGGTGTGCCGTGGCTCGGCGCGACCTGCGATACCTGTGAGTATTGTCGCAGCGGTCGCGAAAACCTGTGCCCGTCGGCGCGCTTCACCGGCTATCAGCGCGATGGCGGCTATGCCGCGTACACCGTGGCGAAGGCCGACTACAGCTTCGAGATCAAGGGTGACTACACCGACGCCGAAGCGGCGCCGCTGCTGTGCGCAGGCCTGATCGGCTATCGCTGTCTGCGCAAGGCAGGCGACGCGCGGCGGCTGGGGATCATGGGCTTCGGCGCCGCGGCGCACATCCTCGCGCAGGTCGCGCGCTACGAGGGCCGCGAGATCTATGCGTTCACGCGGCCCGGCGACGTCACGGCGCAGGCTTACGCACGCGGCCTGGGGGCAGTATGGGCGGGTGACGCGAACGACGTCGCGCCCGTGCCGCTCGACGCGGTCATCATCTTCGCGCCGGTTGGTGCCCTGGTGCCGCTTGCGCTGCGCAGTGTGGTACCGGGCGGGCGCGTCATCTGCGGCGGCATCCACATGAGCGACATCCCCGCGTTTCCGTACTCGATTCTGTGGGGCGAACGGCGCCTCGAGTCGGTGGCGAACCTGACGCGGCGTGACGCCATCGAGTTCCTCGACCTGGCGCCCCGCGTGCCGGTGCGCACGGACGTGACCGTGCTGCCGCTCGTGGACGCCAACCTGGCGCTGGACCGTCTGCGCGCCGGCGAACTGAGTGGCGCCGCGGTCCTGCAATGCCGACCACGCGCGGCGGGAGACGGCGCCTGATTCAGCGCCGACCCCCGCGCCGCGCGGCGCGCCCGCTGACGCTCGCGACTACGCCCGCCGCCGTCGGAGACCCAACGCGGCGATCGCGCTGCCGAGCAGCCACACGGCGCCCGGCACGGGCACCGGCTGTACGCTGTAGAGCGTGGTGGTGCCGCTGACTTCGCTGGCCACCGCCAGATAACCCTTGCCGCCGTCGGTGAAGAAGCTGAGCCCTTCGGGGCCGACATCGCCGGCGGTGAACAACATCTCGAGGAAGCTCGGGCGCGCGCGATCGCTCAGATCCCACACCATCACCGCGTTGCTGCGTTCGAGGCCGAGGAACAGCAGGGTCTTGTCACCGAGCGTGCCGATCACGGCGCTCTCCGGTTCCGGGCCCTTGTTGTCGCTGCGACCGTCGTCCCACAGCGCCGGAAAGTCGGCCTTGATGATCTGTTCGAGCGAGTCGCCGGAATCGAACACGAGATTGCCGCTGGCGTCGAGGATCGAGAACGAGCGGCCACCGAAGGCGAGCAACTGGTCGAGGTCGCCGTCGTTGTCGGTGTCGCCGGTGAGGCTCACGTTCAGGCGGCTCAGCTTGTCGTTGTTGGTGCGGTAGTCTGCGCCGTGGGCGGCCGTGAGCGCGGCGTCGAGCAGCGGGTCGATCGTCGCGTTGCCGACGCGGACTTCCTCCGCGAAGCCCGGCCAGTCCTCGCGCGCGTCGCCTTCGTTTGCGGTGACGTAGAACTGCTCGCCGTTCTGCGTGAAGCCCGCGATGCCGTCCGGCAGGACCATGCCCTTGACGTTCCATTGCTGGATGTTGCCGTTGAGGGCGGCATTGCCGGCACCGTCACGATCGGAGGCATCGATGCCGTTGCCCGGCAGGCTGTGGTCCTTCAGGCCCAGCGCCTTGATGCCGGTGACGGTCGCCGTGGCGATGTCGATGATCGCAACTGCATTGTTCTCCTGCAGGGTGGCCATGGCCGTCGTGCCGTCGGCACTGACCGCGATGTACTCGGGCTCGAGATTCAGCGCCGGCGTCTGGTTCGGCCCGAACAGGCGCACGCCGGCCGCCTTCAGCGCCGCGGCGTCGAAGCTGCTGAAACCCGCGGTGCTGACGGCGAACGTGGCGGCGTCGATGATGCTGACGGAACCCTCGGCGTCACCGGCCAGGCCGAGCGTGAAGTCGCGCGGCTCGCCTTCGTTCGCGACGAGCACGCGGCTGCCGTCCGGCGTGAACGTGACGGCATCGGGGTTGGCGCCGACGGTGACGTTCGCGAGCAGGTTCCGGCTCGTGGTGTCGTAGAACTGCACGAGCCCGGGGTTGGTCTTCACCGGCGCCGTGATCGCGACCGCCGCCCTGCCGTTCGCGATCGTGACGCTGTTGACGCCGCCGACGCCCTGCAGGTCGAGGCTGGTGACGAAGCTGCCGTCGAGGTTCAGCACGTCGATGCCGCTGCGGCCGACCGGGTCGTCGACATTCGCGTCCGTGCCGACGATCCACAGCTGGCGGTTCATCGCATCGAAGGACAGGATTTCCGACCCCTGGGCCTGCGACAGGGCATTGGCCGTGTGGGTGAACGTCCACTCGTGGGCGAAGTTGAAGGGGCCGGCTGCCTGGGCCGACGTGAAGGCACAACAGGCGGCGATGCCTGCGGCGACGCGCGTCAATTTCATCGGGTACTCCTGAACCTTGGTTTTTATCGGGGTCTGCGGGGCCCTCGCTGCAACGGCGGGCGCG